>ENA-OPDE01000632-OPDE01000632.1-human-gut-metagenome-genome-assembly--contig:-NODE-632-length-16477-cov-8.015284_pt1 | contig 16477 bp, 15 predicted proteins | sample MGYA00241261_ERZ501502 | MGnify/ENA primary metagenome ERZ501502 (study PRJEB25962, sample SAMEA2042450) | human gut metagenome | biome: human gut; feature: human-associated habitat; material: faeces... | reverse complement strand
ATGGAGTTGATTTAAGTGTAAAGAAGGGCGAATTTGTTGCAATTGTCGGCACATCCGGCTCCGGCAAATCCACGCTGCTGCACATGCTGGGCGGGCTGGATCGCCCTACAAGCGGCACGGTCATGGTGGACGGACAGGATATTTTCTCCCTGAAGGAGGAAGCGCTGACCATCTTCCGCCGCAGGAAAATCGGCTTTGTGTTCCAAGCATATAATCTTGTTCCGGTGCTGAATGTGTATGAAAATATTGTTCTACCCATTGAGCTGGACGGTGGCAAGGTCAATAAGGATTTCGTACAGCAGATTGTACAGACCCTTGGGCTGGATGACCGTCTGGATGCGCTGCCCAATCAGCTCTCAGGCGGTCAACAGCAGCGAGTAGCCATTGCCCGTGCGCTGGCGGCAGCACCCGCTATCATTCTGGCAGATGAACCCACCGGCAATCTGGATTCCAAAACCAGCCAGGATGTATTGAGCCTTTTGAAAGTCACCAGTCAAAAGTTCGCCCAGACAATCGTAATGATCACTCACAACGAAGAAATTGCGCAGATGGCAGACCGCATTATCCGTATCGAAGATGGTCGGATCGTCTCCCAGAACTAACGGGAGGTGGCTACGATGAATGTCAAAAACAGAAAATGTATTCGAAAGCTCAGCTTAAAATCTCTTTATGCGAACCGTCGCCGCAATCTGATCGCCATTTTTGCCATTGCGCTGACAACGCTGCTATTTACGTCCATGTTCACCATTGTCTTGTCGTTGAACGCCAGCTATGAAACCTACCAGTTTCGGCAGGTAGGCGGCTATGCACACGGCACCTTTAAGGATGTTTCCCCCGAGCAGGCGGAACGCATCGCTGCCCACCCAAAGGTGAAGGCTACGGGGGCACGGAAGGTAATCGGTATCACTGCGGAGGGGGTCTTTGCCAAAATACCGGCAGAGATCAGCTACATGGATGCCAACTGCACTAAATGGAGCTATGCAACCCCTACTACCGGACGGATGCCCGAAAGCGGCAAAGAGGTAGCCATGGATACGGCAGCGTTGCAGCTGCTTGGCGTAACGCCGGAGCTGGGCGCCGAGGTCACGGTTTCCTATTCCATTACGGACAAGGATCAAACCGCCTTTACTGTAACAGATACCTTTACGCTGGTGGGCTATTGGGACTATGATGAACTAATGCCTGTTCATTACATCAACATCAGCCGTGATTACGCAGATGATATCGAAGCGCAGGCAGTGAAAACAGGTTTACAGCCCTTCCGCACTGACCTGAATGTCATGATGGCTTCCAGTACAAACATTCAAGGGCAGATGGAGCAGGTGGATACCGATCTCGGCTACACATGGGACAGCTATACCGATCCCAACAGCGTCCGGATCGGCGTCAACTGGGGATATACCTCATCCCAGCTGGAGTCGAAGCTTGATCCGGAACTTGTGATCGCCATAGCAGCTTTTTTGCTGCTGGTGATTTTCACCGGGTATCTTATCATCTATAACATTTTCCAGATCTCTGTTGCGGGGGATATCCGGTTTTACGGGCTTCTGAAAACCATTGGCACAACGCCCCGGCAGCTCAAACGCATCATTCGCCAGCAGGCACTTCTGCTTTGTCTGATCGGCATTCCGGCGGGGCTGCTGCTGGGCTACGGCATCGGCGCTGTTTTGGTGCCTGTTGTCTTGCACTCCATCCAGTTGGATACAGGCATCACCACCATCAGTACTTCGCCTGTGATCTTCCTTGGGTCCATGCTGTTTGCCTTGTTGACGGTGCTTTTGTCCTGTTCCAAGCCCGGAAAAATGGCAGCCAAGGTCTCTCCGGTGGAGGCTACCAAATATACGGATGTGATGCAGACCAAGAAAAAACGGCGCAGCATCCGGGGAGCAAAGCTCCATCAGATGGCCTTTGCCAATCTGGGACGAAACAAGAAAAAGACGGTGCTGGTGGTGGTGTCTCTGGCACTGTCGGTGACACTGTTCAATGCGCTGTGTGCCTTTGTGGGCGGCTTCAGCATGGAGAAGTATGTATCCTTCATGACCTGCGCCGATTTTATCGTCAGCACGCCCGACTATTTCCGTTACAACCCGGCGGATGAATTCATCACGCCGGAACAGATCGAAGAGATCGCAGCAAACACAAAGTCCAGTCTTTCCGGCACGGGATATGCTGTGCGAAAACCCGTATATCTTTGGATGACGGAGGATGCTCTGCGGCAGGACTATGCAAGGTACGAAAGTGCTGAGCAGTTGGACAGCCATATGAGCCGCATGGAGCACCGGGGCGATATGGTGATGGGAGATACCAGAATCGAGGCTCTGGATAACAGCCTGTTTGACAAGCTGCAAGTGTTCGACGGAGATATTTCTCCTATGCTGGAGCCAAACAATAACGCTATTGCCATTGCGGTTTCCTTAGATGACTACGGTAATCTGCCCAATCCTGAATACTACCCCAAGGTGGGAGACACGATCACCGCCACCTATGCGGACGATGTGAAATATATCGACAGCCGCACCGGGGAACTCCGCACCGAAGATACACCGGAGGAGTACTTTCAGGAAAAACTGTATGGAGCTAGAGATGTAGAGTACACGGTCTGCGCCTTGGTAGAGCTTCCGTATTCCATGAGTTATCGTTATGGTGGTATTGGATATGAGACAGTTTTGTCTGTGGATACCGCACAGAGGGACAGCGGCGGTGCGGCCATTCCGATGCTCTACCTGTTCGACACAGCAGACGACGCAGACGAGGCCGAAGCAGAGCAATATCTATCGAAGCTCACTGCCGGTGAGTTTTCACCCTTGATGTATGAAAGCAAGGCCACGGCTCGCTCTGAGTTTGCTCAGTTCCGGCAGATGTTCCTTCTGGTAGGTGGTATCCTCTGTGCTATCATCGGGCTGGTGGGACTCTTAAATTTCTTCAACGCCATGATGACCGGTATTCTTTCCCGCCGCCGTGAATTTGCTGTGCTTCAGGCTGTAGGAATGACGAACCGGCAGCTCAAAACCATGCTGATCTACGAGGGATTGTTTTACGCAATGTCCTCCGTATCGGCGGCCTTTATTCTGTCGCTGGCGGTGGGACCTCTTGCAGGAAAAATGCTGGGCAGTATGTTCTGGTTCTTTGAGTATCGATTCACCATTCTGCCTGTCCTGCTGACAATTCCGGTATTTCTTCTGCTGGGGTGGCTGATTCCTTGCATGATGTATGACAATGCAGCGAAATGCAGTGTTGTAGAGCAATTAAGGGATGCTCAATAACTGTTAAGCAAAAAACGGCCCTCTGCCAAGGAAAAGGCAGAGGGCTGAGTTTTAATCTAAGGGTTTACATTCAGTTACAGTTTTTAGATAAATTTCGGGATCACCGTTCAAGATCAAGTCTGCATATCCAACCGGATCATTGTAGATTAGATAATCCAGTTCTGACCGTTGATACATATTGTCAGCAACCTCATTCTCCACGGCGATGGTATCAATGGCAATCATGCTGCCATCTAAAAATTTCAGTTCCACACAAGCGGTATCCATGTTAAACTCACAAGAAATCAATCTATCCATAAGAAACCTCCATTTTGCGGGATGTTAGATCATCCCAAAATATTTGAATGCTTCTCGGATTGCTTTCTCTTTTTCCGGCGGACACTGGGGCTGTCTGGAATCCTCGGACTTCGGCAGATTATAGTTCTTACCAACCCCAATCCCACATTTTCGTTTAATCTGTGAGATATAGAGGTTGGACACCTTTAACCCGGTATGCTCCAACACATACTCCTTGATCTGCGGATAGGTTGCCCCATCCTGAAATTCGGACATATCCATATCTTCCAAAGAGAACTCAACCCGAATCTTTTTCGAGTCGACCTCACCCTTGGAAAGCAAGACAACCGTCTCGCAATGTTTCGTCCTCGGGAACAGATCCACCGGCTGCACCTTTTCTGCGTGATACCCATTCCGCTCCAGCCATGCGGCGTCTCGGGCGGCGGTGGCGGGGTTGCAGCTGACATACACCACCCGGCGGGGTGCCATGCGCACCACGGCGGAGAGGGTGGCCTCATCGCAGCCCTTGCGGGGTGGATCCAGCATTACGATGTCCGGGTGCAGACCTTCGGCGGCCAGCTGGGTGGCAGCCTGTCCGGCGTCGGCACAGAAAAAGCGGCTCTTGGCTGCTACAGCCTCGCCCATGCGGGCAGCGTTGGCCTTGGCGCTCTCGATGGCCTCCGGCACGATCTCTACACCGATCAGCTCCCTGCATTGCTCGGCCATGGAAAGGCCGATGGTGCCCATGCCGCAGTAGAGATCCAGCAGCGTGTCGTCCGGGGTCAGCTGCGCGTACTGCGCAGCAACGCCGTACAGCCGCTCGGCGGCAAGCGTGTTGACCTGATAGAAGGACAGTGGTCCCAACCGCACCGGCACGCCGCAAAGCGTGTCCTCAATGTAGCCCGGGCCGTACAGGATGTGATTTTCACTGCCCAGAATGACGTTGGTGTTTTTGGCGTTGACGTTGAGCAGAATGGTGCTGATGGCCGGGAACTGCCCCCGCAGCACGGTGCAAAGCTGCTCTGCGTGGGGCAGCTTTGCCCGGGTGCATACCAGACACACCATGATCTGCCCGCTGTGCGCGCCGCGCCGCAGGAAGATATGCCGTACCAGCCCTTTGCCGCTCTGTTCATCATAGGGGCGGATGCCTTGTCGCGCAAAAAAGGCGCACAGCGCGTTGCCAATCTCGTTCAGCACGCTGGGCTGCAGCTTGCAGTCCGGGCAGGGGACGATGCGGTGGGTGCGCCCGGCGTAAAAGCCGATGCAGGGCACGCCGTTCTTGTCTATGCCCACAGGGAACTGCACCTTGTTGCGGTAGCGGTCTACGTCTGGAGAAGGCAGAATATCCAGCACTGGCACCTCCAGCCCGCCGATGCGGCGGAAGGCATCCAGCACGCTTTCCTGTTTGGCGCGCAGCTCAGCGGCATAATCCAGATGCCGCAGGCTGCACCCGCCGCAGGGGCCGGCCACCGGGCAGTCCACCGGGATACGGTCCGGCGAGGGGGTGAGCAACTCGTCCAGAATGCCAAAGGCGTACCGGCCGCAGTCCTTCACGATGCGCACCCGTGCTTCGTCCCCGGGGGCGGTGCCGGGGACAAATACGGCCTCGCCATCGGCACTGTGGGCCACACCGCTGCCGTCGCTGGAAAGGCGTTCGATGCGCAGGGTCAGGATCTGGTTTTTCTGTAAAGGCATGGTTTCTCCTTGTGTGATGGGCTCAGGTTACAGTTGGGCAGGACTTGCCGGGTCGGCGTCCTGCTGGGCGGCAAAATACTTGCTGGGCGGCACGCCCTTGGCGCGCTTGAACACCCGTGAGAAGTAGAACTGGTCAAAGAAGCCTACCGACACCGCAACCTCCGCAATGGAAAGGTTGCCGGCGCGCAGCAGCTTGCAGGCCTCGTTGATGCGGTACTCGGTCAGGTAGTCGATGGGGCTCTTGCCCACGTTCAACATGAACACCCGGTACAGATGGCTGCGGGAAACCCCCACGCTCTTGGCTACATCGTCAATGGAGATGTCGTGGGAGTAGTTGAACTGGATGTACTTGATGGCGTTCAGCACATACTGGCTGGAGGAGGAGGCCGTGTGGGGCTTGCCTGCGCTGGTCTCCCGCATCAAGGCAGCGATAAACAGGTACAGATACCCCACCATGGTGGCCTCGTCCTGTGGCTGCAGCCCGCGGGAGGAATAAATGTTGGTCAGCGCTGCCCGCATCCCGTCCGGGTCGCTGGTGTGGTGCACGGGGGCATCGTCCGTAAAGGGCAGCTGCGCGGCCAGCTTGTGGGCACAGGCACCGTTAAAGCCCACCCAGCTGTACTCCCACGGCTGCTGCTCGTCGGCGGTGTAGCGGATCAGCTGGCTGGGGCGGGCAAAGAACAGGTCGCCCTCGCTTACCTCCCAAGTGCGGCCGCCCACCTCGAAGATGCCCTTGCCGGATACCACCAGATGGATCAGGTAGTGGTCACGGATGCCGGGTCCCCATGTCTGGCCCGGAGCGCACCGCTCCAAGCCGCAGTTGAAGATGGACAATTCGATGTTGTTGGTGTAATTCTGCTTAAAGGATTGCTTATAAACGTCTGGCATGGCAGCTTTACCTCCGTCCTGTCACATTCTGCACCCAGTATACCATAGAATGCCCTGCAAATTCAACAAAAGTACATCTTATTCTTTGCACCTGACGCCAAATTTTGGATTTTTAGGTCAAATAAATTGAAAAAACGCCCGAAATGCATTACAATAGGCAAAAAGAGCAGAATCGTTTATTCCGGAGGGGAGGAGCTGTCATGGCCACCAGTGCACAACTCAGAAAACAGATCCTGCAGGGCAGCTGGGACGCCGTACTTGCTGCACTTTATGGGGCGGATCCGGCGGTTTTGCAGCGGCAGCGCGGGCGCTATGCGGCTGCGCTGGAGCAGTTCGAGCTGTATTTCGGCCCCGGGCGGCAGGTGCAGGTGTACTCTGCACCCGGGCGGGCAGAGCTGGGCGGCAACCACACGGATCATCAGGGGGGCTACGGCCTTGCGGCGGCGGTCACGCTGGATCTGGTGGCGGTGGCGGCCCGCAATACGGATGGCTATGTGCGGGTCAAGTCCCGGGGGTTCAACAAGCTGGATGTCATTGATCTGGCCACTGCAGAGCCGCAGGCAGGGGAGAGCACCCATTCGGCCAGCCTGATCCGCGGCATTGCCGAGGGCTTCCGCGCAGTGGGTAAGCAGATCGGAGGCTTTGACGCCTACACCGCCAGCGATGTGCTGCGGGGCTCCGGTCTGTCCAGCTCGGCGGCCTTTGAGATGGGCATGGCCTCTATCTGGAACGAGGAATACAGCACCGGGCTGACCCCGGCAGAGCTGGCGGGCATCTGCCAGTATGCGGAAAACACCTATTTCGGCAAGCCCAGCGGTCTTTTGGATCAGCTGACCAGTGCGGTGGGCGGCATTATCTTTGCGGATTTTGCCGATCCGCGCACCCCAAAGATCGAAAAGCTCCATGCAGACGGTCTGCTGCCGGAAGGAATGTTCCTCTGCGTCACCGATACCCGGGGCAGCCACAGCGAACTGACTAGCGAGTTTGCGGCGATTCGGCAGGAGATGGAGCAGGTGGCCGCCTGCTTCGGCAAGCAGCTGCTGGGTCAGGTGGAAGAGAACGCGTTCTGGATGGCACTGCCTGTCCTGCGCAGCTGCTGCGGAGACCGTGCAGTGCTGCGGGCGATCCATTATTTTGAGGAAAACGCACGCACGCTGGCGCAGCGGGATGCGCTTTATGCAAAGCAGTTTCCGGTGTTTGCGGGGCTGGTGAAGCAGAGCGGACAGGCTTCCTTTGCGCTGTGCCAGAACGTGTACTGCACAGCGGATGTGCGGCATCAGGGGCTGTCGGTGGCGCTGGCCTTGAGCCAGAGCATTCTGGAAGGCACCGAGGGCGCGTGGAGGATGCAGGGCGGCGGCTTTGCAGGCACCATCCAAGCCTATGTGCCCGGACGGCTGCTCGGGAGGTACCATACAGCCATTGAGCGGGTGTTCGGGCAGGGCAGCTGCTATGTGCTGCGCCTGCGGGAGCAGGGCGCAGTCCGGGTGATCTGAACAAAACAAAAAGCCGTGCATGACCGGAATGCTCCGGGATGCACGGCTTATTTTTATGGCTTACTGTTGCAGCGAAAAAGGCTGGGGGAGAGAATTCTCGACCGGTTTGGCACCTCTCTGCTGAACATTATCCAGGTACTGGACGGCAGTGACGGCAGTCTCGCGGGTGATGCCAAGCAGGCGACCGATCTGCTGAGAGAGCTTGATCCCGGTCTGCACACCTGCCTTGATCATGCGGAAAAGCAGCATGGGCACGAATGTGAAGGAAAACGAGATCAGCCCACCTTCCCAGAAGAAATCACCAAAGTGCAGATTATCAAAAAAGCTGCCGACAGCATCGCCGAATTCGCTGCCACCAAAGGCAGCACGCTGCTCCTCGGGGGAGAGGGCTGTGTAGGAAGAGGGCAGCTGAAGCTTTTTCATAAATAAGAACACTCCTTTCCGGGTCGATGAAAGATCAGCACAGAGCTACCAGAGTAGGCAGACAATTCTGCTGCTCGGCGGCCTCCTGTTCTGCCTTCTTTTTGGCCTGAATTTCGTTGTACGTATTCTTAAAGGCGTCCACAAGATTTTTGATGGAGAGATAGATGCTGCGTGCCTGACAATAGGCATAATAACCGCCCAGACCAGCCATACCGATCGTGGCAACCTTGCTCCATGTGTTCAGCTTGCCCCAGTAGTGCCCTATGGCATCACCAACGCTCAAACCATCGTTCAGGGCGTTCTGCATACCGGAAACTGCGCCCTGGAACGCATAGCGCCCCATCATACCCAGCAGATTTACCGTAACATTGATGCCAAAGGCCATGACCTGCTGCGGGGTGATGTTGATGGAAAAGGCACCGCCCTCGGTGTAGGTCATCTCCTCGGCAGAGAGCACAGAGTAGCCGGCAGGCAGCTGCAGCGGGCGCTGATATGTATGTTCCATGATGGAAAACTCCTTTCGTACACAGAACTCCCCAAGGGGCAGTTCATCTAGTAACTGAATTGTAGCATATCTGCACAAAAATGACAAGAGAGTGCGGGTTTGAAAATCATGATACATTTGTGAATATATTGTGACGATGCGTTATAAAACTGACCTGAATACGCTATAAACGTGCAAAACTCCTGCTTTTTTACGGCGAAAAAATGTTGTAGCAAAAATGTGCTGAAAAAGCCGATCAACAACAAAGGCATCTGCCCGTACCCGCTGCGCAGAACGCAGCAGCGGGCAAAGCAGATGCCTTGTGTATTTTACAGGTTGCCAGACGAAAGGGGAACGGGCATTTAGAGCCTTTCCGGCACACGCTCATACAGCGTGGTCAGCTCGGCGATGTGCCCGGCCAATGTAGCGGGCAGGGGCTGTGCCAGCCGCCAGCGCCAGTTTGCGCCCTGTGTGCTGGGGGTGTTGATGCGGGCCTCGCTGCCCAGATGCAGCCAGTCTGCCAGCGGGATGATGGCAGTATCCGAAACGCTGGCAAGGCAGGCACAGATCATGCCTTCGGTCAACTCCTCCGGCGTGCAGCGCAGATACCGGCAGGCGTAGGCTACGTCCTCGGCGCTGGCGTTGCTGCGCCAACCCTCGGTGGTCACGTTATCGTGGGTGCCTGTATACACCACACTGTTGCGGGGGTAGGTGTGGGGCAGGTAGTTGCCCGACTCCCGGCTGTCGAAGGCAAACTGCATGATCTTCATGCCCGGGTAGCCGCTTTCGGCCAGCATCGCCTTCACCTCCGGGGTCAAGTAGCCCAGATCCTCGGCGATGATATTGCCGCCGCCCAGCGCCTGCTGCATGGCGTGGATAAAGTCCCGGTCGGGGCCTTTTTCCCAGTGACCGCCTGCAGCCGTTGTGTTTTCGGCAGGGATAGAGTAGTAACTCTCGAAACCGCGGAAGTGGTCAATGCGCACCACATCGTAGATAGAGGTGGCGTGCTTCATGCGCCGCTTCCACCAGTCAAAGCCGGTGGCCTTGTGGGCGGGCCAATCATACAGCGGGTTGCCCCACAACTGTCCGTCTGCCGCAAAGGCATCCGGCGGGCAGCCGGCTACATGGGTCAGGTGCATCTGTCCATCGGTCTGGAACAGCTCCGGGTGGGTCCACAGGTCACTGGAATCCGGGCTGACGTAGATGGGGATATCGCCCACCAGCAGGACACCTTTGCGGTTGGCATAGGACTTCAGCGCGTTCCACTGGGTGTAGAAGAAGAACTGCACCGCCTTGTGGTAGTTGATCTGGTCTGCCAACCGTACCTTTGCGGCGGCAATGACCTCCGGCTCCCGGCAGCGCAGGGCGTCCGGCCAGTCGGCAAGGCCTGCCTGCCCCTGCTCAGCCTTTACGGCCATGAACAGGGCGTAGTCCTCCAGCCAGAAGCTCTGTGCCGCGCAGAAATCTTCATAAGCAGGGGAGGGGGCTGCCAGCAGCCGGTCAGCAGCCTTTTTCAGCAGCACCGGGCGCTGGTTGTACAGCGCACCGTAGTCAACGGTGTCCACCGGCTGCGCGGCGGGGATCTCTTCAGCAGTCAAATAACCATCTGCCGCCAGCAGACGGAAATCGATAAAGTAGGGGTTTCCGGCAAAGGCGGAAAAGCTCTGGTAGGGGCTGTCGCCATAGCCGGTAGGGCCGATGGGCAGGATCTGCCAATAAGTCTGCTTTGCCTCGGCCAGAAAATCAACGAATGCGGTCGCTTCACTGCCCAGCGTACCGATGCCAAAAGGCCCCGGCAGGCTGGACACCGGCATCAGAATGCCACTTGCACGCATAACGTGCACCTCCTTAGCCCTTTACAGCACCGGCCACGACACCCTCGATGATGTACTTCTGGCAGGTCATGTAGAGGATAATAATGGGGATGATAGCAATGATGATGCAGGCCATCATGGGAGCCAGCTCCACACGGCCGTAGCCGCCGCGGAAATACTGGATCGCCATGGGGATGGTGCGGTACTTCTTGATATCCAGCACCAGCGTGGGCAGCAGGTAGTCGTTCCACACCCACATGGTCTCCAGAATAGCAGTGGAGATCATGGTAGGCTTCAGGATGGGGAACACGACCTTGAAGAAGATCTGGATGGGGTTGCAGCCGTCGATCATGGCTGCTTCCTCGATCTCCATGGGCACGCTCTTCATAAAGCCGGTAAACATGAATACGGCCAGACCGGCGCCGAAGCCCAGATAGATGATGCAGATGTTCCAAGGGTTGTTCAGGTTCAGACGGTCAGCGGTCTTGGACAGGGTGAACATGACCATCTGGAAGGGAACGACCATGGAGAACACGATCAGCAGGTTCATGAACTTGCTCAGCTTGTTGTTTACGCGGGTCAGGTACCAACCGGTCATGGAGCAGCACAGCAGGATCAGCACCACGCTGGTAACGGTAATCAAAAGGCTGTAACCCATGCTGGAGAGGAAGTTCATCTTGGTCACGCCGTAAACGTAGTTGCGCAGTCCGGCAAAGGTCTCGGCGGTGGGCAGACGGAACACCGTGGAGGTAGTAAAGCTGCCCTCGGTTTTCAAGCTGTTCAGCAGGATCAGCACGATGGGGTAGATCCACAGCAGGCAGAGAAGCACCATTACAACAACAAGGATGACATCCCAGGTTCTTTTCTGTTTCGACATTACTGCTGCACCTCCTTAGAGCGGGTAAAGTGGAGCTGGATCAGCGAGATGACCACCACGATCAGGAAGAACACAACAGCCTTTGCCTGACCAATGCCCTTCCACTGCGCACCGGAGCGGCCGTAGAAGGTGTTGTAGATGTTCAGTGCCAGCATTTCACTGGCGTTGGCGGGTTCGCCTGCGGTCAGAGCCACGTTCTGGTCGAACAGCTTGAAGCTGTTGGTCAGGGTCAGGAAGGTGCAGATGGTCACGCTGGGCATGACCATGGGAATCTTGATCTTGAACAGGATCTCGCGGTCGTTGGCACCATCGATTTTAGCGGCCTCGATCAGGTCGCCGGGCACGCTCTGCAGGCCAGCCACATAGATGATCATCATGTAGCCGATCTGCTGCCAGCACATCAGGATGACCAGACCGACAAAACCGGCCTTGGCATCCAGAGCCAGCAGAGGCTTCTGCAGGTTCGCCAGCACGCCGTTGAGCAGGATCTGCCAGATATAGCCCAGCAGGATGCCGCCGATCAGGTTGGGCATAAAGAACACGGTACGGAAGATGTTGGTGCCCTTGATGCCGCGGGTCAGCACCAGTGCAATGGCAAAAGCACACACATTGATAAGTACAGTGCTTACCACGGTAAACGCCGCCGTAAAGCCGAAAGCGTGCAGGAAGGTGGAATCCTGAAATACCGAGAGGTAGTTCTGGATGCCCACAAATGTAGTCTTGGACACGGTGGTGAACCGCTGGAAGGACAGATAAACGCCCCAGATAAAGGGCCAGATGAAGCCGATAATAAAGGCGACCAGAGTAGGCAGCACAAATATCGGCCAGTATTTACTAATGGCTTTTTGCATGATATACCTCCTGAGGGAGCTGTCTGATAAAAAAGGAAAGGAGGCGGGCGAACTTTTCGCCCGCCTCCCTTTTTAATTCCTAGGGAGATCTCCAGTCAAAGGCTTAGCCGTTGGCCAGCTTGTACTCCTTGGCCCAGCCATCCACAAATGCGGTGACAACGTCGTCCCACTTGCCGGTGCCTGCTGCGTATGCAGTCAGAGCGCTGCCCACGCCGTTCTTCCACTCCTCGGAAGGCATGGTGGAGAAGCACCAGTCAACACTGGTCTTGCCGTCGGCCACATACTGGTTTGCAATGGTGATCAGGGGGTTGGTGGAGTCCTTAGCCTTCTTGAAGGGGATGACGAAGCCCATCTTGTCAGCCATTGCGCTGGTGCCGGTCTCAGAGGTGACACACCAGTACAGGAAGTCCAGAGTAGCCTGAATGTCGGCCTCGGAAGCGGTGTTGTTGACACACCAGAAGTTCTCGGAACCGGTGCACAGGCCCTGATTCTCCTCGCCGTCCACGCCGATGTAGATGGGCAGCATACCCAGATTGTCATCGCCCAGATCCTTCACGTCATTGTAAGCCCAGGTGCCGTTCTGGTAGAACACGGCCTTCTTGCCCACAAACTCAGCAACAGCATCATTGCCGGTCTTGGAAGCCAGCAGCTTGGGGTCGCAGGTGGAATCGGTGATGTACAGATCCCAGATCTGCTTGTAGTTGTCCAGATAGGTGCCCTTGATGGCGTCGGTGGAGCCGATGCCGTCTGCCTTGTACTCGTAGTAGATGGGCAGGTTTGCCAGATGGGTCTTGAAGCGCCAGTCAGAAGAACCGTCCATGCCAGCGGAGGTGAAAGCACCGTCCACGCCCAGCTCAGCCTTACGAGCCTGAATGTCATCAGCGACCTTCTTCAGGTCGGCAAAGCCCTTGATGTCCTCCTGCTTGTAACCGGCAGCGGTCAGCAGTTCCTTGTTGTAGATGATGCCGTAGGTCTCAATGACGTATGCAATGCTGGTAACAGCATCGCCGTCCTTCAGTGCAAAGGAATCGCTGGTCAGCTCGCCGTACAGCTGGCTGCCGGACAGGTCGTAGCAGTAATCCTTCCAGTTTGCCAGACCAACAGGGCCGTTCACCTGGAACAGGGTGGGAGCCTCGCTCTTCTCCATCTCGCTCATCAGGGTGGTCTCGTACTGGCCGGAAGCGGCGGTGACAACGGTCACAGGCACGCCGGTCTCCTTGGTGTACTCAGCGGCCAGATCCTGCCAATCCTGATCCTGCTCGGGCTTGAAGTTCAGGTAGTAGACCTTGCCGTCTGCCTTTGCAGCGGTGCTGGAAGCAGCGGTAGAACTGGCAGCAGAGGAAGCGGTGCTGCTGGAAGAGCCGCCGCAGGCAGCCAGACCCAGAGCAGCGGCAGAAACGCCAGCGGCCTTCAGGAAGTTACGACGAGTGATCATCTTTTTCATAATAAGTTCTCCTTCTTATTAAAATTACAGATCAACTATATACTCTCCGTCCTTCGACGGAGGGAATACAACATTTAAATTGCCCTTACGCTTTCGCCCTGCTGCAACTCCGGCTGCAGGGTCACGGTCTGGGCAGAGGAGCCATGCTCGATTTGCCGCACCAATAGTTCGATGCTTTGCAGTGCGATCTGCTCGCTGGGCTGGACGATGGTGGTCATCACCGGCACGCAGTAGCGGGACATCGTGATACCGTCAAAGCCGATCACCGAAACATCCTCCGGTACCCGCAGCCCGGCGCTTACCAGCGCCCGGATGGCGCCAAAGGCGATGACATCGCTCATGGCGAAGAGGGCGGTGAACTCTGCCCGTCGGGCCAGCAGACTGTTCATGGCGTGGTAGGCGGATTCGAAATCGTAGTTGGACAGGCCGTACAGCTTGTCGTTGAACACAATGCCCGCATCCTCCATGGCCTGCTGTGCGCCCTGACGGCGCATCAGACTGGGGTAGCTGGTCACCGGACCGCCTAAAACGGCGATCTTGCGGTGCCCCTGCCGGATCAGGTAGTCCACAGCGGTATAGGCCGCTGCCCGGTCATCTACGCCCACCATGGAAAGGTTGGGGAAGTCCAGCTCGTCCGTGACCAGCGTGGTGAGCACCGAGGGAACATTGATACGGTCAAAGCCCCGCTGGAAGTTGGCTACGCTGCCGCCCAAGAAGATGATGCCTTTGGGCTTGATCTCCCGCAGGATCTTTTCGGCGGCGTCGATCTCGTTGGCGTTCTCGTCCAAGTAAGAGACGATGCCGTTGTATCCGTACAGGGTGGCGGCGCGCTGGAGCTGCACCAGAAAATCAGAAAAGAAGATGTTCCGGGTGCCCTTTACCACAAACACAAGGCTGCGGGACTGCTGAATCTTCAGCTGTCGGGCGTTGGTGTTGGGCACAAACCCGGCCTCCCGCATCACCTTCAGAACGTGCTCCTTGGTCTCCGGGCGGACATCCGGCCTGTCGTTGATCACACGGGAGATGGTGCTGACAGAGCAACCGCTGATCCGTGCGATGTCCTTGATGGTCAGGTTTGCCATGTCGGCGGGCCTCACTTTCTGAAAGTGTTTCGGGAACGTTGTCGGGAACGTTCCCAGCGACATTAGTATGGCACATTCTGTATAAAAAATCAATAAGTGTGATACAACTTTGTACAAGGTGTGCAATGCTGCCCCTCGCATTTGTGCAGTTTGATTTGCGTGCAAAGCAGCAAATCTGAAAATACCGAAAATTCCCGGTACAAGTCAAAAACGACCGGAAATTATCGTACCGGTTTGTAACTTTTTGCGCGAAAAACGCTTCCCGGTACACAGCTGAATGTGCTATACTATGTGAAAAAAGGAGAGGGGGCAAAATGTTATGATCTTATCCTTACAGGGTTGCATGGCAGTGGGAAAGACCACGGCAGCCCGCTATCTGGAACAGCACTGCCAACAGGTACAGGTTTGTTTTGAGGACAACGCTGCCGTCCTTGCAGAGATAAAGCAGCGTGGGTTGAATAAGAACAGCTATGCGGACTATCTGGAGATCCAACGGCTTTTTTTGCGCAATGAGCTGCGCCGCGGGCAGAAAGCAAAAAAATACCCCCACGCCGTGATGGATTTCGGCGCGGAGGAGATTGAGTTCTACACCTTGAACTACCCCAAAAGCAGGGGGCTGGAGTGGGAGATGGAAGCGATCCGGCAGGCTTTGGCCCCGGAGCTTGCAGCGGTGCAGGCTTGTATGCCGGAGCACATTCTGTTTCTGGACGCTTCCGAAGCCGTCCTGCGTGCCCGTAAAGCGGGAGATGCCACCCGTTCCCGGGAATTCTTTGCGTATTACCTGAACCATCTTCTGTCGCTGAAACGGGAATGGTTCCGGGAAAAGAAAAACGTAACATTTCTTTCTACCGACGGGCTGACCGCTCGGCAGGTGGGGGAGAAGGTAAAACATTGGTGTGAACAGTATATCTAACGCAAGCAAAAAAGCGCTCTCACCTTGTCATCGGTGAGAGCGCTTTGCTGATTGCTGATTATTTTGATCGGGTTGGTTCTTTAAAGATTAGTCGCTGACGTAGGGCATCAGAGCAACGTGACGAGCACGCTTGATGGCGATGGTCAGTGCGCGCTGATGGTAAGCGCAGGTGCCGGTCACACGGCGGGGAATGATCTTAGCACGCTCAGAGACGTACTTACGCAGACGGGGCACGTCCTTGTAATCGATGGTGTCGATGCGATCGACACAGAAGCTGCAAACCTTCTTGCGGCCGCGACGCATGGGGCGTGCGGGGCGAGAGCCTTCGGTTCTTTCAAAAGCCATTGCTTATTACCTCCTATTGGATTTTTAACGGATGGACCGTTTCGTGTCAGAACGGCAGGTCATCGCTGTCGTCGATGACGGCGAAGTCACCTGCATTGCCGGCGGAATAGCTGGGAGCTGCCTCCACAGCAGCCGGACGGGCAGGCGCTGCGTTCTGGTAGGACGGAGCGGCATTCTGATAGCCGTTTCCGTCACCTGCATTGCTGCTCTTGGGGCCTGCAAAGCTGATGTTGTTGGCTACGACTTCCACAGCCGTGCGATTGTTGCCGTTCTTATCCTGATACTGGCGGGTCTGAAGAGAGCCTTCGATGGCGATCAGACTGCCTTTCTGGAAATACTTAGAAACAAACTCGGCCTGAGAACGCCAGGCAACGATATCAATGAAGTCAGCCTGACGCTGCTCACCCTGACGCACAAAATTGCGGTCGCAGGCAATGCGGAACGAAGCAACGTTCTTGCCGGTAGTGGTCTGACGCATTTCAGGGTCACGCGCAAGGCGACCCATGATAGCAACAACATTCAACATAGTACGGTTTCCCTTTCTGTCACAGAAGAATTACTCCTCGTGAGCAATGATCAGGCTGCGCATAACGCCTTCAGTGATCTTGTACACACGGTCCAGCTCAGCG
>ENA-OPDE01000631-OPDE01000631.1-human-gut-metagenome-genome-assembly--contig:-NODE-631-length-16489-cov-2.905501_pt1 | contig 16489 bp, 19 predicted proteins | sample MGYA00241261_ERZ501502 | MGnify/ENA primary metagenome ERZ501502 (study PRJEB25962, sample SAMEA2042450) | human gut metagenome | biome: human gut; feature: human-associated habitat; material: faeces... | reverse complement strand
CGGCGCGGACGCCGGTGCGGGGGTCAGGGAAGGTAGCGGCCTGTCCCGTGGCGTTCCCGTTCAGAGCTCCGATGCCCGCGTAGTTGTTTTGACTCGGGAGGACGATGCCGCCGAACTTGAAGTAGCCGGTCTCGTGGAGGCTCTGGGCGAAGGCGACGTCTCCGCGAACGCCCTCGGCCTTGCCTTCCTCCAGGAAGATTTCCGCGAGCTGCTCCAGGGTGCAGCTCGTCAGCTTGGGCTCCGCGTTCTTGCTCCTGCAAAAGAGGGCCATCTGCTGTGCCGTGGCATGGGCCTCGCCCATGATCTCGGTCTTGGGTGTGTCATTGACGCCGAAGTAGTCCGCCAGCAGCTCTGCCTCGGCGACCGCCAGCTTGTCCAGGTTGGCGTCCACCGAGAGCCACTTCGTCGCGGCGGTGTTGGTGTGGAAGCTGTGCTCAATGAGCATATAGAACGGGGTGCCAACGGCCCGGGCTCCACGGAGGACGCCGTAGTATTCGCCGCCCGCGCTGTTCTTCCGGGTCGCCGTTCGCCCCGCTTGATTGGTTCCCATGAGCTCGCCGATCTTCTTTGCAATCTGGAGCGCGAGGACGTCGACGTCGTTCAAATTGTCGTAGGCCCGGTAGACTACAGGGTAGTCCACGCTCTCGGTGCTGCAAGCGTTGGAGTGGAGGGAGATGAAGACGTTGCACCCCTTCGATGCTGCGCCGCGCTCATAGACGCCGAGGTCGGTGTCGATGTCCGCCCGGGTGGTAATGACCTCGAAGCCCCGGGTCTCCAGCTCGGCCTTGAGCTTGAGGTGCAGCTTCCAGACCATCGCGCTCTCGTAGTAGGTCTTCACGACCGGGCTCTGATTGTACTTGCTGCCGACGTGTCCGGCGTCGAGGCAAATCTTGATCTTACTCATCACCGTCGCCCTCCTCCTCGTCAGCGTGGAAGATAGGCTCCCCGTCGACTTCGTTGATCTCCGGCTCCTGGGCCGGTGTGGTGTTGACCGCCTGGGCGGTATTGGTTTTCTTGTTGGCTGCTGCCATGATGTGAACCTCCTGTTATAAATTCATGACCGGGGCGTAGACCTTCTCGTGGTATTCCCCGATTGTGTACTTGTCCCGGCCCTCTGCCTCGAGGGCCTTCATAAACTTCTCCGTCTCCACCGCGAGCTTGAGGAGCTTGAGGACGCCGACCTGTTCCGGCGTTACCTCGTGCATATCCGGCCCCACGGTGGCCGCGATCGCTCTGCGAAGATAGAAGTCGCCCGTGAATGTGTCCATCGCATTGAACTCATCCCAGACCTCCCGGGCGAACTTCTTGCGGTTCAACCTGGGCTTGTTCGGAGGAAGGAAGCCTTCTTCCTGGAGCTGCTTCTTGATTGCCGCTCTCCTGTCCTTCTCGCGCTGTGTGAGCCGTTTTTTCTTCTGGGGCATTATTCTTCACCTCCCCGGTCTTCCGGCCAGCCATCGGGCCCGAGTGGGCCGTAGCCGGTCTTCTCCCGGTACACGTTCGCCGCCCGGATAGCCTGGGCCAGTTTGGCGGCGAGTGCCCGCTGCTTTTCCCGGCTCCCGCCCTTATCCGTCGCGGCTGGGATTTCCTCCACGGCGCGGGGGTCGATTTCGGTGAGGCGGCGGGCGATGTTTCCCGGGAGGCTCTGGTAGTTGATGCGAAGGAATACGAGCCCGGTCTCGATGCACACGTCGATGTCGCTGCTCCGTATGCCGCGCTGCATCCGAACGATGCCTTCGAGAGCCCCCAGGACGGCCTCGTCGCTCGCTGCGGTCGGCCTATTCATTCCGGGCCTCCTTCTGCTTCTGCCGCGCGAGGATTGCCTTGAGCCCCTCGATGACCTTCTCGCACTTGGCGTTGTCGAGCCATTCGATGCGGTCAACGTGGGCGACGCGCTTGATGAAGCCCTGGATGCGCCTGGGGTCGTCGTTCCACCCGAGCTCTTCGCAGAGGGCGTAGATTTTGCGCCGCTGCGAGACGGTGCGGGGGTCGCCCCCTTCGTCGGTGCGCTTGCTGCGGATGTCCCGCTTCGTCCCGTCCTTCATGTTCTGGAGGACGCGGGCGACGGTGTTGATCTCTCCCTGGGAGAGCTTCTTCATGGACTCCTTCCCGGTTTCCCGGTACACGACGGCGTGAAGGTCTTCGTCCGTGAGCATGAGCTCCGGCGACTTCGCGATCGCCCAGAGCGTTCGGATGGAGGGCTGCTTTCGCCCTGTTCTTGCTGCTGCCATTCCTGGGCCCCCTTTCTTAGTTGCCCGCCTTGATCTGCTCCAGCTTGGCGATGTTGACCTCGTAGCCGAAGACGTCGCCCTGCTTCCAGGTGGCCCCGACAGCGTTGACCGTGTCCTCCCCGTACTTCTTGAGGGCCTCCTTGCTGACCTTCTCCTCGACCACGATGCAGTCGGTCATCTGCCGGGACTTGAGACGGCGGATGATCTCCTCCAGCTTCTCCTTCGCGCGGGGGAGGGAGACGGAGGTGGAGAGCCGGAAGCCGACCTCTCCGAAGGTGAGGGTCATCGACTTCGCCTTGCCCATCTCGTCGCGGTGATCGGTGACGAAGGTCTTGATCTCGCGCTCCAGGCGGGCGATGCTGTCCTTGTAGGGCTTGCACTGTTCCTCGGCGACCTTCTGGGCTCCGATGATCTGCTTCTGCATATCGCTCTCGATGTCGCCGACCGCGATCTGCGCCTCGGCGATCTGACGGAGGGCGTCGTTCACGTCCTCCCAGGACTTGAGGCTCGGGGCCTCGATCACTCTTTTTCTTGCCATTGGTTAAGCTCCTTTCGTGCGTTTGTTATGGTGGACTCTGCCCCTGCGGGGGACATAGGAGTCTGCGAAAATCATGTAAAGCCCCAGAGGGAGGGTCAGCAGGACGGCAGTCACATCCCGGTCTTCCGGGGTTGTTCCGCTGCAAGCCAACGCGATCAAGATGCCGGACATAATCACCAGCGCGGCACCGATGAGACGCTGTTCTCTCATTTTCATTGTCCGCGCCTCCCCTCAGAGCATCATCATCGAGGACGCTTGCTCGATGATCTTCAAGGTGACGACCTCCTCGCCACGGTCGGCGAGGATGCGCTTGACGTTGGAGAGCGTGCGGTCGAGGAGGCGGAAGCAGCCGGTCTGCATATTGCACGCCCGGGACTTGAGCTCCAGCAGGGCGTCCGGCTCGATCTCGAAGCCCTCCAGGTAGCCCTCAACCTCGGACGGGGTCAGCCCCCGGAGCGAGGCGTAGAAGTCCACGCGGTTCGCCATGCGGACGAGGTAGGTCTTGATCTGAGCCTCCAGCTTCGGCTCGCCAGCGATCACAAGGCCGACGTCGCTCTGGTCGAAGATTGCCCGGAGTATCTCCATCTTCTTCTGGGTGTACTTGGATACCAGCTTGTCCGCCTCGTCGATGATGAGGAGGTAGCCCCGGTTCGTGTTGAAGAACTCCCGGATGCCGTTGACCCTGCGCCAGATGGTGCCGTAGCCGCTGGGGAGGCCCAGGCTCCGCTCGATCGCTTCCACAAGGTCGCGGCTGCTCATGGTGTCGTCGCACTCGATGTAGGCGACGCGGGGGAGCTTCGCGTATTGACGGAGGGCGTAGGTCTTGCCGTAGCCGCTTCGGGCGACCACGATGCCGAGCCCGATGTACTCCTGACAGCTCTGGCACACGCCGAGGACTGCCTTCGCGTCCCGGCTCTCATAGAAGACCGGCGTCTGCCCGGTCTTTGCTCCCGGCTCCTGCGCCGGTGCGGAGACCTCAACGGCCTCGCCCGTCTCATGGGCCAGGAACTCGGCCAGCTTGTTTTCCAGGTCGGTCGGGTCGCTGTCGTACTTGCCCGCGAGGTAGCGGGAGACCGTCGTGCGGCTGTAGCCGATCGACTTCGCCACGTTGGCGATGCTGCTGCGGTTGGTGAGGATGTAGTTGTTGATCTTCTGGGCGAGGCTCTGGGCCTCGGTGTAGGTGATGCTGCGCTCTGCTGCTGTGACTTCCATGTTGTACCTCCTGTTATTCGTTCATGGCCCTCAGACGTGCGAGGGCGTCTCCTGCCTTCGATGCGAGGAACTCGTCCCCGGCATTGGTTTTCTTCTTCTTGGTTGCCGCTGCGGCCTCCGCCCGGAACTCCTTGTCGTTCGGGAGGAAGACCAGCTTCGGGCTTCTCTCGGCCTTGATGGTCAGGTCGATCATGCCGACCGCCTCGGAAGCTCTTCCGCCCTCGCCGGTGCGGAGCTCGTAGGGTCTGGTCATATCCTCCAGGAACTCACGCACATCGCGCTCCTGCCGCTTCTGATCGCGGAGATGCTTTTCGAGTGCCGCCTGGGAACAATGCGGGCCGAAGGCCAGCAGCTCCGGCGAGACTGCCTCGCAGATTTTCCGGCCCTGCTGGTCGAAAACGTAGAGCTTGGTGACATCGTCGATGTCCCACTTGATGCCGACCTTCTGACCGATGTACTTGCCGAGCTCGCTGTCGGAGTAGACCATTCCGAACTTGTTGATGCCGTAGTTGTAGACTCGGGCCGTGTCCGCCTTCATGAGCAGCATCGCCGCGTATTCCCTTGGCGGTGCTGCCTTCTCGTAGCGGGGGCCATTCTCGAACATCTCGATCGGCGTGACCCACTTCTCGCCCGCGTCCTTGAGGCCACGGTGTACCCGCGTGTGATACTTGGTTTCCTTCCAGGTCGTCCAGACCTCGAAGAACTCCTCCATCGTCAGCAGCTCGCCGCGCTCCAGCATCTTGTCGACGTCCTTCTGCCGTTTGGCGTAGGTCTTGGAGCCCGTCAGGGTTCCGGTGTAGGACTCGAACCAGCGGGAGAACTTGTCGCACACGGTTTTGAAGAACCGCTCGATCGGCTTGTCCCAGGGCTGGTAGGGGAGCGACCGGCCCACGTCCTCGATGCCGATGCTTTGGTAGAAGCCCACCGTCTCGGCGTCGAAGGAGAAGTCGATCTTCCGATCCTTGCGGTTCTGTCCTGTCATCGTCTTCGCGGTGTAGTCCTTGCCGTTGTCGACGTGCAGGATGTGGGGGACGCCGCCCGGGTTGCTGTAGATCATCTTGACCAGCGACTCCTTCAAGGTCTGGGAGTTGGCGTCCACACACGCCACGTCGCCGATGATGCAGCGGCTCTTCATGTCCATCCAGGCGACCAGCTTCGGGCGGACAGCCTTGACCTTGCCGTTCGGTGCTGTCCACTGTACCCAGAAGTCGAAGGTGTGCTCGTCGCCCACGACGTACTCCATGACCTCGAGGCTCGTTGCGTCGCGGCGGGCCTTAACCATCTTCTTGTTCTTCCACTCCCTCGTCCCGTTGGCGGCGAGGTAGCGGGCCGACTCCGCGCCCGGGGTGTCCATGAGGTACTTGATGTAGCGGGCGACGGTCTTAATGGAGGGGTAGCTCTCCCATCCGCGCCGCTCTGCCTCTTCCTCGAACCGCTCGTAGAGCATCTCGATCGTGCCCAGGTTGGCGGCGAAGCGGCGGTCGAACCAGATGTTCTCGATGAGGGCCTTCTGCTCCGGCGTCAGGCTCGGGAAGGTTCCCGTCTCCTTCGGCTTCCGGCACAAGGCCAGGGCTCGGAAGTAGTCCCGGTTCTGTCCGTCCTCTTTCTCCAGCTTGAGGGCCCAGGCGTTCGCCTCGAGGACGTTCTGGGTGTAGCGGTAAAGGGTCTGCGGGCTCACGCCCAGGCCCAGGGCGAACCGCTCGGCGTAGGCCGTGCGGTCGGGGCCGTCGTAGTCGATGAAGTCCTGAACCCGTGCGGCCAGCTCGACCGCCTCGTAGAACCTCTTCTTGTTGCTCTCGATGTAGTGGTTAAGGTCGACGTCCACATACCAGGGCGTCGCCTCTGATGCTCTGCGGTCTATGATGACATCCCTCCCGTCTACCTTCTGCGCGGCCCGGTATGCTTTCCGCGCCTTCGTGGTCAGGGAGGCGACGGAGATCAAGACTTGATCTTTGCCTCCGCCCTCCCGGGCCTGGGTCTGCGTTTTGTACTGCTTTGGGTTGCGCTTCACGCGCTTCTGGTAAGTGTCATAACTGACGCCCTCGAAGGCGGCAGCTTCCTCCAGTGTGATGAATACGTCCGGCACCTCTGTCCCTCCCTTCTGTTGGGGTCATGCCGCGATCGCCTTCTCGACCTTCCTCGGGTCGAGCTCGAGGGCCGCGACGATCGCCGGGAGGTACTTCCCGCCCGAGCGGGTGCCGTTAAGGATATAGCTCAAATACTGGGGTGCTACGCCCACTTCGGCGGCGAGCTCCGCCTTTGTCATGTCCTGGTCTGCGAGAGCCTTGACGACCAGCTTGCCGAAGGGCGTGAGCTTCTTGTTTGGGCCTCTCATCGCTGTCCTCCTTTCTCTGCTTTCGTTCTTAGATTTACTTCCGGGCCACCGCGTAGGCCAGGGCCAGCGCGACGCCGATGAACGCCGCCGCCTGTACGGCGGGGAGCGGGAGCCGGAGCAGTACGGACGCCGCCGCGAACCCGAGGGTCGCCAGGGCGATCAATCCGGCTCCGACGTAGATGTCCACCATCCTGTCGACCGCCTTGGTGATCTTGACCCGCGCGGGTCTCATGCGTTTCAGAGCCTCGCGCTTGGTTTCGTTCTCAAGTAATTTGAGAATGAGGTCGTAAGTCCGCACGCTCTGGGAGGCTTCGTAGAACTCCCTCTCCAGCCCGATCTTTGCCTGGAAGGGGTTGCGGGGGTCGCCCGCGTCCCGTTTCCTGTAGACCGCGTTCCGGCGTGCTACCAGCATCTCGCCGATCGCGGTCTGTAATTCCTGTACGTTTGCCATGCTGCTCTCCTTCCATTTCCCTCCCTGGGCCGGTATAATTGGGGTGAGGCTACCAGCCCAGGAAGGGGGTGTTGTCTGTGGCTGATGCTACCCTTGATGCCGTCGAGCGCGTACTCGACGAGGTTGACAAGAGCCGTGATGTTGACTGGACTATCCTCGGTGAGCGTCTCCGCTCCGCCATTCTCGACTCCGACGAGCACGCCGACGCCGGTTTCACCGAGGCCCAGAAGTCGGCGATCGTTGCCGTCTGCCGGGAAACTTATTATGCGACGTCAGTAGTCGCGAGGGCCTACGCCTTTAAGGCTGTCGAGACCCTTCTGAGCCAGAGCGACGAGTAAGTGCCTCCGCCGCGTACTCCAGGCGTCCCTCCCTGACCCTCTCCGCTGCCTCTTGGATTGCTTGAGCAGGTGGGCGGTAGTAGGTAGGAGCATCACCCGGGGCCGTCTGTTCATCGGACGGCCCTTTCTCTTTTGGCGGCTCGCCCGTGACCAGCCACGCCAGCCAGCACTCCCGGCAGGAGAGCCGGTCGCACGTCTCGGGGATGACCGGCGGGCATGGTGGGGAGATGATGTCCGCGATCTCGCCCGCCGTGGCGGTGCTTGCCTTGATGATCTCGAGCCCGGTCACGGCTGCATCCCCTCCTTGAACTTCTGGACGGCGTAGTTGTTCTCGTACATCTCCGCGAGCTCCCGGATGTGGTTGTGGAGGGCTTTCCGCATGACCAGGGCCGGATATTCACCGACCTTCTCGATCGCGTCATCCAGCTCGCGGGCCATGTTGAAGATGTTGAGATAGACCTTGCAGTCGTTCGGCGGGCAATCCTGGGCGAGCATAAGGCCCAAGCCGTAGACCTTCCGCACCGGCCACTGGCTTCGGATGACCTTGTTCGCATGGATGAAGGTGTCGGGCTCCGTCTCGGTTGGACTGGGCGGCTCCGGCCCCTCCAGCTTGTTCGGCTCGAAGTGGTCTGGGTCGACCTCTGTCTCGCTCTTGCCGATCATCCCCAGGCGGTACAGGGCCACCTTGAAGCCGTGGAGCTCGTGCGCCGCCGCTTTGGCGTCGATGTCGGGGTAGTGCTTGCTCTCGACCTGGGTCTCAAGCTGCTGCTCCCACCCGGCGATCATGAGCTGCGGCTCGACTTCCTCCTCGGAGCACTCGGCGTCGCTCTCCACGATCACGGTGCAGACGGGAGGCTCTTCGGAGAAGTCCGACTCGGACTCCAGGCCCCGGGCCTGCTCCACGGCGACCTCGATGCAGTCGGCGTCGGTGTACTCCATCGCGTCGCGGTCGAAGTCGATGTCCCCGGTGTACTGCTCGGCGTCGATGACGCCGAAGCTCCCGAGGTCGGGGTAGTTGCGCTTCTCGCGGTCGTTGAAACGGACGACCAGGAAGCCGTTGATCTTCTTAATCTTTCTCATGCTGCTGTTCCTTCCTTTCTGCCCTGCCATCGTCAGGCCGGGTAGGGCGGCTCCCGGCGACGCCCCTGCGGGCGTTTCGGCTTAGATCGCGATGTTAGGCCATCGGCCCCCGGTGGAGTAGTTCCATTCGATCGTGCCGTCGTGATACCGCTGAACACCGTGAGCGGTAAACGTCCACTTGTCCGTGACCCTCTCCATGATCGCGCTGTGATCGGACAGAGCCTCGATGCACTTGTAGTCGACGCCGTTGCGGTTGTGGTAGATCACGCCGGGGACGGGGTCGATGTAAGACCTCTGCCACACCTTGTCGACGCTGCCGTCGGGCTTGACGATGATCTTGCGGGTGTTGCCGTCCTCCAGGGTGGCGATGACGTCGACGTCGACGCCGTTGCGGTTGGCGTGGGCCTTCGCTGCGGCGACGGCCTGTTCGCGGATGGGAGTCGATCCGATATGCTCACCGTTACTGATAAGCTCAAAATGAATGATCTTCATGCTGCCGCTCCTTCCTGCCATGCTTCAACCAGTCGGCTATACTGACCTTCATACTGCCAGCGCAGGGCGGCGGCCAGCGTGTCCCGGGTCATCTCATCCACGGGGCCGAGGTTGATATAATAGCTGTTTACAAAAATCGCATTCTGGTCGATTGCGAGGATCTCTTTCAGCGAGTCGATGTCGTAATCCTCAAAATTAAATGAGTTGCTTCGTTCATCAAAGTCGGGCCAGAAACATTCTGCGCCCCATCCGCGTCCGTCTTTGAAAAGCGCGATCCACGCGATACCGTCGCGGGCTTCTTCAAGCACGTTCTGTGCGGTCGTTCTAAGATTTGCCATGCTGCTGCTCCTTCCTGTTGATGTCATCCGACCAGGGCCGGGATGACTCTGATGGTGTTCGTGTGTTTGTGGAGAATGACGAGGTCTCCGTTCGGCTTCTGTTTAACGACCAGCCAGTTCTCCGGGGCGAGCCCCGCCTGACCGAGCCTGATCTTCTGCTTCCTGGTCGGTTTTTTGCCGCGTCTCAATGAGATCGCCTCCCTTTTCCCTTTCCTTTTTTTCTGGGGTGTGATATGATTTAACTTGCTTTAGAATTAAATCTATCTATACTATACTCTCCGGACGGAGAGATGTCAAGGCATTTCCTCTCTTTTTGGAGAGAAAATGTTCTTTTGTCTCTCTATTCGGAGCGATTTGGAGGTTGTTTTATGTCTGAACTCGTCGATAGAATTGGGGTCACGATCAAAGAGAAAGGGCTCACTTTTAACCGCGTCGAGCATGATTGCGGTCTTGGAAATGGAACAATAAAGCGATGGGGAGACCAGAGCCCGCGCCTGGACAAGCTGGTGCGCGTGTCCGAGTATCTTGATGTGTCGCTCGACTACCTCGTCTTCGGAACTCTCCATTCAGAGAGCTCTCCGAACAGAGAAGCTCCAGACCTTGAGGTGGTCAAGCGGGAGCAGGGCCTCTCGTGTGATGGGAGCCCTCTTGACGAGGTGGAGGCAGACCTTGTCGCCATGTTCCGGCTCCTTCCGTCGCATGAGCAGGAGGACGTCTTTGACCTCGTTTATTTCAAGTACAAGAAGCACGTTGAGAAAAAGATGGAGTCTATCTACTGGACGTATGCCGAAGAGAGCGGAGACAAAAAAAGCGGCCATTCCAGGGACACTGAGGCCCAGGATGGAACCGCCTGATTTTTTGCGCCGTTTTGATTTAGTTATAAATCGTTTTGTGTCCGATTGCTGTCTTAGGCTTCAACGAGCCGAAACCCCCGGAAATACCCGGGAAAACGGGCAATCGGACAGGCAGACACCGAAACGGCGAAAATGTCCGATTGTGTTGTGCCTATTTCCCCGGTTTTCTGAACGGGTGCCGCGCACGCCTCGCACGGGCCACGCACGCCCACGTCCTCGCCGATCGGAGCCGAAAAGCCCGGTTTTCGGGCAAAATTCGCACGCTCTAACGCCTCGTTAGCACGCCTGACCCCCTTGCCATTCGCAGCCCCGTCTGCTATACTATCCTCAAGGGCTGCGAAGCTCGTCCTCTTGGGTCTGCTGCTGTGACTTCCGGGACGTCGCCGAGCGGCCCCCTCTTTGCAAATAACCCCCCGGAATGGCCGTTTTTCGCGGTTTTCCGGGGGTTTCTGTATCCTGTTGTTGTGTGTCGCGCCCGCCGCGCCGCCGCCGTTGTGGGCCGTTCCTGGGCCTCCTGTGCATGAAAAAAGGACGCCGACCGACGCTGACGCCCATGATCTCAAGATTGTTGTTAAACTGCGGGCCGTTCCCGCCTCAAAAGTGCCGTTTCCCGTTGAAATAGCGGGGTTTCCCGACTTCTCCCGCCCCGTCCCGGTTTATCCCGCATTTCTCAAATACGTTGTCCCCGTACACCGGCAGGCATCCAGCTTTGCGGCAACTGCACTGTTGTTGAAGCTGAACCCATAGGCCGGAGAGACCCACTGCGGCTGCTCGTCTGTTTCCGGCATCAGTCCGCTGGCGTTGAGATACAGATTCTGCCACGGATGGAGCTGTTCCTCTTTCCCATCTCCGTTCGCAAAGAGATCATAACAGGATGCATCCGTGTACAACAGTTCAAGAAGAGCCAGTGCCTCCCTGCGGTGGCTGTTGGTCACCGGCAGACACCAGCTCTCCACCGGGATGGAGCCGTTCTGAATGGTCGGCCCCAGCGGGATGGCAGTCAGCTCTGTGCCACAGGCCCGGGTGCAGCAGTCCAGTGAATCCCGGTTGAGCCGTGCAAAAAAGCCAAAGCTGTTGCCCAGCCGCATCCGATCGGTGGCCGGTTCATCCCGCAGGCTGGCATTCCGCAGGATCAATCCTTCCTGATACCACTGATGCATCGTTCTGCAAAGCCTGCTGTAAGCATCCGCGGCATACCAGTTAACAACGGTGGTGCCGCTTTCTTCGGTCAGAACGCCAAAGGTATCTCCCAGAGGATCCAGTTCCGGAAAAGGAAAAACCTGTCCATTATCCGGCAGGACCCCCTCTGCATTGGGCCGATGCTGCCTGACCTGCATCAGCAGGTCGTGCAGAGCATCCAGATCCGTGATCTTCTCCGGCCTGGCACCCAGCTCCCGCATCCAGTCGGCCCGGGCCAGAAAGCCGATCTGATACATCGAGACTGCCCGTGCCGGGACCGCATAGATACGGCGGTAGTAGGTTCTGCTTGCCCACTGCTGCTCTGAGAACAGAGCTTTCAGCCCGGGATGTTCTTCCAGAAGCGCACTCAGGGGCAGGATGCAGTTCTGATTCAGGTAAACATCCAGCGGCTGATTTTCTGTAAGGAAAAACAGATCCGGCATGGTCTGGCAGACCATCCGTTTCCACAGCTCTGCCGAGTAATTGGTGGGTGCCACCTGCTCGATGGAAACGCTGAAGCCCAGCTTCTGCTTTGTGACTTCGCTCAGCGCCGCCGAAATGCGGACACAGGCAGTTTCATCCGATTGGCCCGGCATCAGCACTGTAACCATGGGCTCTGTTCCACTTTCTGCCGCCGATTCCGCCCGCTCCCCGCAGCCAGCAAGCAGAGCTGCTCCGGCTGCAGCACCGGTCAGCTGTAAAAATGTCCTGCGAGCCATCCTTGTTTCTCTCATAATGCTGCGCTGCGCTCCTCCTGTGGGGTCTTGTGATAGAACTTCTTATAAGAAGTGGAGAAATGCCCGAAATTCGTATACCCGACCTTTGCCGCGATCAGGCTGATGGGCAGATTGGTGGTGCAGAGCAGGCTCTGTGCCTCCTGCATTTTCTGCTGAATGATATAATCCTTCAGGTTCATGCCGGTCTCTTTCTTAAAAAGCCGGGCCATGTAATCCGGATTCAGGTGGACAGCCTCGGCCAGTTCTTCCCGGCGCAGCTCGTTTTCCAGATGCTCGGCAATGTAAGCCATAATGATCTCCACGGTACTCTGACTATTTTCTTCCGTTTCGCTATCCCAGACCGAGGCCACATAATGGACCAACGCCTTCATATCCGGCACGGTCTTCATGCCGTTGCGGTAAAGTTCCAACGCTTCCGGCTCCCGGAACATATCGTCCTGCCGTTTCTTTTCCGGCAAGGAGAAGAGCATCTGCATAAAATCCTGATAAAAATACCGCAAGGTCTGGCTGTTCAGCTGATTGTTGGCCGTCAGCTTGTCCAACAGCTGGCAGGCTTCCTGCTCCATTGCCTGCGCACATCCCGCCTGCAGCAGCTTCTGCCATGCACCGATCTGCGGAATACGGAACACTTCCGGCGCTTTTTCCGCTGGGCGGCCCAGCAGAACACCGCCTTTCAGGGCTACATTCTCGCTCCGTTGCTGCAGCAGCTTCTGGTAGATCTCCGGTGCCTGTTCAAAGGGCTGCGGCCCCTCCGGATAAAAGGCCGCTTCACAGTGGATATACTGCGCACACGCACTTTGCAGATAATTCAACTGCCGGGTGATATAGTCTGCCTCCAGCGGCTCCCCCACCCGGCTTTGCAGCACCAGAACGAGACACTGCTCCGCAGGGATCGCCACCGTTACACTGAGCACCTGCAGCGGCGTGAACACCTCGCTGCTCATATTCCCCACTGCCGTGCTCAGCAGGCTCAGCTCCCACGGCTCCTCGCCTTGCTTCCAGCGCAGCGGCTGCATCAGGGCAACCCAGCATTCCCGCTCCCGCCGGGGCACAAGGCTCAGTTCTTCAAACGCGGTCAGGCTGCTTCCCGGTGCGTTGCCCAACAGGAAGCCCCGCAGCATAGTCTCCACGATCTCCTTTTTCTGGTCGTCAAAAACAGCGCCCCTGCTCTGCAGTTCCAGCGCCGCCCATTCCTCCTTTACATTATCCAGCGCACGGCTCACTGCATCCGCCACCTGTTCATAAGGGGCAGGCTGCATGATATAGTCAAAACCGCCCAGCCGCAGTGCCTCCTGCGCATATTTGAACTCAGCGTGGGCTGTCAGGAAGATGCAGCGGGTGGTCATCCCTCGCTGCCGGAGCCAGTCCAACAGATCCAGCCCGCTTTCCATGGGCATTTCAATATCGCAGAGCATGACCTCGGCCTCCTGCCGCAGCAGGCTGGCCTTGGCATCCACAGCGTTCAGAGCCGTATCCACCACAGTAAATCCCATTGCTGCCCAGTTGGTGCAGTGCAAAAGCCCCTGCACCACGGTGCTTTGATCGTCTACGATCAGCAGTTTCATGCTGTTTCTCCTTCCTTCTTCTGTAAGACCGGATCTATCGGCAGGAACAGCTCCACCCTGGCACCGCCGCCCCGGCGGTTATTGGTAAAGGCGATGGCTGCCTGCTCCCCATAGAGCAGTTGCAGCCGCCGTACCACATTGAACAGCCCGACGTGCTGTCCATTCTCCTCCTGCGGGGCTGCACTGTTCAGCTGCTTCAGATCCCCTGCCGTAAAGCCTGTGCCATTGTCCGCCACCGAAAGATCAGCCATGCAGCCCTCTTCCGTTTCGAGGAGCTTTGCAGTGATCGTGATCTTCAGCGTTTTGCCGATCATCTTGCCGTGCTTGACGCTGTTCTCCACCAGCGTCAGTAGCGAGACCGGCGGCAAGGGCAATTCGCTGAGTTCCGGGTCGATCTCGCATACTACCTCCACGGGATCGTTCTGCCCCACGCTGGAAAGTTCCGCGTAATTGCAGCACTGCTCGATCTCAGTGTGCAGAGGCGTTGTGGTCGCTGTAAAAGAGAGGATATAGCGCAGATACCGGCTCAGCAGCAGGATCAGCTGCTGGGCATCCTCGCGGCTGCCAGTCTGCACCATGGCATAGACACTTTTCAGGCAGTTGAGCACAAAGTGGGGCCGGATCTGCAGCTTAAGGGCAGTCATCTCGTTGCGGCGGGCTTCCAGCTCCTTTTCGTAACCGTCGATCTTCAGCTGGGTGATCTGGTCGATCATCCGGTTGAAGGTCTCGTTCACCTGCGTAAACTCAGCGTTGCGATAATCCACACTGGAGCGCACCGAAAGTTCACCGCGGCCGATCCTGTCCATGGTGCTCACCAACGCCGTCATAGGGGCAAAGATCTCCTGCTTCATATAGAACAGGATGAACGGGATCGCCAGCAGAACAAAAACAGCGCCCATCACCAGCAAGATCTGATACGGCGCAAAGTCCACCCCGAAATGCTGGTAGGGAACCAGATACAATACCGTCAGCGCTTTGACCTGTTTGCGCACCACCAGTCGGCTGTCCCTGCCCACCTTTGTCAGGCAATACCCTGCGCTGTTCCATTCCATCTTTGTGGGCAGAAGGTTGGCATCCCCTACCAACACATTGCCGCTGTCGTTCATCACAATGACCCGGCCGTCCAGCCCATAGTCTTTCACCAGTTCTTCAAACACCAGCCGCAGATCCACCGCAGCGGTCAGGCTGGCTTTCTGGTAGAAAACACTGCGCAGCAGGTAAAGCCGCTGGCCGATGGTGCGCAGATACCATCCCTTTGTCATCATTTTATTGGTCTGGCCCGGCTGGCCGAGATACGCTTCCAGATTCAGTTTCTGCTTGAGCTGCTGGGCAGTTGCACCGTAGCGCCCCACATATAGGTTGCCTGAGCCGCTGCGCAGCACCACACCCATCAGGGCATCGTTGGCAGCCAATACCGCCGGAAACCCCTGTGCGATCTCATAAGCATCTAGGTAGGCGCGGGTGCGGTCGGTCTGTTCGCTCAGGCTGCGAAAGGTCGCATCGTTCAGTGACAGATTGAGCAGGTAGTTTTCCACCGAATCCAGCTGATTCTCAAAATTTGTGGTAAACATATCAAGGCCACCGGATGCCGCAGCTGCCAGCCGATTGCGGTTATAAAGCCCTGAAAAAAAGAGCAGCAGCCCCAGCAGAATACCAATGGGAATGGCGATTCCCAGAAAGATCATTACAAGCTGCCTGCGTAATGATGGCCGTTCCATTTATTTTCAAACCTCCTGCTGCTTGCATCCTGCGGAAAATACGATTATAATAAAAACCGTCCAAGTCATTCCGTACAACGTTGTACTACAATCAAAAAGAAGAGGCTCCTTATGCAGGAACAGAACATTGCACAAATGCTTGAAAATCCATTCATGCAGTACAATCACATCGAGATTGTATCGGTAACGTCGGACAGCGCCGTCATGTCGCTGGACATCCGGCGGGACACCACCAACATCTACGGTTATGTGCACGGCGGCGCATTTTTTACCATGGCCGACTGCTGTGCCGGGCTGACTGCCCGCTCTGACGGGCGGCAGTATGTCACCCAGAATGCTTCGGTCAATTTCATCCACAACGTCAAAGCCGGTCACCTGACAGCCCGCGGCCGGACGGTCAGCCGCCGCCGACACATCTGTGTGGTGGCTGTGGAGATCACAGACGAGACTGACACCCTGTTATTTTCCAGCACCTTTTCCATGTACTGTATCAGCGCCGAGGGCTGACTGCTCTTTCTTCCCCGCACTGCGCACGTTTTGCGTGCCGGTGCGGGGCTTTTTTTATTGTGCAGCGTATTCTGTCAGCGGCCCGCAGCTCTCCCTGGGAACATACTCGATCGGCAGCAGCCGGCTTTCCGGCGTGGCAATCCGACCATCCAGCTGCCCCAGCACCAGCTGGATACATTCCCGCGCCATATCCTCCATGGGCAGATAGACCACGCTCAGGCTCGGGATCGAAAACGCATCGGATTCCTCCGGGCCGTTGCCTACAGCGATCAGCCGGGGCAGCTTTTCGCCGATATATCCAGCCTCACAAAAAGCCCGCAACGCACCATGCGCAATGGCCGAGGAACCGCAGAACACTGCGTCCGGCAGCTGCTGCTTCCACTCATGCCGCAGCCGATGCGAAACCGCCTCGTAACCGCCTCGTATGCTGTTATCACAATACCGGTTGGCCAGGATCGTCAACCCGTGGTGCTCCCCTTCCAGCCGGAACCCATGCATCCGGTTTTCCATCCCCTCAAAGACCGGGCTGCTCGTCAGAACTGCCGCCGTCCTGCATCCCTGATCGGCAAAAGCCCGCGCCGCCAGAGCCCCCATCTTCAGATCATCCACATTGACGCTGCAATACCCATTGCAAACACGGTTGTACAGCACCACCGGGATCGGCAGCTGCGTGTCCTCCAAAAACTGCAGGTCCGCATAGGACGCATTGCAGATGATGGCCGCATGGCAGTTTGCGCCACTGGTCAGTGCCTCGCTTTCCTTCAGGTGGTCGTTGACATACGGATAGATGACCAGCCGCACCGGACGTGCCGTTTTTTCGATCTCGGCCCGCAGACCATCCCAGAAGCGGAGCATCATGCTGGCCCGGAAATCCTGTGCCCAGAACATGGCCACCACCAGCTCATTGGCACCGCTGC
>ENA-OPDE01000630-OPDE01000630.1-human-gut-metagenome-genome-assembly--contig:-NODE-630-length-16546-cov-3.684191_pt1 | contig 16546 bp, 14 predicted proteins | sample MGYA00241261_ERZ501502 | MGnify/ENA primary metagenome ERZ501502 (study PRJEB25962, sample SAMEA2042450) | human gut metagenome | biome: human gut; feature: human-associated habitat; material: faeces... | reverse complement strand
ACTGCCTAGACAGGGAGCGGTGGGTCACGCCTGTAATCCCAGCACTTCAGGAGTCCCTGCTTCGCACTGTTACTAGCCTAAATCTGAAGATATCAAGAAGTGCGGATTAAGGTTACTTACGCACCAACAGTTTAAAATAAACTTAGTGGATTCAGTGATTTGTCATTTCCAATAACTGAAAGTTTCTGCAATTCTTTTGGTAACAATGGTTTAACTTTTTTCATATTATAATTAGACATGTAATAAACATCTAAATTATCTTTATCATATTTATATCTACTATCAGAATACTTGGTCGCTAAATGAGTGAAAAATCTTTCCCAACTGAAGTATTTAGAACTTTCAATGTAATTGGAAGGATCATTTAAAATCTTGTCCAGATCAGGTATAGTGAAAATACCAGCTTTTAATAAAATCCACTCAAAACTTTCTGGCATCCAAATGTATACACGTTTATTAAGTTTCTTTTTTATATAATCATATAAGTCACGTATTCTACAACCAAAGGCTGCACCATCGACAATACAATAAATTCCATTACTTTTTGAATTTGATATAGCTTGTCTAAATTTTGTATTGCCTTTAGCAGATTCTATGTTACAGTTTTTGAGAAATTTAGTAAAGAAATCAAAACCAGCATTACTATCTTCTGTCATTACAGTATCAAAATGCATAGGTGATTCTTCAAAATTAGAATATATCTTTTTGAAACTATACACTTGCCTAAATACTTTTTTGTCTTCATAACTATACAGAGTATAAATTTCATTAACACTGTAAGGTAAAGCATAAATAGGTTCTCTATTTACAATTACAAAGTAATTTCCAGAATCACGTACAAATCTTGCAAATTCATGAGTAAATACAAAATCATTAGATTCTTCTATGAAAATTACATGATTTGTTAAATCTTTGAAAGACTTCTCCCAATCCCCATCAATATGAACATAGTAATCAGCATTCGTATTTACAGTAATAAAAGGATTCCCTTTACGTTTTAAAGACGCATTTAAAATATTAAGAAGTCTTGTCTTACCTGTTGCACTATCTCCCTGTAGAATAGTAATATTTCTCTTTAGTTCAAATTTAAAAAATAAATCTTTAATTTTACTACTATACTTTTCAGCAGTTACTTCAAAATTTATTACACCTTTCATTACAATTACCTCATTTAAAAATAGGCCGGGCTAAAGTTCCGTCAAAGACACTACTATCTGCTGTAAAGATTTTTTCTATATATTCTTCAGAATTGTGAACTTCAGCACCAGTGTTTAATATTTTAATATCAAAACTACCTGTAAAATCCATCATATAACCGAGATAAATTGTTATGTCTTTTTTCTCTGCAATCTTTAATATCCATTTAGCACAATTATCTCCACAGTGATTCACATTAAAAATAAATCCGTCTGTTTTCAATATCATCATTAAAGTCTTTACACCTCCTGATAACACTTCTGGGAGAATTGGCCCGAGAACTGGACTTTCTATTATGTGTGGAGCTATTACCTCTGATTTATCTACATCTTTTATCATTTCTTTTACAAATGGATCTTTCATCCATTCTTCATCAAATAAATATTCAAAATAAAAGTCTATAGCATCTATTACTTCTATTGGAGTTCCATCAGGATTTTCTCCACCACGAAACCATATATTTAACATAATATCACCTCTTTTCTTTTTATTATAGCAAGAACCTAATTAAGTAGCAAGGTAAGAGTAAGGTACCTTTCGGGATCTAAAGATATCTTAGATTCGAGTCTATCGTCTCTTCCATCTAGGATTTAAGCTCGCTAGATTTGAAGATAAAGAATACTGCTTCTACAGAGCACACTTCATGGAAGCCACTGGGCTAAAGCCTTCCCTAATCCTCAACTGGCTCATAGGTCTTTTCAAAGATATCTGGCTTGCATGGATACTGCTCACCATCTACTCCTGTTATTATATAATCTCCTTTAGAGGCTATCATATCTCCTTCAAGGGTATGTATGGTTAACACTTTATCTGTTTGGTATGCTTCGATTACTACTGGTTTCTTACGATATTTTTTAGTCTTCATCGTATTCATTTTGATTTCTCCTTTCTTAACTAAATGTCCAGAAAAGTAAAAAGGGAACTCTCAAAGTTTATTTCTGAGAATTCCCTGGGTTAAACTGATTATGTTATTATTGATTAAAATACATTACTTCTTCAATGTTAAGTAACCTCCCTGCTCTGTAGGTTTTGCCATTTCAATGCCAGTCTTTTCTGGGCTAAAGCCAGGAAGAGAACAGCACTCTTTGAACATGTCCATTGCGTTTGTTACTCTATCCATACTCCATTTGTCAGAGATAAAAATAGTAGTAAGTTTTTCGCAGTGTTCAAACATCCAACGCGTATCAGTAACATTTCTTGTGTCGAATAATGTGAAGTCAAGCTGCGTGAGTTTGGAGCAATAAGTAAACATAGCACCCATATCAGTAACCTGAGAGGTGTCGAAACTACTAATGTCTAACTTGGCTAAAGCTTGACAATTATGAAATAACGAAGCCATGTTAGTAACTCGTTTAGTGTCAAAATTGCTTAGGTTAAGCTGAATCAGTTTATAGCATCCGGAAAACATACAGAACATGGTAACAACTTTAGAGGTGTCGAACTTACTAACATCAAGCTGTACTAAATTGGAACATCCGGTGAACATACAATCCATTTCAGTAACACTGGAAGTGTTGAAATTACTGATGTTAAGTGCTGCAAGACTGAAACAATTATAAAACATACCCGACATAGAAATTACACTACTAGTATCGAAACTACTTAAGTCAAGTTGAATAAGACTTACACAACTGTTGAACATACTAATCATAAGAGTTACTTTGGATGTTTTGAAACTACTTAAATCAAGCTTGGTTAAACGAAGGCAATCTTCAAACATACAACGCATGTCAATAACATTTCTTGTGTCAAAACCACTGAGGTCAAGCTGAATTAGTTTAGAGCATCCTGCGAACATAAAATAGCAAGAGGTCATGTTAATTGGAGTTACCGGTGCTAAATTACTGTCTTCTTTATAATGCAAATAAAGTCTCTTACAATTTCCATTTTTTGTTATTTCATACATTTCTGTATTGTAAAGTACCCAATGTTCTTTTCCAGTTGTTTCTTTAAACCAGTCGTACTTGGCTGAAGAGTTAGCATTGACTTCTTGTTTAACTTTTTCTCGCTCTTCTTCCGAGTTAACATTGAGAGAATATTCTCTGCCTTCTAACTCGAAGGTAAGATTAAATAAGTTCATTGTGTTCATTGTGTTCATTTTGATTTCTCCTTCCTATTACTATGCTAAATTGCTTTGTATTAGGTTATAGAGTAATCATCTTTAGTAACTGGTTTAGCCCTTTCATTCCTGTATTTTCTTGACTAAGGATATTATTGATCTAAGAAGTATTACTTAGCTAAAGATCAGATGGTGTTGTGAAGTAACCGCCCTCTTCCACTGGTTTAGCCATTTCAATATCAGTGTGATCTGGGCTAAAGCTAGGCAATGAAACACAGCCAAAGAAGAATCCGGTACGACCAAATAGAAGTCTTGGCATTATAAAATCGTATGCATAAATCTCCATGAGGTTCTCGCATCTGAAGAACATTCCGGTTGCATCAATCGCATATCTAGGATTGAAACGACTAAGATTGACTTCTCTTAGATTTGTACAGTATGCGAACATTTTACCTACATTAATAGCATGTGTTGCGCTAAAGCTGCTGAGATCAAGTTCTCTAATTTCAGTGCAATGCTCAAAGACTCCTTCCATTAAATCCACATTTGACGTATCAAATGAATCTAGTTTAACAGATAATAAATTTGTACAACCCTTGAACATGTAATTCATTGTACGGAGATTTGCTGTGTTAAAACTGCTTAAGTCTAAATGTTCAAAGTAAAGACTGTCTGCGAACATGTAATCCATTATAATAACATTTACTGTGCTAAAGCTATTGAAGTCCAACTCAGTAAGAACTTTATAGTTAGAAAACATTCTATGACAACTACTAGCATTGATTGGTATTATTGGATCTTTTCCGCAGTCTTCGATATAATGTAAGAATAGATAGTTCCCATCATGTTCAACTGCGTACATTTTACTATCATACAAAACCCAGTTGTTCAATCCGGTCTCTTCTTTAAACCAATTGAAGTCTCTTCCAGTATCTTCATTAAGTTTTAATCTACATTCCTTACGGGCATCCTCGTTATATAAATCTACAATGTATTTAGTATCTCCGATGCTAAAGTACAGCTTATTGTTAGCACTTAAAATAATTCTATAGTTATTGACTGCACTTTCATTTATTACGTCGTCTGTGATATTTATCTTACCTTGTTTATATTTAAAAGGCGCTTCACTGGATTCTCCCTTGTTGGTGAACAGCGCTTTGTAGGATTTAGCTCCTGCGTCATTAAATAACGCTTCACTGGATTTGTCGTTATCTCCAAATAAGTTCATTCTTTCCATTTTGATTTCTCCTTTCTTGGCTAAAGTATTGTAAATATGAAAAGGGAACTCCGTAATTGAAGTTTCCTGGGCTAAGACACTTATCGTTTTAATGTTAAGTAACCACCTTTACTGTAATGAGCGTTGTTTTTCTTAGTCTTGTAGCTTTTATAGTTAGGGAGATTTATGCAACCTGTAAACATTTTATATGAAGATGCAATCCTAGCTATACTCCATTTATTTGATACATAGATGGTACTGAGTTTTGAACAGCCTCTGAACATCTCACTCAGTTCAGCTACATTACTAGTGTCAAAACTACTGAGATCAAGTGATATGAGTTTTGAGCAACCTTCAAACATCCACCTCATATTAATGACACTACTAGTGTCAAAACTACTTAAGTCAAGTGATGTAAGGCTTGTGCAGCCTTTAAACATACTACACATAGCAGTCACTTTACTAGTATCGAAATTACTTAAATCAAGTGATGCAAGTGATCCACAGCTTCTGAACATATCGCTCATATCAGTCACTTTACTAGAATCAAAATTACAAATATTAAGTTCTGTGAGACTTGAGCAGTCGCTAAACATATCACACATTTCAGTTACTTTACCTGTATCAAAATTACTTAAATCAAGTACTGTTAAGCTTGCGCAACCACAAAACATATAACTCATATCAGTCACTTTACTAGTATCAAAACTACTTAAGTCAAGTGATGTAAGACTATAGCAGCCATAGAACATATCACTCATGTCAGTCACTTTACTTGTATTAAAACTACTTAAATTGAGTGCTGTGAGACTTAAGCAGTCCTCAAACATACCATACATATCAGTCACTTTACTAGTATCGAAATTACTAATGTCAAGTGCTGTAAGGCTTGAGCAACCACTAAACGTAAACTTAAAAGTAGTCATTCGATTAGTAATAAAACTACTAATGTCGAGTGATGTGAGACTTTTGCAATCTAAGAACATATAACTTATGTCAGTTACTTTACTTGTGTTGAGATTACTAAGGTCAAGTGCTGTAAGCTTTAAACAACGTTCAAACATCCAACTCATATTGATTACGTTGGACGTATCGAAATTACTTAAATCTAGTGATGTGAGACTTGAACAGTCACTAAATATAGCACACATATCAGTCACTATACTTGTGTTGAAATTACTAATATTAAGTGATGTGAGACTTGTGCAACCTCTGAACATGTAACTCATATCAGTTACATTACTTGTATCGAAATTACTTAAGTCAAGTGTTGTAAGACTTAAGCAATTTTCGAACATTGAATAGCAAGAAGTCGCATTGATAGGAATTATAGGAGTTAAATTACTATCTTCTTTATAATGTAAATAAAATATATCATCTCTTATTATTTCATACATTTCAGTATTGTAAAGAACCCAATGTTCTTCCCCTGTTTCCTCTTTAAACCAATCATACTTGGTTAAAGAGTTAGCATTTACTTCTTCTTTGATTCTTTCTCGTTCTTCTTTTGAATTAACATTTAGAGAATAGGTCCTTCCATCTAACTCAAAAGTGAGATTACCATTCTCGTCTTGAATTGGTGCTGGCAGAAGTGGCTTGTTATCATCCCCAAAGAAATTCATTGATTTCATTTTGATTTCTCCTTTCATTTTTTAGGTTATAACGGAAATACTTAGTTAAAGGGTTTGCACTGGGCTAAAGCATTTATTGTTTTAATGTTAGATAACCACCTTTGCTGTAGTGAGCTTTAATCTTGTCGTCTTTGTAGTTATCAAAGTTAGGAAGATTTGTGCATTCGCAGAACATTTCCTCTGATTCTGTAACATTGTCCGTATTCCATTTGTCAGAGACATAGATGATGGTAAGTTTTGAGCAGCCATTGAACATATTATGCATATTAGTAACACTACTAGTGTCAAAATTACTTATGTTGAGTATTGTGAGATTATAGCACCAACAGAACATATCTCCCATTATAGTTACCTTACTTGTGTTGAAGTTACTTAAATCAAGTAAGGTGAGACCTGAGCAATCTTTGAACATATAACTCATATCAGTAACATTACTAGTATCAAAACTACTTAAGTCAAGTGATATGAGCCTTGAGCAGTAGCTGAACATATAACTCATATCAGTCACTCTACTTGTGTCGAAATTACTTAAGTCAAGTGATGTGAGACTTTGGCATTTACTGAACATATAACTCATATTAGTCACGTTACTTGTATCGAAATTGCTTAAATCAAGCGTTGTAAGGTTTAAGCAATTATCAAACATCCAACTCATATCAGTCATTTTACTTGTGTCGAAATTACTTAAGTTAAGTGCTATGAGATCATAGCACTCATAGAACATTTTATAACAACTACTAGCGTTGATTGGAATTACCGGAGCTAAATTACTATCTTTTTTATAATGTAAATAAAATATATCATCTCTTATCATTTCATACATTTCAGTATTGTAAAGTACCCAATGCTTTTCTCCTGTTTCTTCTTTAAACCAGTCATACTTGACTAAAGAGTTAGTATTTACTTCTTCTTTGACTTTTTCTCTTTCTTCTTCTGAGTTAACATTGAGAGAGTAAATCTTTCCTTTTAAGGTAAAAGTGAGATTACCATTTTCATCTTGGATTGGTGATGATGGTAATTGATTTGTAGTTTCTTTCAGTTTTGTGTCTCCAAATGACGCTTCGCTGGATTCTCCCTTGTTGGTGAAGAACGCTTCGCTGGATTCTCCCTTTTGGCCAAATAGGTTCATTAATTTCATTTTAGTTTCTCCTTTCTTAGCTAAAGCACTTGCGTGATCTAAAGATAATCTTAATTCGTAATGCTCGCTTCGCTCTCGTGATCTAAAGATAGCTGTCGCTACTGCCATTAAGAATACTGCTTTGCAGAGTGGTATACACTGAGCTAAATCTTTAGCGCTACTAAAAAGTAAAAAGGAACTTCGTAATTGAAGTTCCCTGGGCTAAAGCATTTATCTCTTTAATATTAAATAACCGCCTTGCTCTACTGGTTTTGCCATTTCTGCATCTATCTTCTCTTCGTTAAAGTTCGGAAGAGAATAGCAATCTTCGAACATTTTAAATGAATCTACTCTATTAGTCTTCCATTTATCAGAGATGTAAATAGAAGTAAGTGAGTTACATCGCTCAAACATACAAATCATTTCTATTATATTAGTAATTTTACTTGTATTGAAACTACTTAAGTCTAAAGATGTAAGTTCTGAACAACCAGAAAACATAGCATTCATGCTAGTAACCTTACTTGTATTGAAATTTCTCACATCAAGTTGTGCAAGATCATAACAGTTTTTAAACATGTTAAACATGCTAGTCACTTTTGATGTGTTAAAAAAACTTAAGTCTAGTGATTTAAGTGTCGCACACCAGAAGAACATACCACCCATTTCAGTAACTTGACTTGTGTCGAAATTATTTAAGTCTAGTGATTCAAGGCTCCAACAATTACGAAACATAAAAATACAAGAAGTCGCATTAATTGGAATTATAGGAGCTAAATTACAATTTTCTTTATAATGTATATATTTATCATGAGTGAGTGTTTCTCTTACTTCATACATTTCAGTATTGTAAAGAACCCAATGTCTTTTTCCTGATTCTTCTCTAAACCAATTATACTTAGCTAAAGAATTGGAATTTATTTCTTCTTTAACTTTTTCTCTTTCCTCTTCCGAATTAACGTTTAGAGAATACTCGTGATCTTCTAGGCTAAAGGTGAGATTACCATTTTTATCTTGGATTGGTGCTGGTTGTAATTGATTTGTGTTTTCCTTTAGTGTGTTGTTTTCAAATGACGCTTCACTTGATTCTCCCTTTCGGTCGAATAGGTCCATACTTTCCATTTTGATTTCTCCTTTCTTGGCTAAAGCTCTATGAATACTAAAAGGGAACTCCGTAATTGAAATTCCCTGGGCTAAAGCTCTTAAGTGTTCTTGGCTAAAATATCTAAATGCGATACTTACGTATCTGCCATTTAGAATTTCACATTGTAAAGCTCTTTAATCCACCCAGGTAAAACAAAAACCCTTAATGCAAGCAATGTGCTTTACACTAAGGGTCTGTCTTATTATTATGTTTTTCTCTTCTTTTCTAAAAGAGATTTAATTTACTTAATTTATCTGATGTATTATCTGATTTAGGTACTACTATTATCTTTACCTCTTCTGGTAAAAATGTTTCAGACGCTTGACTAAGGCTGTGATTAACCTTTAAATACTTAAGCGCACTGCAGTAGCCAAACATACCACGTGTTCCATCCTCTTCCACTATATCGAAACTACTGATATCTAAATTTGTTAATCGTAAACATCCCCAGAACATGCCATCCATAAAGCTTGTGCATCTGGTATCGAAATTACTTATGTTAAGTTGTTCTAACTCGGAACAATTAGTGAACATGTGTTGCATACTAACTACTTTTTCTGTGTTAAAGTGACTTAGGTCAAGCTGTTTAAGGCTTTTACAATTAGAGAACATTTCTACCATGTAGAGAACTTTTTCTGTGTTAAAGCTGCTTAGATCAATCTGTTTGAGACTTTCACATCCATAAAACATTTGTCCCATGTACTCTACGTTGTGAGTGTCTAGTCCACTGAGATTGACTTGTTCAAGACTAGAACATCTAAAAAACATGTTAGTCATTTCGCATACATTTCCTGTGCTAAAGCCGCTTAAATCAAGCTGTTTAAGATTTTTACAGTTCATGAACATACAACGCATTTCAACGATATTTCTTGTATCAAATCCACTTAAATCAATGTTCTCTAAGGATTTACACCCATAGAATATTTTTCGACAAGATGTGGCATTGATTGGAATTGCATGGAAAGCGTTGAAGGTGTCGGCCGGATTGTCCATTGTTGAGGAGTTCTGGACTAAAGCACCATCTATCTGTGCTAAAGCATTTTCATCCCTGTAATTTAAGTATCTCCATTGCCCTATTCTATCGTACTTTACTGTGTACATTTCTGTGTCATAAAGAACCCAATGCTCATTGCCAGTGTCCTCTTTGAACCAGTCATATAGATGTTTTGAACGAGAGTTCACCTCTTCTTTGATTCGTTCTCTTTCCTCTTCTATGTTAACATTTAGAGAGTACTCGTGGTTTTCTAGTTTGAAGCGCAGAATACCACTTTCATCTTGGATTGTAGCAGGATTTATTTTAGTATTCATTGTGTTATTAACTCCTTTTATTGTTGTGTTGAGTATATGCTATTATCTTCCAGACACTGGGCTAAAGCTCTTTACTGCCATTCTGTAGACTTCTTCACCTCTGCTTTACAATTTCCAAAGATAAGTTCACGTTCGTACTTATCTAGATAAGTACGATGTTCCATATAAATCTCTTTTAGACTATCACAATCATCGAACATAGCGTATGATCGTATGACATCATTCAAAATAACGTCAGGGAGATTAAGTCTTTCTAGAGCTTTACAATTATCAAACATACTTAAAGTGAGTTTAGCCTTTTGCCAAACTCCTTGGCTAAATCTTATTTCTTTAAGTCCTTCACATTTAAAGAACGTATATCCAAAATCAAAGACATGACTGAGATCAGAATGTGATAAATCTACTTTACTTAATTTTGTACAGTAACAAAACATAAAAGCCATTTCTTTGATCATTTTAAAGTTAAAGTTAGCAATAATCTTTTCTAGTTTTTCACAGTATGCAAACATTTCGTTTGCATCGCTTACTTGGCTAAAGTCCCAGCTTTCAAGATCTATTACTTTTAATCTAAGGCATTTGGAGAATAGGCATGACATATGAAGTACATTGTCTACATTGAAATGCTTTACATTTAATTGTGTTAATTTAATACAACCCTGAAACATTCCATGGAAGTCTTCAGCATTACTTGTATCAAAACCATCTACATTTAAATCAATCAAATCATTGCAGCTACAGAACATGTCAGAAAAATCTGTGACATTATGAGTCCTCAAGCTATTCAGATCTAAATGTTTTACTTTACAGTCTTTGAACATACCGCTCATTGATGTTACACCTTCGGTATTAAGTGTGAGAGTATTTCGGCCTGGTGTGTTAGCTTGTGCGTCAATAGAACTGCTTTCTGTGTTAGTAGCTTGTGCATTAGTAGGGCTACCTAGGCTAAAGCAATCTCCGAGATCAGCCTCTAAAAACATGTAATTCATATCGACAACATTGGTTGTGTCAAACTCTGTTAGGTCTATTTCGGGTACATTGATATCAATAAACATAAAGCTACAAGTGCTGGCATTGATGGGTAAATGTAGCTTACCTTTGAAGTCTCTTCTCACACAAAGAAAAGTCTTGACATCCTGTAGATCTCTTCCAAAAACGAGATGTTCTATATCATCGAAATTTCTGACTTCGTACTGCTCAGTGTCATAAAGAATCCAATTTTTATTTCCAGTGTTTTCTTTATACCAGCTGTAATGTCTACCGGTTACTTCTAAAATCTCTTTAACGCACTTCTCTCTTTCCTCTATGATTTCTTCTCTGTGCATCTCCCTTTCTTCTTCTGTGTTAAAATCAGTATTAGGGTCTTGGCTAAAGCCAGAATTAAAGTCTGTGCTAAAGCTATGACCATCAATTGTGAATGTAAGTTTTTTCATAAAATTCTCCTTAATTAAAAAGAGATAGCAGCTTTGATACTACTATCTCCTGATGTTCTTATTGTATTATTAACTTTATTTAGCATGCTTTATTACTTTATTATGCTTTTGTTACTAAAGTGAAACAAGCGATCCCACAATTTTCAAACATACTGTTCTTTTGTTCATCACTTAACTTATTTGGAAAATCTGTTACCAAAATCTCTTTCAAATTGTAACAATTCTTAAACATATACCATCCGGCCACTAAGTTCTCCATCTTTAATCCGGTCAAGTTAAGCTTGGCTAAATTGGAACATCCCTCAAATATACAATCAGCATATTTAATTGCTTTAGCATTGACTTTACTCAAATCTAATTCTTCAAGTACTGCACAACATTCAAACATATTACTTACGCTGCTTACTTTACTCAAATCTAACCATGCAAGATTTATTGTTGTTAAACTTTCACACCCATTAAACATTTCAGAAGTATATTCAAGTCTCTTGGTACTATTAGGTTCTGCAGTAATTGTTATTTCAATAAGATTTCCACACTGGCAGAAAAGTTCTGACATATCAACCACTTGGCTAAAATCCCAGCCAGCGAGATTAATCCATTCTAGGCTTGAGCAATTTGAGAACATATAACCCATGTCTTTAAGGTTATCTGTACTAAAGTGGGACAAGTCAAGTTCCTTAATCGTATAACAATTACTGAACATTCCGCATAAATCTTCTGCACTTTCTGTGTTCCATCCGGCAAGATTGATTTTTTCCAAATCAAGGCAGCCACTTAGCATCTGGCTAAAATCTGCCACCTTGCTAACATCAAAATGGCTTAAATCCATTTCTTCTGTTTTCTCACAATCCATGAACATCATTCTCATTGTTTTGACGTTAGAAGTATTAAAAATAGGTGTGAAAGTTTCTCCCAATTTACAGGAATCAAACATTTCACTCATGTCAACAATGTTAGATGTATCTATCTCTGAAAAATCTAACTGCGCTAGATCTAATCCATTAAACATACCACAGCAAGAACTAGCATTAATAGGTAAGCGAACTTTACCTTTAAAACTACGTGATAAATGTAAATGTTCACATCTGTATTCACTGTCTTTTCTTACGTAATACTCATTTGGGTTATATAGTACCCAATTTTTATTACCTGTTTCTTCTCGCATCCAGAAGTAAGTTTTACCTGTTTTGTCTGATATTTCACTGCAGCACTGCTCTCTGCAACATGAATTGTTTGGTACTGTGCTAAAGCTGTAACTATCGATAGTGAATGTAATTTCTTTCATTCAAAATCCTCCCTAGTAAAAAACTGACAGCTTTGATACTATCAGCTTCTGTTTATTATTTAATCTTCAACTAATTATAGTGTTTTCTTGGCTAAAGCACTATAGACTTCTCCAACAACTCTAAATCTAGATTTGTTTTTACCCAATCTCGCAATTGTATGATGGGTTCGTCATTAAATAAATCTAATGCTGAGTAGTATCGCTCATCTCTGTCACTCTTGCCAATGAGTATCTTATAATTATTAAATAGTGAATAGTTCTTCCAGTAGTCAATCAGTTCTTTGTGGATTTTCTCCCTATCGGGACTTTCTGGGTTAAAGCACTGCTCCGCACCCTCCAAACTCATTAGAATATTCTGAGCATCTCTAACTGCACCATTGTAGAAGTCAGGATTATCACTGAAAAATTCAGGCCTGTGCTTATAATCTAACAAATCATAGCATAGGTATGCTAAATCATGCAGACACGAGAAGTAATAATTCCATAATTGTTTTTGTGTTATCTTAGGCATTGGAATTTCTTTTAGATATTGTGGAGGGATTTCTTCAAACAATGTTCCTTCTTCTTCGTTTGCGTTACAGCGCCATACTACAGTTCTATGTTCTAGGAACTCATCATTAATTTTTAGGATTGCAATGTCATTTAGTAATCTTCTCTTTGTGAATATTAAAATCCATTGAGGTAAGTCAATTCCGTCAGTAATGTAAATCAAGGGTTTGCTTTCGTGTGCTTTCTCGCTTCGCTTGCCAATATGTGGTCTTAGTCCTTCGGAAAGGATCTGGGCTAAAGCTCTTCTCTCTGTGATGTGGTAAGCACCATTGGGTTGAATGGTGGTGCTATCTTTAAAGAACATCATTTGTTCCATTGCAAAACCTCCTTTTGAGTAAAATAAAAAGAGATTTAGCTATGACACTAAATCTCTTTGCTAATGTTCTTACTGTGATAATATTGGTACTTGGCTAAAGCACTATAGACTTCTCTAACATTAAAATTCCTCGTAGCCTTGTGCAAATGTTATTCCTCTAACTACATCGACTTTAACATCGCATACAACATGACCATTGTACATTTTATATCCTTTTTCTAAAACATACTTAACTGGTATCGGAATTTCAAAATCATCTAATGCATTACAATGTATTGCGTTCTTCAGTAAACATTTTGGAATAGCCATAATAGAATGTCCGCATTCCTGGAAATAGTAATTAAATTCTTTGAGATTTTCTGGAAGACCATCGTAATTATCCTTTCTAACTCCTGGAAGGCCTACAACACTCTTACGAAAAGTGTTGTCTTGGCTAAAGTTGGTTAATTCTGTTTCATTTGATTTATCTTGAATCTTATTTCTCTCTCCGATTATCGTTAAAGCTAATGTTTTACTGAAATTTTCAGCCCAACTCATTATTTCAACTGTTTCTGGTATAATATCTTGTGTAAATACTGGTATGTCTACAACAAATGGTAATACTGGTTTAAATACAAAATTCAAATTTATATTTTCTGATTCCATATAAGATTGTATCATATCGTTAATTTTAGGTATTGGCTTTTCATTAAAACAACCAATTGTCATTAGAAGAATTCTATCTTTATTATTAATGTTTTTAGTTAAAGCTACGCAATAGGAATCATACTCAATTATTATTGATAAATTAGTGTCATCTAAAAATGGTACTTTGTATTTATTTGGAAAAGATCCATCCCATTTTATATTTTCCTTTAATGTTTCACGTAATTCCTTGCTGGCTTCGTTTAAGTACAGTGTCCACTTTTCATTTTGTTGCAAAATGTAATAATTAATATAATCCATTTTTTTCTCCTTCGCTAAAGCTTACTATTTATCAATCTTAATTCGACATATCTCCCTAACTTCTTTCTTGTACTGTTCGACCGCAGCTAAAGCTCTTTTAGTATAACAAAAATTATATTTCTTAGCAAAGTTACCTACAGCGCGATAATGACAGATTGGTACTTCGAAACAACTTTCTTTATAGTTATACTCACTATTTATTACTTTTTTAGCAGCATAATAGCTTTCGTTGTCTTTTTCTTTCCAATAAATAGTTAACTTCTTTTCTTTGTACTTCCAACCAATTAAACGTGTGCTCTCCTTTTCGTAATCCCCTTTAACTGCTTTTTCTAAAATAATTTTATTAGGAATACTAATAGCAAAACCATTCAGAAGTAATTCATGTCCTACTTCTGCTGCTCTGTCTTCAAAAGTCCCTGTGTCCTCGGCTAAAGTTCTTTCCCAGCATTTATCCTCGTTATTCCACTCATAACGTAAACTTTTAACTACTTGTCTAAAGTTCTCGTCTTTTTGATAGAATAAACATATTTTATCTAAATGTTTAACTATTTCAACAATTCCTTCTCTCTTCCAGTTTTCTGGTGCGACAGAATTTTCACTAATGATTCTTTCAGAGCGTTCTTCTGTTCGTCTCTTTTCACAGTATTCACTTAAAAATTCTTTTTTATCTCTCCATCGTCTTGCGCTAATCCAAAAACTACTTTCTGTTTCGGCTTTTATCATTTCATCAATAACTCTATCATAGTATTTAAACTTTTGTCCTATTTGATAGAATTCAAGTCTAATCGTATTTGCCCAGGCAACTTGCTTCTTTGTTCCAGACAACTTTGGAAAATTTAACTCCTCTGATATTCTTTTAGAATTTTCATTCTCTTCTTCTAAAGTCATTATAATTTTATTGTCTTCCACTACCTATTACCTATTTCCTATCTCCTGTAATATATTTTCAAAAATTATAAATATATAATAACATTTTTAATGCTAATAAGAAATTGTTACCTAATGTTTTGTCATTTGATATTGATGCAAATCCTGGTATGAGTTTAACTCTTAATACTAAGAAAGTTAGTCAATCAGGATATAAATTGGAAAATAGAGCATTGAGCTACCGTCATGATATCTCAACACAAACAATTACACTTATGAGAAACTAATTTTAGATGCGGTAAAAGGCGATGCTACTAATTTTGTTCATTGGGAAGAAGTTTACTATTCTTGGAGATTTATTGATTCTGTTAGAACAGCATGGGACAATGAAGAGGTAAACCCTGATGAATTGACAAATTATAATTGTAATACTATGGGACCAAAAATTTCTGATGAACTACTAGCTAAAGATGGAAATTACTGGTTCTTTGATCCAACTAAATAATAATTTAGTTAAATAAAAAATCACAGTTCTGAAAGATTCAGAGCTGTGATTTTTATTTGTATTAATAATTATTTATTCAAACGATCTTGAAGTTCTTTTGTTAATTCTTCGTAACCTGGACGACCAAGTAAAGCAAACATGTTCTTCTTGTATGCTTCTACACCAGGTTGGTTAAATGGATTAATACCATTTAAGTATCCAGAAATAGCAACCGCAATTTCGAAGAAGTAGATCATGTAACCTAATGTGTATTCTGTTTGATCTGGAATGTTAACAATCATGTTAGGAACATTACCGTCTGTATGAGCAAGAACAACACCTTGGAATGCTTTTGAGTTTACATAGTTCATGGATTTACCTTCTAAGTAACCTAAGCCATCAAGATTTTCTTCTTCTTTAGGAATATCTGTATCATTTGTTGGATTTCCTACAGTGATAACTGTTTCCATTAAATTACGCATACCTTCTTGGATGTATTGACCAAGTGAGTGCAAGTCTGTTGAGAAGTTTGCTGAAGAAGGATAGATACCTTTACCATCTTTACCTTCAGATTCACCCATCAATTGTTTCCACCATTCAGCAAAGTATTGTAATGTTGGTTCGTAATTTTCAAGAATTTCAGTTGTATAACCTTTACGATATAAAATATTACGTAAAGCAGCATATTGGTATGCTTCATTCTTTGTTAAATCAGCATCAGAATATTCTTCACGAGCATCAGCAGCACCTTGCATTAATTTATCAATATCAGCACCTGAGACTGCGATAGGTAATAAACCAACTGGTGTAAGTACTGAGAAACGACCACCAACATCATCAGGAATTACAAATGTTTCGTAACCTTCTTCATCTGCAAGCGACTTCAATGCACCGCGAGCTTTATCTGTTGTTGCATAAATTCTTTCTTTTGCACCTTCCTTGCCGTACTTCTTTTCAAGCAAGTCTTTAAATATTCTGAACGCAATAGCAGGTTC
>ENA-OPDE01000605-OPDE01000605.1-human-gut-metagenome-genome-assembly--contig:-NODE-605-length-17128-cov-3.440227_pt1 | contig 17128 bp, 17 predicted proteins | sample MGYA00241261_ERZ501502 | MGnify/ENA primary metagenome ERZ501502 (study PRJEB25962, sample SAMEA2042450) | human gut metagenome | biome: human gut; feature: human-associated habitat; material: faeces... | reverse complement strand
GAAGGGTTATTACTGTACGCTGCATCTGGACTAAACAGGATGCCCTGAACCGAATGTGGAGAAACTTAACGGTTAATGACACTTATGAACCTGGTTCGACATTTAAGATAATCACAATGGCGGCAGGTTTATCAGAAGGTGTGGTGACACCAAATGACCGCTTTTCCTGTCCTGGTTTTAAAGTAGTGGAGGATAGAAGAATTCACTGTCATAAAAGAAGCGGACATGGGGCAGAAGATTTTGTGCAGGGCGCAATGAATTCCTGCAATCCGGTTTTTATTGAAGTAGGACTCAGACTTGGGGTAGAACGGTATTATCATTATTTTAAACAGTTTGGTCTGTTAAAAAAGACAGGAATCGATATTCCGGGTGAAGCCGGAACAATTATGCATAAAGAAGCAAATATCGGGCAGGTGGAACTGGCAACGATTTCTTTTGGTCAGTCCTTTCAGATTACACCGATTCAGCTTGTAACAACAGTCAGTTCGATTATAAACGGAGGAAGAAGAATTACGCCTCATTTTGGAGTTTATGTGACAGACGAGACAGGAAAAGAGGTAAAGCGATTTGAATATCCGGTTGAAAATAATATTGTGACAGAAGAAGTTTCAAAAGAAGTCAGAGAAATTCTGGAGAAAGTTGTGTCGGAAGGCTCTGGAAAAAATGCATTTATTGAGGGGCATACCATTGGTGGAAAGACTGCAACATCGCAGACCCTTCCAAGAAGTGAGAATCGCTATATTTCCTCTTTTCTTGGATTTACACCGGCAGATGAACCGGAGATTATAGGAATCTGTCTGATTCATGACCCAACCGGTATTTACTATGGGGGAACAATTGCGGCACCTGTAATTCGGGATATCTATGAGAATATTCTTCCGTATCTTGGGATTGAAGGTTGATAAAAAAAGCAAAAGGCATTATACTACTATAGAAAGAATTGCCGGATGTTTATCTCAATCTCAGACTGAGATAAACACTCCGTGGGATGCGCAGCGATTCTAAGAAGAATTTGTCAGCTTATGCTGACTAGAATCGCGCGCCAAGTCTCACGAGTGTTCGACTTGAAAAAAAGACTTTCGGCAAAAAAATACAAAGAAGAGGTGTATTATGGCAGAGTATAAAATGGTTTGGCCAGTCTTGATTGCATTTGCAATCAGTGTAATTTTAGGTCCTTTCGTGATTCCATATTTGCGGAAACTGAAAATGGGACAGACAGAGCGTGTAGATGGGGTACAGTCTCATCTGAAAAAAGCAGGAACTCCGACAATGGGAGGCGTGATTTTTCTCTTATCAACAGTTATCACATCTTTATTTTATATAAAAGATTATCCAAAGATTATTCCGGTTTTATTTTTGACACTGGGATTTGGAATTATTGGATTTTTAGATGACTATTTAAAAGTAGTGCTGCGTCGTTCAGACGGTCTGATGCCAGGTCAGAAAATGGCATGCCAGATTGTTGTAACTGCAATTTTCGCATTTTATATTATGAAATTTACCGATGTTCAGATGACTTTAAAAATTCCGTTTGTATCCGGTTATGAGTTAAATGCAGGAATTTTAACCGTTCCGCTGTTATTCTTTGTTGTAATCGGCACTGTAAATGGAGTGAACTTTACGGATGGTCTGGATGGACTTGCTTCTTCTGTTACGATTATGGTGGCTACATTCTTCTCCGTCATCGCAATTGCAACAAAGAGTGGAATTGAACCGATTACCTGTGCGGTAGTGGGAGCTTTAATGGGATTTTTGTTATTTAATGTATATCCGGCAAAAATTTTCATGGGAGATACCGGTTCTCTGGCACTGGGAGGATTTGTAGCAGGTACTGCTTATATGTTACAGATGCCGTTATTTATTTTGATTATTGGTTTTATTTATTTGTTAGAAGTAGTATCTGTCATTTTACAGGTTGGCTACTTTAAAATTTCCGGTGGAAAACGAATCTTTAAAATGGCACCAATCCATCATCACTTTGAACTGTGCGGATGGTCAGAAACCAGAGTAGTTGCAGTATTCTCAATTGTTACAGCAATTTTGTGTATGATTGCACTTTTAGGTGTGTAAAAAGAAAGGAAGGAAATTATGAAAAAGACAGAATTACAGGGGAAAAAAGTATTAGTCTTCGGTTCCGGAATCAGTGGAATCGGGGCTGTAAAACTGTTAGAAACGGTACAGGCAGATGTTGTATTATATGATGGAAATGAATCATTAAAGAAAGAAGAAATCAGAGCAAAACTTCCGAAAGAAAGCAAATGTGAAATTGTACTTGGAGAATTAAAACAGGAACTGATTGACAGTCTCAATCTGGTCGTGATGAGTCCGGGAGTTCCGCTTGATATTGAACCGGTAGAACGCTTAAAAGCAGCAGGGCTTCCAATTTGGGGAGAAGTAGAACTTGCATACTGCATGGGAGATGGAACAGTCCTTGCAATTACCGGAACAAACGGAAAGACAACAACAACCGCACTCCTTGGAGAAATCATAAAGGCTTATGCAGATTCGGTATTTGTTGTTGGAAATATTGGAAATGCTTATACAGGAGCAGCTTCTTCCATGAAAGAAGAAAGCTATACGGTAGCAGAAATCAGCAGTTTCCAGTTAGAGACCATACATAGTTTTCATCCAAAGGTTTCTGCAATTTTAAACATTACAGAGGATCATTTAAATCGTCATCATACGATGGAAGAGTACATTCGTGTTAAAGAGCTGATTGCTTCTAATCAGACCAAAGACGATTTTTGTATTTTAAATTATGAAGATGAGGAACTTCGTAAGTTTGCCCCAAAATGTCCGGCAACTGTAGTCTTTTTCTCCAGTGTTCAGAAACTTGAAGAGGGAATCTTCCTCGATGGAGAAAATATTGTATGGAAATCAAAAACAGAAGAATTTGTATTTGCAAGAACCGATGAATTAAAATTGCTTGGCCGCCATAACCATGAAAATGTAATGGCAGCTTCTGCTATGGCATACTGCGCAGGTGTTCCAAAGGAAATTATCCGCGAAGTGATTATGCGTTTTACCGCTGTTCCACACAGAATCGAATTTGTAGAAGAAATTAATGGAGTTGCTTATTACAATGACTCTAAGGGAACCAATCCAGATGCTGCAATCAAAGGAATTCAGGCAATGAACCGTCCAACTCTCTTAATCGGAGGCGGATATGATAAACAGTCCTCTTATGAAGAATGGATTCAGGCATTTGATGGAAAAGTAAAACAGTTAGTATTAATCGGTCAGACCAGAGAAAAAATTGAAAAAACAGCGCATGAATGTGGATTTTTCAATACGGTTCTGGCTGAAAACCTCGAAGAAGCAGTAAAAATCTGTGCCGAAAAAGCAGAGGCCGGAGATGCAGTACTGCTTTCACCGGCATGTGCAAGCTGGGGGCAGTTTGATAACTATGAGCAGCGTGGAGATAAATTCAAAGAGTATGTTCGTGCAATGCTTTAATTGACATTGTCATAGAGATAATTCATAAATAACAAAATAAAATCATATAGTGCAATATGAGAAAAACAAAAAGGAAATGCTTATGGAAGTCGTAAGAGAACCAAAAAAGAGTATGGACAGCATACTTTTGTTTCTGGTACTTTTGCTCGTCGTGTGGGGATTGATTTTTTTGTATAGCACAAGTGCATATAATGGCAGGGTGAAATTTCATGACCCTGCCTATTATTTTAAGAAACAACTTTTTGCCACGTCTTTAGGGCTCATAGCGATGTATTTGGTTTCCTGTATCGATTATCATATTGCGGTGAAATTTGCCCCTCTTTTTTATCTGGCATCAATGGGGCTGTCTTTGGCAGTGCTCTTGTTTGGGCAGGAGTATAATGGCTCAAAACGCTGGCTTTCAATTGGACCGTTTTCATTTCAGCCGTCCGAATTTGCAAAAGCGGCAGTGATTTTATTTCTTACGTTTCTGATCACAAATTCACAGAAAAAAAAGGATGGCATCTTTTGGATGGCAGGAATTATCCTGCCACTTTTGCCGATTGTAGGATTGGTTGGGACGAATAATTTGAGCACAGCAATTATCATTCTTGGAATTGGTGTTATTTTAGCTTTTATTTCGCATCCGCGTTATCTTCCATTTATTGGAATTGGGGCGGTGGGAATGATATTTATTGCTGTTTTTCTCGGGATGGCGAGTTATCGTATGGAGCGTCTTAAGATCTGGAGAAATCCGGAGGCTTATGAAAAAGGATTTCAAACCATTCAGGGACTCTATGCAATCGGAAGTGGAGGGATTTTTGGAAGTGGACTTGGGAGCAGTGTTCAGAAACTTGGATTTGTTCCAGAAGCGCAAAACGACATGATTTTTTCAATTATCTGCGAAGAGACCGGTCTGTGCGGTGCAGTACTGCTGATACTGCTGTTTGCACTTCTAATCTGGAGATTGATGGTAATTGCAACACATGCAGGGGATTTAGAAGGAGCATTGATTTCGGGAGGAATTATGGGGCATATCGCAATTCAGGTTATTTTAAATATTGCGGTTGTGACAAATACAATTCCAAATACCGGAATTACCCTGCCCTTTGTCAGTTATGGAGGGACTTCTGTTGTATTTTTACTGGGAGAGATGGGAATGGCGCTTGCAGTCAGCCGGAGAGGAAAGCGGGAGAGCCGGTAGCACTTTAAGAAACGGTGCATACTATAGGATATAGAGAGCAACGGAAGGAAGAGGCAGATTTGAATCAAATCCGTATTGAGGGATTTCATCGTCTGAATGGAGAAGTAAGAATACAGGGTTCTAAAAATGCGGCATTGCCAATGATGGCGGCCGCTGTTTTATGTAAAGGGGAAGTGATTCTTCATCATTGTCCGGATATTACAGATGTTCATCTGATGAAAGAAATTATAAAGGGGCTTGGTGGGAAGGCTTTTTATAAAAATCATACCATGTATCTGGATTGTACAAAGATAGAGCGGACTACAATTCCCAAAAAAGAGGCGGAGAAGATGCGTTCTTCTATTGTGTTAATGGGAAGTCTTTTAGGAAGAAAAAAGGAGGTCTGTATTCCATGGCCGGGAGGCTGTGTGATAGGAAAACGACCAATCGATCTTCATCTGTCTGCCCTTGAAAAAATGGGAGCAGAATTTACGGAAGAAGACAGGGGGCTTAAGGGAAAAACAGAAGGACTCAAAGGCGCCAGAATTGTATTTCCAAAGATCAGCGTGGGTGCAACGCAAAACGTAATCCTGGCATCCGTACTTGCCAAAGGTACAACGATACTGGAAAATTGTGCCTGCGAACCGGAAGTGCAGTGGCTGTGCCGGTTTTTAAGAAAAGGTGGAGCAAAAATAAAAGAAACGAAAAACCGAATGATTGAAATCGAAGGTATAAAGTCTTTACATGCAGTTGAATACGAAGTTCCGCCGGATAGAATTGTAGCAGGAACGTATCTTTGCGCTTCTGCAATTACAAGAAGCAATATTTGTCTGGTCGGAGCACCAAAAGATGAGATGAAAGCAATCTTATCGCTCTATCAGAAAATGGGTGGACAATACGAATGGATTGGTGGTAAACTGTCTTTGTGCAGTCAGGAAGTAAACGTTCCGGTTTTATGTCAAAAAACGGAAGTTTATCCGGGATTTCCAACAGATTTACAGTCACCGGTTCTGGCAGTGCTTTCAGGTATTAAAGGAAAAAGCTGCCTGATAGAAACCATTTTTGAGAATCGTTTTCGTGTAGCAGGGGAACTTAAAAAAATGGGAGCAAATATCCGGATTGATGGAGCAAAGGCAGAAATTTATGGAGGAAAACTGCATGGGGCAGAGGTAGAAGCGCAGGAACTTCGGGGAGGTGCGGCACTGGTTCTGGCAGGACTGGCGGCAAAAGGAGTGACTACGGTAAAGAATATCGAATATATCGAGCGTGGATATGAGGATATCTGCCGTGATTTGAGTCAGCTTGGAGCAGTGATGGAAAGAAAATAAAGGGGATTATTTTATATGGATAAAAAGAAACGCACGAAGATTTTGGGCGGTATTGTGGCAGTGCTGTTGCTTGGAATTGCTGTTTTTTTCGGCGGTTTTCGGGTTACAAGTGTAAAAGTAGAAGGAAATACAGCTCATACAGATAAAGAAATAAAAAAGATGGTGCTTCAAGGATCACTTGCTTCAAATACCATACTGGTTCGTTTTTTAAATCCGAGCGAAAAAACAAAAGATGACCAGTTTATTCAGAAAGTATGGATTGAGCGGACAAGCAGTCATAAATTAACCATTCATGTAAGGGAAAAAGAATTAATTGGTTATACGAAATTTTTGGATGGATATCTGTATTTTGACAAAGAAGGAATTGTTCAGGTAAGTACTACAAAAGAATTGAAAAATATTCCATTTATTGAAGGATTAGGCCAGAAAAAGGTTCAGGTAGGACAGAAATTGTCCGGACTGACAGATGAAATTCTGGGCATGCTTTTAAGTGCGACAAAGATGATGGAGAGCAGTGAACAGCATCCGGACCGAATCGTCATTGAAAATGGAGCACTTACCATGTATTTTTCGGAAATCGAAGTAAAACTTGGCACGGAAAAAAATATTTCAGATAAAATAAGCAAAATGCTGGGAATTTTGCCACAGCTTGAAGGAATGCAGGGCGTTTTGGACTTACAGAATGTGGACTCCACGACAGAGACCATTGTATTTAAGAAGTCAGAGACACAAAAGAGCACAGAAGAAAATCAAAACGAGTAGAGGCAGCAAAGTAAAAAATAAAAGAATGGGGAAAAAAAAATCGGTGTCGAAGAAAAAAGAAACTATAAGAATAAAGTAAAAATTTAAATTTTTTATGAAAAAATGAAAATAGCGGTTGATTAATTTTTGAAAAGAAGATATTATATATCTATATGCACGAACCTTGGAGGAGAATAGGATTTGGCATAAGCGTAAAATCAGAAGAAATACGGAATGCAATACATGAAAGTGTATTTAAAAACCATACAGGTAAGCTAAAGGAGGAAGTACTTTGTTAGAGATTATGACAAACGAGGCTGAATCATCTGCAAAAATCGTAGTCATTGGTGTAGGTGGAGCTGGTAATAATGCAGTAAACAGAATGGTGGAAGAAACAATTAGCGGTGTAGAATTTGTTGGAGTGAATACCGATAAACAGGCGCTGACATTATGTAAAGCACCGACCGTTGTTCAGATTGGTGAAAAACTGACAAAAGGTCTTGGTGCAGGAGCAAAACCGGAAATCGGTGAAAAAGCAGCAGAAGAAAGCATCGAGGAAATTAAGCAGGTTCTTCAGGGTGCTGATATGGTATTTGTTACCTGTGGTATGGGTGGCGGAACCGGAACAGGTGCTGCTCCAATCGTTGCAGGTGCAGCAAAAGAAATGGGAATTTTGACAGTTGGTGTTGTCACAAAGCCTTTCCGTTTTGAAGCAAAGACACGTATGACAAATGCATTGACAGGTATTGAAAAATTAAAAGACAATGTGGATACATTAATTGTAATCCCGAATGACCGTCTGCTTGAAATCGTTGACCGTCGTACTACTATGCCGGAAGCATTAAAGAAAGCGGATGAAGTGCTTCAGCAGGCAGTTCAGGGAATCACAGATTTAATCAATCTTCCGGCTCTGATTAACCTTGACTTTGCAGACGTTCAGACTGTTATGATTGATAAAGGAATTGCACATATCGGTATCGGTGAAGGAAAAGGTGATGATAAAGCAATGGAAGCTGTTCAGCAGGCAGTATCCAGCCCACTTCTCGAAACAACCATCCAGGGTGCATCTCATGTTATCATCAACGTATCCGGAGATATCTCCCTTATGGATGCAAATGATGCAGCAAGCTATGTACAGAACCTTACAGGCGAAGATACAAACATTATCTTTGGTGCTCTGTATGATGATAAAGAAGCAGATTATGTAAGAATCACAGTAATCGCTACAGGTCTTGATGATGAAACAGCAAGAAAACCAAGCGTATCCCGTGATAAAAAAACTGCAAAGACAGAAGAAGCGGTACAGCAGCAGGCACAGCAGACTGCACACGTAGAAACTCAGCAGCCAGCTTTTAAGATGCCGACTTTCCAGCAGCCAGCTTTCGGAAGCAATACAGGTAACTTCACAAGTACTGTGCCGAAGAAAGATATTCAGATTCCGGATTTCTTAAAAAATAGAAAGTAATACGATATACACTACAAAAGATAAAGGCGGTTCAGATTAGTTCTGGATCGCCTTTTTTAGTCAAAAGTTTAACAAATATAGCAAGGATTCTCCCACCTCTATAGGTGGTGAGAGGAATTGCAAACAGGAAGGTTAACGGCAGTGGTGGGCGGAGAGAAATCGGTATCCCCCACTGACATGAGGTAACCCACAGTCAGCGTTTTGCTGACATGTCAGACTCTGTGAAATTACCGACTGTGGGTTGAAACAACAAGGAGAAAAAAGATGGAAACAAAGTTTACTCATTTTGATGAACAGGGAAACGCAGTGATGGTGGATGTTTCGGAAAAGAATCCGACAAGCCGGACTGCATTGGCAGAGGGAAAAATTCAGGTCAATCGTGAAGTGATGGATGCGATTCTTCATCACACAGTAAAAAAAGGGGATGTGCTGGGTGTAGCGCGTGTAGCCGGAATTATGGCAGTGAAACAGACTTCTTCATTGATTCCGATGTGCCATGTACTTCCAATCAGTAAATGCAGTGTAGATTTTGAAATTGAAGAAGAAAATCTTACGATTAAAGCCTTATGTATGGTAAAAGTAGAAGGAAAAACGGGTGTTGAAATGGAAGCACTGACCGGAGTTAATGTGGCTCTGCTTACGATTTACGATATGTGTAAAGCGATTGATAAACGAATGGTGATGACGGACATTCATCTGGTAGAGAAAAAAGGTGGAAAAAGCGGTGACTTTTATTTTGGAGAAAAATAAAAGCCACCGATATTCAAAATTAAAAATTTTTCAAGAGAACATCATTTTTGGAGAGACTATTATTATTTTCCAAGTGTTTCTCTAACTAATTCCACTGGCATTTCCTGACCGGTCCAGATTTTAAATGCTTCTGCACCTTGATACAAAAGCATGGAATAACCATTGAAAGCAAGACAGCCTTTTTCTTTTGCCATTTTAAGCAGTTTGGTTTCCCATGGATTATAGATAATATCAGCGACAGCAAGGTCTTTTTTTAAAAGAGAACTGTCTTCTAAGATGCAGGCATCTGTATTTGGAGCCATTCCGACAGAAGTAGCATTTACAAAAAGCGCGCTTTGTTCCAGGCTGTCTTTTAAGGCAGTTTTATCGTCATTATCAAAAATAGAAATTTTGCAGGAACTAAGTGCAGAAAGTTTTTGAATCACTTCACGGATACGTGGAAGATAACGGCTGGTTGAGCGGGCGAAGATATGGATTTCTCTCACATTATCAAGTGCAGCCTGAGCGCAGATTGCAGTAGCGGCACCGCCAATTCCCATAAGGGTGATTGTCTTTCCTGTTACATCAATGCCGTGTTCTTTGACTGAGCGCATAAACCCAATGCCGTCGGTGTTGTGTCCGATTAACTTTCCATCTTTGTTTTCTACGGTGTTAACTGCACCAATACACTTTGCAGCAGGGGAAAGTTCGTCCAGATATTCTAAAATTTTTGTTTTGTTTGGCATGGTTAGATTGAAGCCCTTTACATCCATTGTTTTTAAGGCTTTGACGGCATCTCCAAGCGTCTGTTCATTGATATCAAAGCAAAGATAGACATAATCAAGACCGAGTGCGGAAAAACTGGTATTATGCATCATAGGAGAGATGCTGTGTGCCACCGGACTTCCAAGAAGACAGGTGAGTTTTGTATGTCCTGTAATTGGTATCATAATTATAAAACCTCACTTTCATTTTGTTACATTAAAGTTTAAAAGGAAAAAAATAGAGTGTCAAGTAGAAAAGAAAATTCGACAAGATAAGAGGGAAAGATAATCTTTTTGATAAAACTCGACAAAAATGTCGAAAATAAATCAAATTGTGATAGAAATTATGTAAACCGGAAAATAAAAGAAAAAAATAAAGTTTTGCATTAAATAGTTTACATAAAGAAGGTGACATAAGGTTGCCTTTCGATGTCGAAAACTATCGAATTTTAGCAAAAAATTTTTGGGAAGAGCCTTGTGATTTTGACAGAATTCACACCCCCCTAGACCTTATAATGAACATTACTTAGTTCCAGATAAGTAATTGAGTCAAAAAGGTCTAGGGGGGTGTTTTGTGTACTACGAATTTTACATAGATGTGTTTTTCGTAGTCAATCTGGTAATGGATTTTTTTATCCTGCAGTTGGTGAACCGGATGATTTTGGGGGCTGCCAACCCGCTTCGTTCACTTGCAGGAGCTGTACTGGGAGCAGTAGGAAGCGGTATGATTCTTTTTTTACCGTTTTCTTCATGGAAAATAAGGGGTCTGATTTCCTATGGGATTTTAGCACCGCTTATGGTTATGGCTGGATGTGGAACAAAAAATAAGAATGTATTTTGGATGGAACTGCTTGGCTTTTATGGATGTTCTGCTTTGGCAGGAGGAATTTTTCTGGCATTTCCCAAGATTGCAGCAAGAGGAATCATCACATTTTTGGCGTTATCGTCAGTCACTTACTGGATGCTTGCCATCAGTATCAGACTCTTAAAATACTTAAATGGAAAAAGGAGTACTCTTTGCCAGATTCAAATTCGGGCAGGAAAAAGACAAATAAAAGTGAAAGGTCTGTATGACACAGGAAACCAGCTTTGGGATTCTTTGTTAAAGAAGCCGGTCTGCGTGATTGAATATCAGGCATTTACCGGTCTTTTAAGTGAACCGCAGAAAAAAGCGTTTGATGCTCTTATAATGCGGACCCAAAACGCATCGGATAGTCTGACAGAAAGCCTCATCTGTTTTGAACCACACTTTATCTGTTTTTTAAGTGTGGGAACAAAGAGAGGAAGCCTGCTTGTTGTAACTGTAGATGAGATGTCTGTAGAACGAAGAGAACGGCGGGTATCCGTAAAAAAACCGGTTTTGGCACTTGTAAAACAGGATATGTCAGTAGATAAAACCTTTCAGATGATTATAAATCCAGAAGTTTTTGACAGTTAGGAGGCGCTTGTGATGGAAACAGCAGTTGTAAGAAGAGTTCAATTCCCTGTTTTTACAGGAATGATTTTGCGAAGAGGAGAAGAGATTCACTATATTGGTGGTGCAGATGTACTGCCGGCTCCTCTTGATATACAGACAGAGACCTTAATGATAGAAAAACTGCAGACTGATGAGTTTGAAGAGGCAAAAGCAAGTCTGATTGAACATAATCTGCGTCTGGTGGTATACATTGCAAAGAAATTTGATAATACCGGAGTTGGAGCGGAAGATTTGATTTCAATTGGAACGATTGGACTGATTAAGGCAATTAATACCTTTAAATCTGAGAAAAAAATCAAGCTGGCAACTTATGCTTCAAGATGCATCGAAAATGAAATTTTGATGTATCTGAGAAGAAACAGTAAAACGAAACTGGAGGTTTCCATCGATGAACCGCTTAATGTAGACTGGGATGGAAATGAATTACTCTTGTCGGATATTTTGGGGACAGATGAAGATGTAATTTATCGTGGAATCGAAAGTGAAGTGGAGCGGAATCTGCTTGGAAAGGCAATCAGTAAATTAAGTAAACGGGAACAGACGATTATCCGACTTCGTTTTGGCATTAATATGCCGGATGGAAGAGAAAAAACTCAAAAAGAGGTAGCAGATTTGCTTGGAATTTCACAGTCTTATATTTCAAGACTGGAAAAACGGATTATGAAACGCTTAAAAAAAGAAATGGTACGATATGAGTAATTAGAATTTAAGAAATCCCTTCTACAGGAATAAATCTTGTAGAGGGGATTTTTTCTTTCCTACTTTTTCTTTCTATTATGCACCCTGTTCGATTTCTTTTTTGACTTGAAGAACAAGTGGGATAATTTCCTGAATCCGTTTATCTGTCATTCGGGTGACAGGTGCAGAGATAGAAAACGCATAGCGGGAACGACCTTTATAGTCAGTAAGACCTACGGCAATACAGCGTACGCCAAGTTCGTTTTCTTCGTTATCAAGAGCATAGCCATTCTTTCTGGCTTCTTTTACCTCTTTTAAAAAGGTGTCATAGTCTGTAATGGTGTGCCGGGTCAGTTTTTTATGGGTGCAGGCATCCCATAATTTATGAATCTGGGATTCTTCCATGCCGGCTGCCATTGCTTTTCCAACACCGGAACAGTAGAGCGGAATCCGGCTTCCGACTTTGGAAACCATCCGCACAGAGTTTTGACGTGACTCTTCTTTGTAGATATAAACCGCTTCCGAGCCATCGAGTTGTACAAAATGAACTGTCTCTCCGGTTTCCTGAGAGAGTGATTTTAAATAAGGTCGGACAACTTCAAGGATATCGAGTCGTTCTAACAGACAGTTGGATAATGCCAGTACTTTTAAGGACAGGTCATACTTCTGGGTTTCTGAATCCTGCTTTGCATACCCCATATAAATCAAGGAGGATAGTAGTCGGTGTGTGGTACTTTTATTTAAATTTAATTCACGGCTTAAATCAGCCAGTGAAACAGGTCCGATTTTGGACAAAGTTTCCATAGCAAGAAACAGCCGATCTGCAACCTGAATAGGGTTTTTTGATTCCATAAGATATCATTTTCCTTTCTAACTGTAACGATATTATGTTCTGTAACGATATTATGTTGAGGATGGTCTTAGATTTGAGGATTGAGGGGAATTTCGATTCATAAGACTTTGGCGCTATTGTAACACTTTCCGGAATGTGTTACAACCAGAAAATTTTTTTCGAAAGGGGCTTGACAATATGGAGATCTGTAGTATAATCCAAAGTAAAGATATCGTATTGTGAAACATAGTTCCACATTATGAAACTTGCGGAAACGAAAAAAATTATTTTTAAAATTCAAGGAGGACATTATGAACGCAGTTTTAGAACAGCTTTCCAAATTTGGTGTAGTACCAGTAGTAGTATTAAATGACGTAAAGGATGCAGAACCGTTGGCAAAAGCACTTTGCCAGGGTGGACTTCCATGTGCAGAAGTAACTTTCCGTACTGATGCAGCAGAAGAATCTATTCGTATCATGACAGAAAAATATCCGGAAATGTTAGTTGGAGCAGGTACTGTTCTGACAACAGAGCAGGTTGACCGTGCTGTTGCAGCGGGCGCAAAATTCATCGTAAGCCCAGGATTTGACCCGGAAATCGTAGATTACTGTATTGAAAAAGGTATCACAGTAACACCGGGATGCGTAACACCTTCAGAAGTAGCTCAGGGTGTAAAACGTGGATTAAAAGTATTAAAATTCTTCCCGGCAGAACAGTTTGGCGGAGTTGCTACAATCAAAGCAATGACAGCAGCTTATGTTGGAATCAAAATCATGCCGACAGGTGGAATCAATCCGAAAAATGTAAGAGAATACTTAGCTTGTGACAAAATCTTTGCATGTGGCGGAAGCTGGATGGTAAAAGGTGATATGATTAAAGCTGGTGAATTCGATAAAATCGAAGCAATGACAAAAGAAGCAGTTGAAATCGTAAAAGAAGTAAGAGGATAAGAATCGCAGATTTGCGGATGAGGGAGACTTTAACACTGTGCTAGTGGATGGTGCAGTGCTAAGAAATAAAAGATAGAAATTAACATGCTATAAATGACCCCTTTTGCCATGGGTGAACATTTAGATAGAAAAAAAAGGGTGTGGAGAAGTCTGCATCCTTTTTTTCTACAAAGAAAGGAGCAGATATTATGAAAAAAGATTTTGATTTGCTGTCACTCGGAGAAATTTTGCTTCGACTTTCCCCACCGGATAATGAACGAATTGTGCGTGGAGAAACATTTCAGAAACAGGTCGGGGGAGCGGAATTAAATGTCGTATCCGGAGCTGCCCTGTTGGGTCTTAGAACCGGAATCATTTCCAAACTTCCGGATAATTCTTTAGGAATTTATGCAAAGAACCGTGTCCGTTTCTGCGGTGTCAGCGATGACTATCTGGTATATGATAAAGAGGAAGATGCAAGACTTGGAATTTATTTCTATGAAAATGGAGCATATCCAAGAAAACCAAGTGTCGTTTATGACAGAAGACATGCTTCTTTTTGTAAAATCAATGAAACAGAAGTTCCGGATTCCATGTATGCAAATACAGTCTGTTTCCATACAAGCGGAATTACTCTGGCACTTTCTGAAAATACAAGAGAAGTAGCCATTGATATGATTAAGAAATTTAAAGCACAGGGTGCACTGATTTCGTTTGATGTAAACTTCAGAGGAAATTTATGGACCGGAGAAGAAGCAAAAGAGTGTATCGAACGAATCCTGCCTTATGTTGATATTTTCTTTTGTTCAGAAGATACTGCCCGCCTGACTTTCTTAAAAGAGGGAAATGTAAAAGAGATTATGAAGAGTTTTACCGAAGAGTATCCGATTTCAATTGTGGCATCTACTCAGAGAATTGTACACAGCCCGAAAGTGCATACCTTTGGTTCAGTCATCTACAGTGCAAAAGAAGATAAATACTTTGAAGAAGAACCATACCGTGATATTGAAGTTGTAGACCGTATCGGAAGCGGAGATGCTTATATTTCAGGTGTTTTATACGGTCTGCTCGGCTGTGGATTTGACTGTCAGAAAGCCTTAGAATATGGAAATGCAACCAGTTCTGTAAAGAATACGATTCCTGGTGACCTTCCTTCCTGTGATTTAAAAGAGATTGACCGAATTATCCGGAATCATAAAAATACCGGAATCCAGCTTGAAATGGATCGATAATAAAAAATAAGGGCATATACTGATAGAAAATAAGAATGGAGAAATTTTTTATGCGTGTATGCCAGCTTCGACAAAAAGAAGTGATTAATATCTGTACCTGCAAGAGCCTCGGTGTGCCGTTTGACCTTGAGTTTGATGAAAAGACTGGGTGTGTGACAGCAATTATTGTTCCGCTTCCGGGGAAAATCTGTGGATTTTTCGGACCGGTCAATGAGTACGTGATTCCGTTCGAATGTATCAAACAAATTGGGGAAGATATTATTCTGGTCGAAATAAAAGAAGAAAAGTTTTTAAAAAAGAGTTAGATAAAAGAACCCTCGGTATTTTGTAGTTACGCACCGAGGGATCTTTATCTTTTCACGACCGAAGATAATTTTTCATGGATTTTAAGGCATGTTTTTCAAGCCGGCTGACCTGAGCCTGCGAAATTCCAATTTCCTGTGCGACTTCCATTTGGGTTTTCCCCTCATAAAAGCGCATTTCTATGATATTTCGTTCCCTTGTCTCAAGCCGGTTCATTGCTTCTTTTAAAGAGATATCCTCAATCCAGTGTTCTTCTTTATTTTTCTTATCACTGATCTGGTCCATGACATACAAGGTGTCACCGCCTTCGGTGTAAACCGGTTCATATAGACTGACCGGACTTTGAATAGCATCAAGGGCATAGACGATATCCTCTTTATTAATGCCGATTTCACTGGCAATTTCCTGAACAGTTGGTTCTCTTAAGTTCTGTTTCATATAATATTCTTTTGCATGGATTGCCTTATAGGCGGTATCACGCAAGGAACGGCTGACGCGTATGGAGTTGTTGTCCCTTAAGTAACGGCGGATTTCACCGATAATCATAGGAACAGCATAAGTAGAAAAGCGTACATTTAATGTGGTATCGAAGTTATCAATTGCTTTCATCAGACCGATACAGCCGATTTGAAATAAATCATCCGCATTTTCATTACTTGCAGAGAAGCGTTTAATTATACTTAAGACCAGCCTTAAATTCCCTTTGATATATAAATCTCTTGCTTCTGTGTCACCCTTTTTTATCCGTTCAAACAGCATTTCTTTTTCGACATTGGTAAGGACAGGGAGTTTTGATGTATTTACGCCGCATATTTCAACTTTATTAAGAGCCATTGCAAGAATCCTCCATTTTTAGTTTCATGTACGAATACATTTATAATTAGAATGATTCTCATAAGACTGTCACAATATACTGTAAAATGGAAAATTTCATAAAGTTTTAGCCCTTGACAACGCATAAAGTGCGAAAAAGATTGACGATTTACGCTTTTGTGTACTATACTTTAGGCAAGCAAGGCAGTAAAGGAGGCTGAAAATGATGAAGTGCCCTTTTTGTAATCAGGAAAATACACGTGTCATAGATTCAAGACCGGTTCCGGATAATAATTCGATTCGCAGACGCAGACAATGTGATGAATGTCATAAACGCTTCACCACGTATGAAAAGATAGAGACGATTCCTCTTACGGTAATTAAAAAAGACCAGAGTAGAGAAACGTATGATCGGACCAAAATACAGGATGGAATTATGCGTGCCTGTTATAAACGGCCGATTTCGGTGGAACAGATTGAACGCACGATTGACGAAATAGAGACAGAGATTTTTAATAAAGAAGAACGGGAAATTCCAAGTACGGAAATCGGAGAGATTGTGATGAACCGCTTAAAAGAATTAGATGCGGTTACGTATGTCCGTTTTGCCTCTGTCTATCGGGAATTTAAAGATGTGAATACCTTTATGGATGAATTAAAGAAGATGTTAAAGTAATAAGAGAGGACTCACCGAGCACCGGTGAGTCCTTATTTGTCTGTATTATTCTTTTGGGGTTTCTAAAGTATCCAAAGTAACAGAGAGAATAAGATTAAAATGAGCATCAAAACGTAGTAAAAATATTGGATGTTTGATTTTTTTTGGTGGCTGTCATATCCAAGTACTCCAAAGACGAAAAAGAGGTAAAGATATAGGAGCTGTTTGCAAATGATGAAATCAAGTTTGAAAAACGGATAAGACAAAAAGACAAAAATACCGAGTACAATAAATAAAATAGATTTTTTCTGCATAATTAAGATTCCGTTAAAAATTTTTCTCATAGGCAGCCTCCTATTAGGTTAAAAAATCAGTAAAAAAGAATAATACGAAACAAATAATTGTTAATTTATTATATCTTAACATAAAAAAATAAAAAAGCAATTTAAAAGATAAAATAACTGAAAATTTAACCAAATCAAGTAAGTCCCCTGCTTCAATTGAGAAAAACAATAAGCAGGGGTGGGGACTTGCTTGTATCAGGAGGGGGCAAGCCCCTTCTGA
>ENA-OPDE01000596-OPDE01000596.1-human-gut-metagenome-genome-assembly--contig:-NODE-596-length-17270-cov-3.731455_pt1 | contig 17270 bp, 14 predicted proteins | sample MGYA00241261_ERZ501502 | MGnify/ENA primary metagenome ERZ501502 (study PRJEB25962, sample SAMEA2042450) | human gut metagenome | biome: human gut; feature: human-associated habitat; material: faeces... | reverse complement strand
AGGTTGATACCCTCCATCGGAACTACCTGTGCATAGCCGCCGCCTGCTGCACCACCTTTTACACCGAATACCGGTCCGAGGGATGGCTCACGAAGAGCTACCATTACTTTTTTGCCCATTTTCTGCATTGCATCTGCAAGACCAACGGTTGTTGTTGTTTTTCCCTCTCCTGCAGGTGTCGGGTTGATAGCTGTTACGAGGATCAGCTTACCATCTTTCCTGTCACTCTCTTTTAACAGATTGTAATCAATTTTTGCTTTGTATTTACCGTACTGCTCCAGATATTTCTCTTCAATCCCTGCTTTTTCTGCAATCGCGGTAATTGGCTCCATTGTGCACTCCTGTGCAATTTCGATATCAGTCTTAAATCCCATACTAAAAAACCTCCTTAAACTAAATAGAGAAAAGCTGTCCCTCTTTTTCTGCTTCGAGTCTGTTTCTATTAAAATTCACGAATAATATGCCGAATTTTTTTATCAGATCACACTTCATGTGTAAAAAAGGGCAACATTTGTGGTCTACAAATGCTGCCCAGACGGTCGGCTCTTACTTCGTTTTAATTTCACTGTGGTTCTCCACACTGACCCGTCAGAAATCAAAACTGCTTTTCAATTGATATCTATAATCTACCATAAACCTTATAGTTTGTCAATGCTCTAACAAACTAAATTGTGTATTTTTTTTGTTTTTTCAGATTAAATCGGCGCATTATTTATTTTGTTGAAATAAATGTTTCGACAGCTTCTTTTGTTGGCATTACACGAAGTGCGCCTTTTTTGGTTGTAATTAAAGATGACGCTCCATTTGCAAATTCTAGCATTTCATAGAGTTGTTCTTCCGATAAACCGATAATTCCATTCTCTAATACATAGTTTAAAGCACAAGCTCCAAAGGTATCACCTGCTCCTGTTGTCTCGATTGTATTTTTCTGAAGAAACGGCGCATGAAAGACTTCTTTTCCCTCATGAAATGCAATGCTTCCTTCTTTTCCCATTGTCACATTCATCAGTTTCAGATTCGGATAATCAGCAAGCAGTTTATGTGCACCTTCTTTGATATCTTTTGTTCCGGTCATAAATTCCAGTTCTTCCTCAGAAATCTTTAACAAATCACACTGTCCCAGTCCATAGGCAATCTGTTCTTTCGCAAGCTCCATGCTGCTCCATAATGGTGGTCTTAAATTCGGGTCAAAAGAAATCAACATTCCGGCCTCTTTTGCAATAGTTATCGCTTTTTGGGTTGCTTTTCTGACTTCTTCATGTGTCATAGACAATGTTCCAAAATGAAATGCCTTTGCAGATTCCAGATATTCTTTCTCTACCTGAGATTCACTTAACATCATGTCTGCTCCTGGATTACGATAGAATGCAAAATCTCTGTCACCGTCTTCAAATGTATGTACAAAAGCCAGAGTTGTGTGAACTTCCTGATTTTCGTACAGATGACTGGTATCAATTTTCAATTCATTTAATGTCTTTCTAAGAGAAGTACCAAACTGATCTTTTCCAACTACACCCAGAAATGAAGTTTTCTTTCCAAGGTTATTTAACATCGCCAGTACGTTACAAGGTGCTCCGCCTGGATTTGCTTCAAAAATCGGATTTCCCTGAGCACTGACTCCATTTTCGGTAAAATCAATCAACAACTCGCCAAGTGCAATTACATCAAACTTTTTTTCCATGTCGTTTCCTCACTTTATTTTTTATTGTTTCACTTTGTTATTTCATACCTGTTGGGGCTGTTTTTTTGCCCCAATCAATGTTGATACTCTTATTATATCGTTATTGGTTTTAGACTGCAATCACTAACTATATCTATTACAAAATATCTACATAAGATACATTCAGAAACTACTCTTAATCTTTCCATTATTCTTCCGTTGTACGAGCCCATCTTACAAAGTCCCGAAACAGATTCCTAATGTTCTTTAACATTCCGTCAAAAACTCCTGCTTTATAAAAATTAATCACAATCGCACCTATCGGCACTGCAAGTATCATTCCCAATACACTGCTGATTTTATATCCGGTATACATAAAAATCAATGTCACCAGCGGATTCATTCCTATCGAATCTCCCACCATCTTCGGCTCAATAATTCTGCGGACAAGCTGTGTCACCAGATATAAAATGACAAGTCCCACCGCAAAACTGGTATCACCGGAAAGTGCTTTAAAAATCGCCCATGGAATCAATGCAGTTCCAGTTCCAAAAAACGGCAGCATATCTAAAAAGGAAACCAGAAAAGAAATCAAAATTGCAAATTTTACTCTTAAAATCAGCATCCCGATAAACAAAATCAGCCATATGACTCCCATAATTTTAAACTGTGCCTTAAAATATCCACTGAACACCTTTTTGAAACTCTCAGCGAGCATCCGCCATTTATCCTGTATCATTTTCGGAGTGTGTTTTCGTCCAAATTCCAGAATTCGATTTCTGTCAGCAATGAAAAAATACGACGACAGCAACGTAAAAATGGTGGAAATCAATGCATTTGGTAAATTTTTTGCAATATTTCCTGCATAATCTACGGTAAGTTCGCTTACCGTACTGATTATCGTACCAATTTCCTTTCCCAATTCTTCCTGCGTATTATCGATACTCGCCTGCACATTATCCGGAAGTTCTTTGATGATGCTTCTTAAATTATGCTCTACTTCCTGAAATTCTTCGCTGAAGCCGCTATACAAATTCGGAGCCTGCTCCAGAAATTTTCCGGTTTCTGTCATTACCTTTGCACCTATGAGATAACTTCCGCCAATGATTGCCCCCAAAACCATAATAATAATCACCATGGAGGTATGTTTCCTTGATATCTTTAATTTTTTTTCCAAAAATTCCACCAGAGGACTTGCTATCATTGCAAGAAACCATCCAATAATAAACGGAAGAAAAAATTTAAATATTTTTATTCCTAAAACAATACAGAGAATTCCCGTAATCAGTCCTAAAATCGCTAAAAAAACTCCCTTTAAGTGTTTTTTCAATGTTTTTTTCATAAACTAATTTTCCTTTATTTGATAAGATTTTAAATTTTTTAAATCTCTTTTAAAAATTCAAATGGCTCTTCATCATGAAGAAAGTGCATCAGCATATAGGATGTCATGATGGCCACCTTTTCTTCTTTTAAAATCCGTTTTACTTCTTCTTTATCTGCAAGCACAATCTCCAGTTCTTCTGAATCTTCCAGTCCGACTCTTGACACAGTTCCGGATGCATATCCATAAACCGTTGCACAGGATTCATCGGTCATTCCGATTGTCGTAAAATACGGTTTTTCATAAGCCGGATTTACCGTTACCGGTTCTAACGTCAATCCGGTTTCTTCTTTCATCTCTCTGATTCCTGCTGTTTTAAAATCCTCTCCTGTTTCTACCAGTCCTGCCGGAAATTCATAGATATAATCATCAATTGCATAACGGTATTGTCTGACTAAAACAACTTTATTCTTATCTTCTTTACAGACTGCATAGATAATTACTCCATCCGGATGGTTTTCTCTTGTATTCAACTTTAAATGTTTCTCATCTTTTGCTCTTGATGCTACATAATAATGACCTGCTTTTCCTGTTTTACTTTCTACATCCAGATGATACAAACGAACATATGGATTTTCTGTCATTGGAGTTACTTTTTTAATGGATGGCATACTTTTTTACCCCTTTCTGATGCAATTGTGCAATTTCTGCTTTTATAAATAGAAAGATTATAGCGCGTTTACACTTGTTTTTCAAGACATAGCCAACGATTTAAACAACAAAAAAGATATCTTTCGTTTTTATCCGAAAGATATCTCTTTTGTTCATCTATTTATTCTTTTTAATTTATAAGACAGAAATTATCTCTGAACACGTGCTCCTGCACCGCCCATGATTGCTTCTACTTCTTTTTTACTTGCCATTGTTGTATCTCCTGGTGTTGTCATGGCAAGTGCACCGTGAGCTGCTCCGTAGTTTACAGCCAGTTCTGCATTCTCTGTTGTCATAAGACCATAGATCAGACCGGATGCAAAGGAGTCTCCGCCACCTACACGGTCCATAATTTCAAGACCTTTGTAGTCTTTGGATTTGTAGATTTCACCATCAGCCCAGCAAATTGCTGCCCAGTCATTTACAGTTGCAGTCTTAACAGTACGAAGAGTAGTTGCTACTGCTTTAAAGTTTGGATATGTTTTTGCAGCTTCGTTAATCATTTTCTTGTATCCGTCAAGATTCAGTTCTTTTAAGTTTTCGTCGTTTCCTTCGATTTCGAAACCAAGGCAAGCTGTGAAGTCTTCTTCGTTACCAATCATAACGTCTACATATTTAGCGATTTCTTTATTTACTTCCTGAGCCTTTGCCTGTCCACCGATTGCACTCCACATAGATGGACGGTAGTTTAAGTCGTAAGATACGATTGTTCCGTATTTTTTAGCAGCTTTGATTGCAGCTAAAACAGTTTCACAGGATTGTTCAGATAAAGCAGCGTAGATACCGCCTGTGTGTAACCAACGTGCTCCGAGTTCCCCGAAGATGTAATCGAAATCAAAATCTTCCGGTGTTGCTTTAGAAATAGCTGTATTTGCACGGTCTGAGCATCCAACTGCTCCACGGATACCAAATCCTCTTTCTGTGAAGTTTAAGCCGTTTCTGCAGATTCTTCCGATTCCATCTGTTTTCATCCATTTAATTAAGGAAGTATCTACTCCACCCTGATTGATGAAGTCTTCCATTAACATACCAACTTCGTTATCAGCGAATGCTGTGATGATACCTGTATTCATTTTAAAGCATTTGCTCAGTCCACGGGCAACATTATATTCTCCGCCGCCTTCCCATGCACGGAAGCTTCTTGCTGTACGGATTCTTCCTTCGCCCGGATCAAGACGAAGCATTACTTCGCCCAGGGATACTTCATCAAATTTGCATTCATTTGCTGGTCTTAAATTTAAGTTCATGATTAATCCTCCAAATTTTTATGTATTGTTTTACAATTTTGCTCTTATCATTTCACTCTTACAATTTTTCTCTTACAATTTTGCTCTTGCAATTTCTTATTATAGCATGTGGTTTTTATTTTTGTTGTTTTTTATTTCGTGCTTTCCAATTTTTTAAAATTCTAAGTAAGCACCTTTCATCGGGCTTGCTGCATGTTCACTGAACAGACGAAGCACACCATTTTTGTATTTTACTTCTTTTGGTTTCCAGTTTTTCTTACGTTCTGCAAGCACTTTATCGATTTCTTCCGGAGTTTTTTCTTCCCCTGCGATACCGATGATATTTAATTTACGTGCAAATACATCAATTTCAATTAAATCGCCTTCTTCTACTAATGCAATCGGACCGCCTTCGGCTGCTTCCGGACTGCAGTGTCCGATTACAGGACCGGTAGATGCACCGGAAAAACGTCCGTCTGTAATCAGTGCAATACTTTTTCCAAGTTCTTTATCACTGCTGATCGCCTCTGAAGTATAGAACATTTCCGGCATACCGCTTCCTTTTGGTCCTTCATAGCGGATAAATACAGCGTCACCTTTGTTTACTTTATGTTTTAAAACCGCATCAAGACATTCTTCTTCGCTGTCAAATGGTTTTGCACAAAGTACGGCACGGTACATTTCTTTCGGGCATGCAGTGTGTTTGATAACTGCGCCTTCCGGTGCAAGATTTCCACGTAAGACTGCGATACTTCCGTCTGTTCCAATTGCTTTATCATAAGGACGGATGACATCTTCTTTTGTCACATTGCAGCCGTAACGTTTGTTAAATTCCTGCATCCATTTGTCGCATCTTTCGTAGAATCCGTTTTTCTTTAATTCTTCCAGATTTTCTCCAAGTGTTTTTCCTGTTACAGTCATAACATCAAGATGTAAGTGCTGTTTGATTTCTTCCATAATAGCCGGAACTCCGCCTGCATAGTAGAAACATTCTGCCGGCCAGCGTCCTGCCGGACGTACATCTAAGAGATATCTTGCATTTCTGTGCAGTCTGTCGAAGGTATCACCTGTAATTTCAATTCCGAGTTCGTGTGCGATTGCCGGAATATGAAGCAGACAATTTGTACTTCCTGAAATTGCTGCATGAACTAAGATTGCATTTTCAAAGCTGTCCATTGTCACGATGTCGCTTGGACGCATGTTGTCCATTTTTGCAAGTGCAACTGCCTGACGACCTGCCTGTCTTGCAAAATCAAGTAAGTCAGGACTGGTTGCCGGCATTAAAGCAGTACCCGGAAGTGCAAGTCCAAGTGCTTCTGCCATAATCTGCATCGTAGATGCAGTACCGATGAAAGAACATGCTCCACAGCTTGGGCATGCATTGTGTTTTGCCCAGTTTAATTTATCTTCATCAATTTCTCCGCGCTGGAATTTTGCACTATACATACCTAACTGTTCCAGAGTCAGCATGTCCGGTCCTGCATTCATTGTTCCACCTGGCACTACGATAGCCGGAATATTTAAACGGCACAGCCCCATTAAGTTTGCCGGCATTCCTTTATCACAGCTTGCAAGAAATACGCCTGCATCAGATACAGTTGCATTTCCGTGGATTTCAATCATATTTGTAATCATTTCACGACTTGCAAGAGAGAAGTTAATTCCGTCTGTTCCCTGACTTTCTCCATCACAGATATCAGTACAATAATATCTTGCTCCAAATCCGCCTGCTTCTGCAACACCTTTTCTTACTTCTTCTACTAAGACATTTAAATGTCCGCTTCCCGGATGGCTGTCTCCGTAAGTACTTTCGATTAAAATCTGAGGTTTGGATAAATCCTCCGGTTTCCATCCTGTACCAATACGCAATGGGTCAAGCTCTGGTGCTAATGTACGCATTTCCTGGCTTTTTAAACAACTCATGTTTTTTATTCCTCCTTAAATTTTAAATTCTTAGTTTCTACTTATTTTATTTTATTTTTTATTTTTACTTTATGGACTTTTCTATTATTATTTATTAACTATTTAACTAAATATCCTCCGTCAACCGGAATGACTGCTCCACACAGATAATCACTTGCATGGGAAGCTAAGAAAATGGCTGTTCCCTGCATATCCTCTCCGGTTCCCCAGCGTCCTGCCGGAATTCTTTCGCTGATAGTTTTAAAACGTGGATTTTTCGGGTCAAGAAGTGCTTCATTCATTTCTGTTGCCATATATCCTGGTGCAATTGCATTGACATTAATTCCTCTTCCTGCCCAGTCATTCGATAACTCTTTGGTAAGCTGTGCTACTCCGCCTTTTGCAGCTGCATAGGCCGGAATGGTCTGTCCTCCAAAGAAAGAGTTCATGGAAGCGACATTAATAATCTTTCCATAGCCTTTCTTCAGCATAATTTTTCCTGCTTCCTGACACAGTACAAAAATAGAACTTAAGTTGACGCTGATTACATCATCCCATTCATTTAATGGAAACTCTTCTGCGCTATGACGTCTCTGAATTCCATGTGAAGTAACAAGTACATCTAAGTCTCCACCAAGTTTTTCGACGCATTCATTGAAAATGCGGTAAACTTCTTCTCGTTTGGAGAGGTCACCTTTTATACCTACACAGTCATAACCCTTGTTACATTCTTCTTCCGCTACAGCAAACACCTTGTCTGATGTTCCAACAATTGCCACTTTGCATCCGGCTTGCAAAAAGCCCTCTGCCATTCCAAGACCCAGTCCTCTTGTTCCACCTGTTACAATAACTTTCTTTCCGGAAACATCAAATAAATTCTGTCCCATTGGTTTTTTCCACCTTTCTCCTGGCTTTTTAAGTCGTCATACGTCGTATCTGTTTTTATGGTATCACACTCCAATTTCACGGTCAAGTTCTTCTTTTGATTTCGTTTTATTTCAGCAGATTTTATAAAAAGGCAGAAGGAAATTTGTAAGTATTTCCTCCTGCCTTTTTTATATCTTCTTAGAATTTATGTCTTCTCAGAATCTTTCTTATTCCATCTTTTTCATTAATAATTTAATTTGAACCCTGTTATTTTCCAAATGACGCTTCATTGCTTCACTTGCTCCCTCTGGGTCATGTCTTTTAATTGCTTCCAGAACTTCACGGTGAGTCACAATTGTTTTATTTGCAATCGAATAATCTGTCACATCAATAAACAGAGAAATTCCACTTTGAATTACAGGCATTAGATTGGTTGTCACCTGATTTCCGGTCGCCCTTGCAATCTCCGCATGAAATAAGATATCTTTTTCCAGATAAGGCTTTCCCTGATTGAAAAGTTCCTCTACTTCTTTTGCATACTCTTCAATCTTCTCTACCTGTTCTCTTGTTGCACGCAGTGCTGCCAGAGCCGCAATCTCCGGTTCAATCATCATACGCACTTCACAAATATCCAGGGCAAGACTCTTCTTGTCCTCCATAAATGCAAATCCAAGAGGGTCATCCATCAGCCCCGGTGTCTCACTTACGAAGGTTCCACGACCTCTTTTTATTTCCACAACATTTCTTGATACCAGTATTTTTACTGCCTCACGAATAGTTCCACGTCCGACATTCAACTGCTCTGCCATTTCAAATTCATTTGGAAGTTTTTCTCCGGCTTTTAATTTCCGGTCTGAAATCAGTTGAACAATCTGTTCTGAAACTTTTTCCGGCAGAAGTTTATTATTTGAATCGATTGATTTCAGCTTTCTGCCCTCAGCTTTTTTCCCCATACTCTACCTCAATCTTTCCTTTTTCTTATTTTTCGGATGTTCCTGATGCAGAGCCGCTCATTGATGTTTGATTTTCTTCTGCTTTCTAATTTAATATCCGAACTTCTTCTCAGATGTTATAGTATACCAGTAATTTCCTGTAATTTCAATAAATTTGCAATTTTCGCTTTCTGTTCTTCTGTTGCACAAAGCAGAGGCTGGGCGCAGACCGGATTAAACTCTACTCCGGTCTGTACCATTGCTTCTTTGATAATCGGAATAAACTGTTCTCCGATTGAATAAATTTCCATCAAAGAATCAATCTTCTGCTGACACTCTGCCATCTTTACAAGATTATCTTCTCTTGCTGCATTTGCAAATGCGGAAGCAATCTGCGGTACAAAATTTGAAATTCCGGCTACACAGCCATTTCCGCCACTTAATACATTATGTGCGAAAAATTCATCAAACCCGGAATATACCTGGAAATCCGGGAATTCTTTTTTCACAACCTGAATAATCTCTCTTGTGTGACCCATTGTTCCAACAGTATCTTTAATTCCCACGATATTTTTATGTTTTCTTACTAATTCAAGAATTAACTGCGGGCTTAAATCATAACCGGTACGGTCCGGGAAGTTGTATAATAAAACCGGACCATTTACATTATCTGCCACCTGGTCATAAAAGTTAATAACAGAATCATGTGGAAGATTAAAGTAATATGGTGAAATTACCATAACTGCATCTGCACCTTTTTCGATTGCATAGTTTGACAATTCAATACAATCTTTTAAAATCATGCAGTTTGTTCCCACATATAAAGTCACACGTTTGTCGATGTAAGAAACTGCGGTGTCAATCAGTTTTTTCTTTTCTTCCATAGAAATGGCGAAGAACTCACCGATACTTCCAAGGATGAGGATTCCATCCATACCACCCTGAATTAAATGTTCATAAATTCTTTTGTTTGCTTCTAAATCTACATGTCCCTCAGCGTCAAAAGCTGTTACAACAGGGGTAATCCATTTTGCGTTCATATCTCTTCTCCTTTAATTCTAGTATCCTGCACCTTCCATTGCGGAACGGGCTGATTCTGTATATCTCTTAAACAAACCTTTTCTTGGCGGTCTTGGAACGATTCCATTTTTACTGCGCTCTTTTAAGACTGCGTCTACTTCTTCTTTGGAAAGTTCTTTTCCATTAATTCCAACCACATCCAAAGTACGTTCCGGAATATTATAAGAAATAATATCTCCGGTTTCAATAAATGCCAACGGTCCGCCACTTGCAGCTTCCGGTGATACATGTCCGATTGCCGCACCTCTTGTTGCTCCGGAAAATCTTCCATCTGTTACAAGAGAAACTTTTCCATTTAATTTGGTATCGCACACAATTGCCTCTGTAGTCATCAGCATTTCCGGCATACCACTCCCTCTTGGTCCTTCATAACGGACAACAATTACATCTCCCGGTTCAATTTTTCCATCAACAACTGCCTGATAAGCATCTTCTTCACGATTATACACTTTTGCGGTTCCTTTGTGAATCCGCATATCTTTTTCACAGGCAGAGTATTTTACAACGGAACCTTCCGGGGCTAAATTTCCACGCAGGATTGCAATCGAACCTTTTTCCGTTGCCTTTTCGACCGGGAAAATGACTTCATCTCTGGATAATCCATAGTTGCTTAAATAACCAAGATTTCTCTCAAAGAAATTATCTTTTTCTAAATCTTCGAGATTTTCACCCAGTGTTTTTCCGGTTACGGTCATTGCATCCAGATGTAACATGTCTTTTAAGTATTTCTGTACCATCGGGATTCCACCTGCAAACCAGAAAGATTCCGTCATCTGAGTTCCGCTTGGGAAGATATTTCCGATATGCGGCACTTTATGATTGATTTCATCAAAGAGCTCTGGTGTCAGTTCAATTCCAAGTTCTCTTGCGATTGCCGGCAGATGTAAAGTTGCATTGGTAGAACCACCGATTGCACTATGTACGATGATTGCATTTTCAAATGCTTCTTTTGTTAAAATCTTAGACGGTGTAATTCCTTTTTCTACCAGTTCCATGATTTTGCGTCCTGCCAGACGGGCATAAGAAAGAATATCACGCATAGTAGCCGGAATAACAGCCGTCCCCGGAAGTGCCATTCCAAGTGCCTCTGCCACGCACTGCATGGTGCTTGCAGTTCCAAGAAATGCACAGGCTCCGCAGGATGGACATCCTGTCATTTTATAGTCACGGACTTCCTGTTCTGTGATTGCCTCTTTTCGTTTCTGACGAAGCGAAATATCACCCGCAACAAGAGATGTTGTCATATTTGGTCCTGGACGCATACTGCCTCCTGGAATAAAAATAGTCGGAATATCCAGACGGGCAGCCGCTTTTAAATGTGCCGGTATGGATTTATCACAGGAAGAAGATAAAATCATTCCATCCCATGGATATACACTTCCGTGTACTTCCACCATATCACAGATTGCTTCTCGGGACGCTAAAATATAGTTCATGCCATCATGTCCCTGTGCGCATCCATCACAGATATCAGTCGTATGATACTGTGCCGGATATCCACCTTTTTCAAACACGCCATATTTTGCCTGTTCCATAAGACCCGCCAGATGAGTACTGCCTGGATGGCTGTCTCCAAACACATCTTCGAGCATAATCTGTGGTTTCTTAATGTCTTCTTCATCCCAGCCTGAACCCATCTGCAGGGCATCAAACTGTGCCCATAACAGACGCTGTGGTGCACTTTTTTGTTGCATTTTCTTATCCTCCTGAATTTTTTTCTTTTTATCTTATCATACAAAATTTTAAAGTTGAAATCCACTTTAATTGAAACCAATTTTCCGCAATATGTGAACGGTTAAGTTTTTTATTTCTTATGGCTTTCTTATGACAAAATTCATACAAAATGTAAACTGAAACAAAAAGGGCAAAGAACCCTTTTCGATTCTTTGCCCAGTTTCATATCTCACTTTAGTTCGATTTGAATTTTTGATTTAACTTACATCAATCCTGGTAAGAATCCCTGGAAGAGAGAAAGGATTGATACAAAAATCAGAATTGCAACACCGGCTACGAAACCACCGATACTCCATCCTCTGATTGTATCCGGTACGGAGATTCCGAAGAAACGGCTGATTGCCCAGAATCCGGAATCGTTTGGCATGGAAAGACCAATACCACCGGCACAGATAGCAATCGCACACAGAATCGGAGATACTCCGGATGTAGCAATTGTACCAGCCATAATGGCTGCTGTTGTTGTAAGGGCTACAGTTGTAGAACCCTGTGCACAACGAATAATCTGACAGATTACGAAGCACAGTACCAGAATCGGAATACTGAATCCGGAAAGTGTTCCTGCGATATAATCTGCAATACCTGTTGCCTGAAGAATTTTACCAAAAGCACCGCCGGCACCTGTGATAAGAAGAATCAGACCAACCTGGTCAGCACCTTCTGACATAATTGTTGTGATAGATTTTGTCAGATATTTTCTGGAAACTAATGCGGCATATAAAACACCGACTAACATAGCAAAGTTTTTATTACCAATGAAGGAAACAAACGGTATTTCTTTTCCTGCTGCTAACGGAACAAAACTTCCAAGAAGAATCAGGATAATCGGTACTAACAGAATAGACAGGGCTTTTAACGCTCCCATTCTTTCTTTTCCTGTTGTATCTCCCATAGATGCAGCTTCTTCATCTAAATCATCAAATGTATAGAAATGTTTGTTTTTCTGGTCCTGTTTGTTGATGAATCCACCATAAACAATACCACCTACAATCATACCTACAAATGCAGATACTAATGCGTAGAAGAAGAAAATACCAATTTCAATTCCAAGTTCTTCAGCAACTGCAAGTGGTGGTGCGGTTGGCAGAACCAGTGCGAATGTACATGTTGTAGCTACTGAAATTGCACATGCGAAAGTAACCATGGAAATTTTTGTTTTCTTACATAATACTTTCAGCATCGGAGCAAACATGATATATACTACATCTCCGAATACTGGAATACCTGTGATAAATCCTGAAATAGCAACTGCGATTGGGGATTTTTTATCACCAAATGCTTTTAAGACTTTATTTGCGATAGACTCAATACCGCCAGCCTCATACATGAATTTACCTAACATAACACCAAGACCGGTAACCATACCGATTCCACCAAGTGTACTTCCAAATCCGTCTGTAACGGTCTGGGCGATATCACCAAGTGGCATGTTTGCAACTACGCCTGTAATGTAGCCAGTGAGCAGTAATGCTACGAAAGCGTTTACCTGAAATTTGATAATGAGTAACAGCAGAATTGCAATTGCAAGGATAAAGATTGCAACCAATGCCGGACCTGTTACGATTCCTCCTGAAAACATACCGTTTTCCTCCCTTTTCTCTTATTTGTTTGGTTTTCGTGTGACGTGTGACGTCGTATCCATTCCATGAGTAGAGTGTACCAGATTTAATACAAATAGTCAATAGGGCATTGTATATTCTGTGAGTTTTAGATAATTTGAAAGTTTATTTTTTGGTAAATTTTCACATAACTTTTTTGTATGTTTTTTCTTCATTTTTATTTATCTCTTTTTTTTTAAATTAGATGCCGAAATACTCCGGATAGTGTTCCAGAATATTCTGGAAATTTTTTCTGTAAATCCCAAGATGTCTGTCATAGAATTTTTTCAGGTCAAAATCCTCTGTGTAACCGATTAACAACTGATGAAAGATTTTTTCATGCTCTTTCTGAATTGCCTCCAAATCCGTTTTACTCATAATTGCATCGAGATAACGAACACGGTCATAATGGGAGCTTACTCTTCTGACCGCTCTCCAGACATTATTTTTATTTCCTGCCTGATAAATCAACTGATGAAATTTATTATCTAACTTAAAGAAAGCATCTATGCTGTCCTCATTTTTTTCTTCTAATACTTTTTTCTGTAAATCCAGATTTTCTTTTATTTTTTCCACATAATCCTGACTTAACGAACCTGCAAGCGTTGCAAGAATTTCCGGTTCTAAGACCGAACGCATAAAATAGCCTTCTTTTAAGGTATTAATGTTGATATAAGAAACCTTAGACCCGCTCTGCGGATACACTTCTACTAACATCTCTTCTTTTAACATAATGACTGCTTCATGTACCGGCGTCCGGCTTACATGAAAAATTTCTGCAAGTTCTGCCTCATTTAACGTTTCTCCTGGAAGCAACTGCATGGTCATAATATTATCTCGAAGCACTCGATAGGCATACTCTCTATTGTTTTCTTTTTTTCTTCGTTCGCTGATTCTTAACTTCATATTTTTAGTTTTTCCCTTTTCTCGTCTTTTACTAATATATTAGTTTAGTTCTTTTTCTTTTTTACTCTGCTTTTATTTTACTATCCCTCTGCCTGTCACGTCAATTTTTTTCGAGCATTTTCCCCTGTATTTCCTTGTATTTTTCACGTTTTTGTATAATTTTTACAATTTTTCATTTTAATTCTTGGCAAAATTTATAGTTGCATCTTTGGTTCTGTTCTGATATATTAATGGCAGATACAACTGATATATCAGTTTTTGAGTTTAATCAGAAGATGTATCCATTCCTTTTTCTTCTGATTTCTGATAGTCAGATTGCAAAGAGAACTAGTAAAAAGCAAAAATTAAAAGTGCTTCGTTTTTGAAGCAAAAGGAGATAAAATCATGAAAGCAATTAAAGTAATCGAACCATTCAAAGTAGAAATCGTTGACGTACCAAACCCAACTATCAAAAAAGACGATGATGTTATCGTAAGAATCACTTCCGGCGGTATCTGCGGTTCTGATATCGGAATCTGGAACGGAACAAACTCTTTAGCTACTTATCCTCGTCTGATTGGTCATGAATTTGGCGGTATCGTTACAGAAGTTGGTTCTGCTGTTACTTCTGTAAAACCTGGTGACAAAGTTGCAGTTGACCCGGTTGTAAGCTGTGGACACTGCTATGCATGCCGTATCGGAAGACACAATGTCTGCTCTACACTTGAAGTTATGGGTGTTCACAGAGACGGTGGTTTCGCTGAATTTGTTGTTGCTGATGAGAAAAACATTCATAAATTCCATAAAGACTTTGACGAATCTTTACTCGGTCTGGTTGAACCATTTACAATCGGTGTAGAAATCAACAACCGTGGACAGATTACAAAAGGCGATAAAGTCCTGATTATGGGTTCCGGTCCAATCGGTATCGCTGCAATGCAGGTTGCAAAAAGAAACGGTGCAGAAGTTATCATGACTGACCTTGTAAAAGAACGTCTGGAAAAAGCAAAATCTATGGGAGCTGATGAAACTGTATTAGTTTCTGAAGATAACTTAGAACAGCGTCTGTTAGACTTCACAGATGGAGAAGGTATTCCAGTTGTTGTTGATACTGTATGTATTCCTTCTTCCTTTGAACAGGCTGTACAGCTTGCATGCCCTGCTGGACGTATCGTCTGCATCGGTCTGAAAAACCAGCCATCTTCTATCACAATGGCTGATATCACAAAGAAAGAACTGACTATCGTAGGTTCTCGTCTGAACAACAACTGCTTCGATGAAGTTATCGCAGGATTTGAAGATGGAACTCTGCATCCAGAACAGTTAATGACAAAAGCTTACAACTACAAAGACGTTATGGACGCATTAAATATGATTAAAGAACATCCACAGGATGTATTAAAACTTGTTTTAAAATTTGAAGATTAATTAATTTTGCTACTCCCCCTTAAAGTGATATGTGCTCTCGGAAGCTTTCTGTAAAAACTCCGAGAGTACATTAATAAAACAAAACCCTCTTATGATTCTGGTGCACCATGAAAGTGGTGCACCATTTAAGACTAAGCCAAAATTTTAGTAACCCAATAATAAACTATAAAAAAAGCGAAAGGATTTTTGATTATGAAAGAAATTTATATCACCAACAAAGAATCCGGAATTTCCATGGACGAAATCTCCAAAGCAATGGACGAACTTCTCTCTCAGTATCCAAATCTCAAAAAAGTATTGATTATCCCGCCTGATTTTACCCGCTGTTACTCTTACGCCGGCGAAATTTCACAGATTTTATATAAAAAACTTGCTCCAGAAGCAGAAGTTCATGTAATGCCGGCACTTGGAACTCACATGGAAATGGACGAAGAAGAAAAACAAAAAATGTTTGCAGGCGTGATTCCGGATGAAGCATTTTTAGTACATCACTGGCAGAAAGATACCATTTCTATCGGTACGGTTCCAAAAGAAGTCATTGAAGAAATCTCTGAAGGCTTATACTCTACTGATATCGAAGTGGAAGTCAATGAAAAACTGATTCACGGCGGATATGATTTAATCCTCTCTGTTGGACAAGTGGTTCCTCATGAAGTAGTTGGTATGGCAAACTACAGCAAGAATCTTTTCGTTGGAGTCGGCGGACGCCAGATGATTAACAAATCCCACATGTTAAGTGCCATCTGTGGTATGGAAAAAGCTCTCGGTGTTGCAGATTCACCGGCACGAAAAGTATTTGACTATGCACAGCAGCATTTCCTTGACGGAAAACTTCCACTGGTTTACATTCAGACTGTTACAACTTTAAATGATAATGATTTGAAATTAAACGGTTTATATGTCGGTTCTTCCAGAAAACCATTTGAAAAAGCAGTGGAACTTTCCACAGAATTAAACATTGTCCATGTAGAACGCAGAGCGAAAAAATTAGTGACCTACCTTGACCCAGATGAATTAAAGACAACATGGGTTGGAAATAAAGGAATTTACCGTACCAGAATGGCAGTTGCAGATGGTGGAGACTTAATTATTCTTGCTCCTGGTGTAAAAGCCTTCGGTGAAAATGAAGAAATGGATAAGATGACTCGTAAATACGGTTATAAAGGACGTGACTACGTGCTTGATTTATTTAACAAAGGTGCATTTGACAATAAGATTATGTCTGCTGCACACTTAATTCAGGGTTCTTCCGACGGACGTTTCACTATTACTTACTGCACCAAACCGGAAAATCTCTCCAAAGAAGAAATCAACAGTGTTGGCTACGAATGGATGAATTACAATGAAGCAGCTTCTTTATACAATCCAGACACCTTAAAAGAAGGCTGGAATACCCTTGAAAATGGAGAAGAAATTTATTTCGTAAAAACTCCGGCACTTGGACTTTGGAAAGTAGATTAATTCAATACTCAGAATTGTGACTCATAAATTATAAATCATAAATCACAAAAACCCCCATATTCTCGATTGAGAATACGGGGGTTTTATTAATTCTTAAGTTTACCTATTTGACTTCAACTTCAAATAATTCAAAGAAGAATTAAAGCTGAGGACCTGCAGAAACAAGTGCTTTACCAGCTTCGTTTCCTTCGTATTTGGAGAAGTTCTTGATGAATCTTCCAGCAAGGTCTTTTGCTTTTGTTTCCCATTCGGAAGCGTCTGCATAAGTGTCACGTGGGTCAAGAATTCCTGTATCAACACCTTTGAGTTCTGTTGGAACTTCAAAGTTGAAGAATGGAATCTTCTTTGTTGGTGCATTTAAGATGTCACCATTTAAGATAGCATCGATGATACCACGTGTATCCTTAATTGAGATACGCTTTCCTGTACCATTCCATCCTGTGTTAACTAAGTAAGCCTTAGCTC
>ENA-OPDE01000585-OPDE01000585.1-human-gut-metagenome-genome-assembly--contig:-NODE-585-length-17490-cov-2.800688_pt1 | contig 17490 bp, 7 predicted proteins | sample MGYA00241261_ERZ501502 | MGnify/ENA primary metagenome ERZ501502 (study PRJEB25962, sample SAMEA2042450) | human gut metagenome | biome: human gut; feature: human-associated habitat; material: faeces... | reverse complement strand
TATTTTTCCCCGATGGTAGGCGTGTCTCCGCAAGTCGTTGGCAATCAAGTGTGGGAGAATACGGTGAAGGACCAGACGGTAACACAGAACAACTTGTTCGGTGAGGCCAAAGTGTCTTATCATAAGTTGATTCACAATGACCATTTTGTGGATGCCTTTGTGGGATGCCGCATTATGAATTCCTCTTTCAAGAGTGTATATGAGGACGGTCATAATACGGGAAACGACAAGGTATCGAATATGAATAATTCTTTGTCTTACCGTACGGTGGACGGCTTGAACACCGATTGGAGTTCCGTGGCTTTGTATGCACAAGGAAAATATACCTATCAGGAACGTTATACTTTGTGGGCGGCAGTTTCCATGGATGCTTCTTCCCGTTTCGGAAAGGATGCTCCCGGAAGTTTCCGGATGTGCGGAGGCACGTGGGGGACGTTCCCGAGTGTAGGTGGCTCATGGTTAGTCACTAATGAACGTTTTATGCGTCCATTGGCTTTTGTCGACCGTTTGAACCTAAGAGCCAGTTTCGGTATCACAGGGAACGACAACATCGACGGTATGTATGGCTATTCTTATCTTTCCGGAGTGAATTATCTGGGTTCAGCCGTGGGGCTGAAGTTGGCGAACCTTGCCAATTCAGCCTTGAAATGGGAGACGACACGCAAATGGAACGTGGGTGTGGATTTGGCTTTCCTGAACGACCGGTTGGGCATTAGCGTGGATTATTACCAACATCGGACGAAAGACTTGCTCACATGGAAGCAAGCAGATACGGAAACCGGTTTGGAAGATTTCCTGCAAAACGGAGGCGAACTTTCCAACAAAGGAATCGAAATAGCCTTTTCTGCCAAAGTGTTGGATACCAAACCGTTCAAATGGAATACGGAAATAGGCATCGCTCGCTATAGGAATGAAATCACGGCCTTGCCGGACGGGGATTACACTACGGAGATATTGGGGGGAGAAGTCTTGACTTCTGTAGGCCGTCCAGCCGGAGTGTTCTATGGTTATGAGGCTCACGGGGTGTATGCTACGGAAGCCGAGGCGCGTGTTGCAGGATTGAGGATACAGAATGAAGATGCCTCCTATAGCACTTTTCATGCCGGTGATGTACGTTTTGCCGACTTGCACGCAGACGGGGTATTGGATGATAAGGACAAAACGGTCATAGGTGATCCGAATCCTGATTTCACTGGTTCGTGGGGAAACCGTTTCACGATGGGGCGTTTTGCTTTGGACCTACTCTGTACGTTCAAATGCGGCGGTGATATATACAATTATCAACGGCAGACTTTGGAGAGCATGTCCGGTACGTTCAACCAGACTCAGGCGGTCATGAACCGTTGGCGCTACGAAGGACAGGTGACGGATATGCCGAAAGCGGTGTATGGCGACCCGATGGGGAACAGTCGTTTCAGTTCGCGTTGGATAGAAGACGGCAGCTTTTTCAAGTTGAAGGATGTACGTCTGTCTTATCGTTGGCCTATCAACAACATTTATATCCAAGGCGTAACGTTTTGGGCAGGTGCTTCCAACCTTTTGACCTTGACCAAGTATCTGGGGCCGGATCCGGACGTGTCCATGCAGTCCGGTGTGTTGTACCAAGGTATCGACAATGGATTGTTGAGCCACGGTCGTTCTTATCAAATCGGTGTGAAACTTAATTTGTAAAAACCATGAAGAAGATTTTGAGATATACCTTATTATATATAGGTTTTGGATGCGCCGGATGGTTGTGCGCTTCTTGCAGCGACTTTTTTGAAACGGATTCTGATGCCGTGTTGAAAACCGATGGGCAGCGTTACGAGGACGAAACAGCAGCCCGGGCCGGGTTGTTCGGCCTGTTGCAAGGGTTGCAGGCTGTCGGGGACAATTATGTGATTATGGGCGAACTCCGGGGGGACCTGATGGATGTGACGGAAAACTCCTCTCAGGAATTGCATGACATCTGTGAATTCAATGTGGATGAGGAAAACTCTTACCTGAAAGAACGCGAATATTATGCGTTGATTAACAATTGCAATTATTATATCCACCGCTTGGATACCACTATTACCCGTAGGGAGGCGGATAAGAATTATCCTGTCAAGGTGTTGCGTCCTTATATGGCACAGGCCAAGACGCTCCGTGCTTGGTGTTACTTGCAGTTGTGTTTGGATTATGGACGGGTGAAGTATGCTGACGATGCCTTTTTGGATGTGAGTCGTCCGGTGGAGATGCGGACATTGGATTTGGATGGTTTGTTGCCTGTGTTGATTCAGGATTTGGAAAACGTGTTGCCTTGGATGGTATCGGACGACACGCCGACAAGCAATGGTTGGGTGATGGGAAATGCCGATCCTGGTTTTGCCGGTTCCGTGCGATACGAGAATTATACGGCCAACCAACTGATGTTGCCTGTACGTTTCGTGTTGGGCGAACTTTATATGTGGAACCGTGATTTCTTGAAAGCGGCGCAAACATATTATGACCTGATATATTGGAACCGTTTGACGACATCTTCTTATGCAAATTCCTACAATGAGTCCACGTTGTTGCCTGCCGGAATGAATTGGCCGACGCAGTTCTCAGGGTTCGTGTATTCCGACATTTTGACAGCTATTCCTTTTACTGACGAATATGCAGGGAACTCTTCCGGATTATCCAAAATGTTCAATTCTTCGTATGTTCTGGCTCCGTCCCAAACCTTGATTGATTTGTTCAATGGACAGGCTTATACCATCAACACCAAACCCGTGAGCGGGGACTTGCGTGGAGAATACGGTACATACGTCCGGGAGATGGAAACCGTGAACGGGAGTGAGACGGAACGTCCGTATGTGGACAAGTATAATTATATGGAAGCCAATGACAACGCTTACGTTGTCTTGTGCCGCACGGCTTTGGTTTACCTGCGTTATGCCGAGGCCGTCAATCGCTTGGGAAAGCCCAAACTGGCATTCTATGGTGTACTGAAATATGGCCTGAACAAGGATACTTATGAAATATACAATGACCTGTTGAAAGACGAATTGACCGGTGAGCCTTGGATAGATTTCGGGCTTACGTATTCGGGAAATGTGGGCTTCTTCTCCGGGAACTACGGTTTGCACGGGCGTGGTTGTGGGCAACAGAACCTGCAACTTGACCCGACGTATGTCATCGAAGAATGTGCTACGGCCGAAGATACCCTGCGATTCGTGGAGGACGAACTTCTTGCGGAATATGCCTTGGAGACGGCATTGGAGGGTAACCGTTTCCATGACCTGATGCGCATTGCCCGTTATCGGAACGATCCTTCTTATTTGGCAGACAAAGTGGCGGATAAGTTTACGGGGAGCGGACGCGAGGCCATACGCGCCAAACTGAAAAATCCGCAGAACTGGTATTTGCCTACGACGGTGAAGTTAGACGAAAAATAAAAAAGGAGGATGTATGAAAAAGATGATATTATTGTGCGTTTGCCTGGCCGGACTGAATGCCATGGGGCAGCAGCGTGTGTTTAAACATCCCGGCATATCCTATACACAGGCTGACATCGACAGGATGCGGGCCATGGTGGATGCCGGTCAAGAACCTTATTATTCGGCTTTCCTTGAATTCAAGGAAAGCCGTTACACGACTTATCGTGACTATGAACGTCCGTTGCCTGTCCACGAAGGTCGGCCTGTCATTTGGGATAATCCTAATTTGTGGTTGGATGAGTTCGGACAGGTGGCTTTCCATAATGCCATGATGTGGAAGCTGACGGATGAAACGTCCTATGCGGACAAAGCCGTGGCCGTGCTGAACCGCTATGCTCCCGTACGTAGTATTAAACCTTATGGGACGAATTGCTTGGATGCTTCCAAGGCTACCATGCTCATTGAGGCTGCCGAATTATTGCGTGATTATGAGGGATGGAAACCCGAAGACCAACAGGGGTTCAAGGATTTCCTGGTGAGTCCCGGATATAGTACAGTGGAGGATTATTATGCCGAATACTCCTCTTCCGACACGTTGGAAAACCGTGTGACGGTGTATTGGAATATTTTTCAAGGTGGTTGGGGCGGTCATGGTAACCAAGGGTTGTATGGCTTGCGTACTTTGATGGCCATGGGTATTTATTTGGATAATGATACTATTTATGATCGGGCTTACCGTAAGTTATTGAGCTTGTCACACCGTCCGGATGATTTAGCCTACCCTAAAGGTCCCAAAGTCCCTCATGGTACCAAGTCACATATCAATGAAGAATACTATATCCTATATGACCCGTATAAGATTACGGTGGGCGAGGAGGAAGACTACGGTTATGACGATGAGTTGAAGTATTGGATTTGGGAGAACGGCCAGTGTCAGGAGGCTTCGCGTGACCAAGGGCATATCATGGACGGCATGTGTAATATGGTGGATATCGCCCGTACGGCATGGAACCAAGGCGATGACGTGTTTTCTGCCTACGGCGGGCGAATCTTGCAGGGCATCACTTATGCGGCCAAGTACAACTACGGTTGGTACAACCGTGAACAGATGAAGAACAAGTATTGGCCGGAAGAAGAACTTTTTGAGCCAACGGTGGAGAATGGGCAATTTATCCGCCGCATGGCGCGTTGTGCCCGTTGGGAGAGCCTGAAAATCAATCCGTGGTCGGAAAACAATCAAACGGATTGGACGAGAGGGAAGCAGTTCCACAGTCCCGGTACGATGTGGATGCAATATAAGGTACGTATGGGATTATCGGCAGATAGTTTGCTTTGGGTACAGCGTGCTTTCGATGTGAAGAAGGCGGAGGATGGCAGCATGCCCGGAGGTTTGTTGGATTACCGTACGGTTTGGATGGCCGGAGATGGCGGGACGTTTGTGGATAGTCGGCATGTGTCCGGGCTTCCGGCCTTGCCCGGAACGATACGGGCCGTGGATTATGACTTCTATAGTTTGGCCGCAAACGGTGAAGGGCTGACTTACCATAACAAAGGCACAGAAAAATGTAAGTTGTATCGTACGGACGGTACCGTGGAAATAGAAACGGTGGGCGATGGTTATGTCGTAACCGGGATGGAAGATGGTGAATGGATGAACTATAGTTTTACCGTAGCCAAAGATGGGTATTATCGCATTTGGGCCGATGCTGAGGTGTCGGTGGTTGGAGGTGCACTGTATGCCGCAGTGGATAATGGCACGGCTGTTGGGGGCGAATTACCTGTGGGACAAGGATTCCAAGAACATGAGTTAGGTGTGTTGAGGCTTCGTGCGGGTGCCAGTGTGTTGCGTATGACCGTAAAAGGAACGGATAATGCAGTCCGTCTGCGTTCTATCCGGGTGGAGGAGACAGCTCCTCCTTCGGAAGAAACCGATTATGTGTGGAACTCCCGTGATTATTCTACTCCTATAGGGAAAGGGGAAATTCTGACAGACCAGAGTGATAAACTTTTGGTTTCCAATCGTTATGCGAGCGAACTTGTACCGACTTTTACTGTGGTGGGCGAACCTATGGAATATCATATAACTTCGGATAAATTGTACTTGGCTATCCATGGTGTGAACTTGAACATGGTGGCATTTCAAGAAGCAACCTATCGGTTACCCGGAGGAATGGATGACGAGACGAAGGCCAGTACGAGCGGGCAGGCGGCAACCTATTCCGTGAAAGGATGCGGAGCGGATGGAGACGAACAGTTGTTTGTCTGGCAGTTGGATTCTTCTGCCAACCGCCGTATCGAGCCTTTATTGGGGGATTGCTATGCGGAGGGCGTAGAGGCTTACACATTGAAAGGTTTGTGCTTTGCCGTGAATGGGGAGTCGCTGTATAAAGACACGAGAATAGATGACATTGGCTTTTATACCTTGGAAGAGTTGATGGCACACTACGGTGAGGATTTGAAAGACACCCCTCTTAGTGTGCCTCCCATACCAATGGAACGTGAAGGTACTTCTGCCGTTTACCGTATAGACGGTACTCGTGTGCCGGTGGATACCTCCAGGCCGGATTGGTGCGTGGCCTTGCCGGGCGGAATCTATATAGTGGACGGTAAAAAGTTGGTTTTGCCATGAGGTACGGAATTTGTGAAACAGTAAATAAAAGATATGACACACAGGCATTTTTTGCGTGGCTTGTTTTTGGTTTTACTCAGTGTTTGGGGTATGAAGGCAGAAAGTACCGGATTAGAGGAAAATGGCGAAAAGTCGTTTGTCCACCCCGGTATCGTTGTCACGAAGGAAAGCATGTCCCGAATGAAAGACTATATTGCCCGTCGGGCTTATCCTGTGTATGAAGGTTTTCTATTATTGAAATCTTCTCCCCGAGTAGGAGAAGCATATAAAATGAACGGCCCTTACCCTTATATTTCGCACGACCATCCGGATTACAAGTATACCTCGAATGGGATGAGTTCGGATTTCAGTGCGGCCTACGAGGATGCTTGCAAGGAATACCAGAATCGAACGACCGTATGCTTTTGGCGGGCTTGGAAGGATTTAAGATAGCCAGTGCCTTGGAAATACTGAAGCATACGGACTCCGGAATCCCTGGGACCGAGATTGAAAACGTCGTGGCTATGTTGAAGGAACATTTTCAGCGGGCAATGGTGTGTGAGGTGGCTTGGCATCAGGGAGATGACCTTTATGGGTTGTTGGACAATCGTTTCTTGAGAATATGTGGCATGTTACAATTTGGGTTACGATGTCCCTTATAAGGTATGGAAAGATGTGACAGGAAAATACAGCAACTGGCCGGTCATTTCAGAAAAGGGGCGGAGCGTGATACGTCCCATATTCGAAGCTCTTTTCAATCATTTTGTCCATCGTTGTGGGTTGGATATGCCTTATACGGAGGATTTATTGGAAAAGTTCCGTCCTGAAGGTTTCAATCCCGAAGGCGATTGCGGGTCTTTATTGTTCTATAAGGCCTCTCCGTTGCCTGCTCCCGAAGGTCTGGAACATTTGGATGAAGACTTTGGCCGTGCGGATGCGACGGTGGCCGGATGGACGGCTGTGACTTCCGGCGTGGAGCTTGCTGTGGATGACGGGTGTATGGTGGTGCATTGTGCCAAGCAGTCTGACGGTTCCTATTGCGGGGACATCAAGTTGACGGGAAAGACTTTGCTTGATGGGCATAACTGGCCTGTGTTTGCCATCAAGGTGGACGGCGCGGAACCTGCCCGGATTGCGGTGGATACGAAACGCGGCCCTTTCGGTAACGGTTACGGCAAGTGGACCGGCCGTATCGGGGACGACGTGTATTATTGCGACCTCCGCACGAGAAACTTCGGTACGGATAACCGGTTGGGCAGTGAAGACCTATGGGAACTTTCGCGGTTTGGCTTGAAAGTAGCGGGATTAGTGAATGATGTTTATCGTGTGGCTTGGGTTAAAACATTCCGTAGTGTGGAAGAACTGGAAAACTTTGTTACGGGAGTGCCATCAATACAAGCCGTTGCTGATGTGCGTTATGATGTACATGGGAGCGTGCTTCGTCTGTGGGCAGACGGGGCATTGCTCGATTTACGGCTATATTCGGCTGATGGTAGCCTTTGCAGTATGTTGGGTGACAGATGGGGCAAGACGGAAATACACCTGCCGGGGCGTGGGGTATTTGTCTTGCGTTGGAGTGACAACGGTAGGCGATGCCGTTCATTGAAGGTTTGCATGGGGGATATGAGATAAATGTAAGAATGGGTGGTAAAGTGCTATTCTTTGTCGATATAATTCAATGTATTGGTTGAGGCTTTCCCTTACCTTTGTAACAAGGTAATCCGGTTTCTTTTATCAAATTGAGAAGGAGCACCAATAATTATCTTAATTTCTAATTTTTAAAATTAACCACAATGAAAAAACAATTCTTTCAATCTCTCTTCATGTGTGCGGCCTTGTCGCTGCATGCACAGACGGACATGACGGAGCGCATTGTCAATCCCGGCTTCGAGGAAGAGACCACCGGTTGGGAATTTAGGATGATGGGACGACAGGGGAACAATACCTTTCCCTTGAAAGTAGGCGATTATTATGTCGAGACGTGGAGCGGGGGAGACCATGTGGGCGATGGGCAAATTAAACAAGTTGCCACAGATTTGCCTGCCGGGACTTACACAGTAAGCGTTGTTGCGCAGAACATCAAAGAGAGTAATCCCAGTGCTAAGCAGACAGGAGTTTGGGTATATGCCAACGAAGACAAGACCGAAATCAACCTGCCCGGCAAGTATGAAGTGAGGACCACTACCGTGGATGGCATATTGGAGATTGGCTTCCTTGTGCAAGGGGCAACGGGGAATTACGTATGTGTGGATGATTTTCACTTGACTCTTGAAGAACCAACGGAAGAGACTTATGAAGTTTTTCGTGAAGAGGTGGGCAAACTTATCACAGAAGCCGAGGGTATCGACAAGCATCTTGATACACCCGAGCAGAAAGTGCTCGATGCCGCTTTGGCTGACGGGAAAGCTGTGGTAGACGGGACTTCTACTAAGGATGTGACCAAGGTGTATGCTGCATTGAAGGCTGCCATTTACAATTACCGACTTGCCTTGGCTTCGCCAGAAGAACCGTTGGAAATGACTTCCAGTATGTTGAATCCTAACTTTGAAGATGATACCAATGGATGGGTGTCTACAGGGTTCAGCACCCAAGGCAACGATGTTTTTGTGCTGAAGAACGGTTCCTATTATTGTGAGATTTGGAATGGAGGGGCAAAAGTGCCGGATGCAGACATTTATCAGTTTGTAGAATTGCCTAACGGGAATTATCGACTTACGGTGTCGGCTCAAAACATTCAGGAAAGCAATCCGGCCATTGTACAAACTGGTGCCTATGTATATGCCAACAATGCGAAGAAAGAGTTGAACCAGACCGGCCAGTACACGCTCGATTTCGTGGTAGTGGACAATCAGGCTCAAATAGGAGTGAACACGATAGGATGTACCGGAGACAAAGTGGCTTTTGATAATTTCCATATATATTATACAGGATTCGATGGTGATGCGCAGTTTGCGGAGTTCAGTCAGATGATACAGGAAGGAGAAGCGTTGCTCGCTTCCTACCAACATGCCGACAGTCTTGCCGCGCTCACGATGGCAGTGAAAGAAGCCAAGGCTGTGACCGGGGCGGAGGATATAGCAAGCTATGCAGCCGTTTTGCGTGCGGCTATCAATGCCTCGCAAACCAGTGTGGGGGATTATGCTTTCTTCTTGGAAGCCATCCAAAAATCGGAGAAGGTGCTTGCCGAAGGATTGGCTAACGGCGCGGACGGACTGAAGGCGGCCATCGACAAGGCTAACGGGCTTTACAAGGCGGCCAAGAGCACAAGGGAAGAAATAGATTTGGTGGTCAAGGGTTTGGCCCAAGCGGAATTGCTGTATTATGCGGCTAATCCTTCGGGCGACGTGCCTGGCGTGGTGACATCGAGTTTTATTCCCCGTGGCGCTGTCGGAGCTTTGGGACGTGTCACCGTGAATGGCTTGGAAGAGAAGGACATCAAGTTGCAGGGCTATTGTTGGGCCACCCACAAAGAACCGACCTTGGCGGACAATTATGTGGCCGAAGGCGAGCTAGTGTTGGATTATCCCGGTCTCATTTATATCATGGAACCTTTGGAACCGGCCACGGTATACTATGTACGTGCTTTTGCCATGACGCAGGATAATGCCGTGGGATACGGAGACGTTCGCAAAATCATAACGCTTCCCATGGGAAATTGTACATGGCACTATGCCAACAATGGAGGTCCGGCCGACAATAAGCGGTTGAATGAGGCGTGTCGCGATGCCATGGATTACTACAACAAATGGACGAGCATACGGGATTACGGTATCAATGTCTCCTTTGATGCCGGTGATGCATCTGCGCATTGCAGTTATGGCGGTTGGATGACGGTCGGACCGAATGCCGGATACCAACGCACTGGAACGGTAATGCATGAATCCAATCATGGTGTGGGAGTAGGTCAACACGGACGTTGGTGGTATGAAGAGCTCAAGGCATCCACCAAGTGGCAAGGTTTGCATCCTACCAAAATGCCTCAGATAAAATCCGGTATATGGTGGCAGGGCGATTTGGCCAACCTTATTGTGGAGTTTTTGACCAACGGACAGGATTTGTGCAACGGTGATGGCATGCACATGGGGCCTTTCGGCATCAATGGAGCCGGGGCAGACAATGGCACACGTTTGCTTTATATCGCCAATGCCTTGCAGACGTTTGGACTGGGTGTAGACGGCTTGCCTCCTTCCGGTGGTTCGCCCACTCCTTATTATATATTCGAGAGCGAGGATGATGTCAAATACTATATCACGAACGAAGATGAGGCTTACGGACGAGGGACGGCTTACCTGACAGAGAATGCGGACGGCACGTTGGCTTATCGTACTGTTTCTACTGACGAATTGGTCGGTGACGATGCCTACGCCTGGTATCTTGTATTCCAACCCCAGACATGCTATTACCTGTTGCGTAATGCCAAGTCGGGTAAGTATTTTACTTTCAAGAGCGGTACCATCAAGACTGCCGAAGTGGTTGAACCCGGTGAGAATGAAAGTTTCCATCTGATGAGAGGCCGTGTTCCGGTTATTTTGGGATCGGGTGAACATTCCATTAATACCAAGGGGTATTGGATATGCGAAGGCAAGCGTAGGATCGAGACTCCTCCGGCATTGCAGGCCGAGGCAGACGGAGAGATAAAGACGGCTTCTTCGCAGGATTTCAGTAATGCGGCAGCCAACCAACGTTGGGTCATCCTCACGGCCGACCAGTTGCGTTTGGTGGACGAAGGTAAAGTGGCTTTGAACCGTGAGAAGCTGCGCCGTTATGTGGCCGGTGCCAAGGAGATGATGGACGTTCCGCATCACGATGCCACGGACGATGCTTCCGGTAGCTTCACGGCCTTGACCCAAAGGATGGAAGCGGCAGTGGACAAGCTTACAACCGTGGAAGAACTGGATGGTGCCATCCGCAAGATGTACACGGGCATCACTTCGTTCATGGCGAACACGGTGCTTGACAATCTGTCGGCCTACGACCTCTCTTTCCTGATTGACAATGCCGGTATGGAAAGCCTCGAGGGTTGGGAATGCGCCCAAGCCGACGTGCTTCTTTTCACGAACGGGCTGTGCAATACTTCTTCGACGTTCGACATGTATCAGACGTTGAAACAAATGCCCAAAGGGGTGTATCGTGTCGGGGTACAGGGATTTGAACGTCCGGGCGCCTATTCCCAAGTCGGTAAGGATTATGTTTCCGGCATTGACAACGTGGCCGCAGCTGTTTATTTATATAACAAGTCTTCCCAGATTAACAATATCATGGCAGGAGGACAAGAGAAAAAGTTGGGAACGGCTTCCCAGGTCTTGACGCAGGACTTGTATATTCCTAATAATGTGGCCGCAGCTGTCGATTATATGGAGGAACATCTTTACGACAATACGCTTGTGGTGGAAATCAAGAGAGATGCACAAGACATTAAAGTGGGACTGAAAAACACCAAGGTGGTTCCTTCCGACTGGATTGTGTTCGATAATTTTAGCCTTTTCTATTACGGAAGTAACGTGACCGAAGATGATGTGACCGGCATCAATGATGTGGAGGCAGACACGGTGGTTGAAGGAAGGCAAGGAACCTATGACCTTTCGGGGCGTGCCATTTCGAATCCTACCCGTCCGGGAATTTACATTGTAAATGGTAAGAAGGTTGTGGTACATTGACGAGGGTGACAAGTACAAATATTCCGGGGATGCCAAGAACGGCATCCCCGGTTTTTAGTATTGGCAAAAATGGATGCTTCTTATGGGGCTTTTTCTATTTCCATGGCCGCCCCGCCGGAAGCTTGCAATTCGAGTTTGAGGGACTGGCCGCCTTTGATGGTCTTTTGCCTGGTGGCAACCTTGGTACGTGTGTCCAAATCAGGGTCATCCTCGTAAAGTGTCACCACATACTTCTTTCCCCGTTGCAGGAACTCCGTGGGTAACGAGAGTGTCCGTGCGTCCATACCGTTCATGACTCCCACAAACCATTTTTGTCCGCTGCGCCGTGCGATGGCTACGTACTCACCGATTTGCCCGTCTATCGGGTAGGTCTCGTCCCATGTGGTCGGTACGTGTTTCCAGAAGTCCAGTTCATTTTCGCCTCGGTAGAGTTGGGGCGTGTCGTACCAATAGAGGAAAGTGATGGGACTGTAATACACTACAGGCATGGCCAATTGGTGGCCGTGTGTGGCTTTTACCCGGTTGTTGAAGTAACAAGGCGTGTAGTCTGCCGGTCCGGCAAGGAAACGCGTGAAGGGCAAGGTGGTATTGTGCCGTGCGTCGGGCATGGTTTCGTTACCGGCTATGCCTTCCTGTGTCATCAGGTGGGGCAGGGTGCGGCTCAATCCCGTGGGGCGGTACTCGTCATGTATGTCCACCATGATGCCATAATCCGCGCATTTGCGTACGGCGTTATGCAACCAGATGGTCCAGAATTGGTTGCCCACTTGCACGAAACCGAATTTGATGCCTTTGATGCCCCATTTTTTATAAAGGGGAAGTATGTCATCTAATTGTTGGATTAGGGCGCGTTGGTTCACGTAAACCCATACGCCGATGCCTTTTGTCGCGGCATAGTCGCAAAGTGCTTTGAAATCCAGATCCTTACCTTCGGCCACTTTTGTGGCATCACTGTTCATGAACATCTCCGGCCCATACCATCCGGCATCCAACTCTATGTATTGCAGGCCTCGTTCGGCTGCGAAATCCACAGCTGCCAGCGCGTCTTTTTGTTTTAACCCACAGCGGAATGCCTTGCCGGGTTTAATCCACGAAAGGTCTCCTTGCAGCGCGCAGGGATCGTTCAGGTTCAGGTAGATATGGTTGTGGGCAATCAAATCTACGGGGCGTTCTGCCGCCATGATGACGCGCCAAGGCGTATCGTAGGGCGAGATGACATCCGCGCAGTCATACATGTTGGCCGTGACGGTGTTCGGCCGGGAAGGGGAAAGTCCGAACTTGGTACGCACATAATCGCGCATGCGGGCTTCGCCCAAGGACACGGTCAATCCGTCCGGCAGCTTCATGGTCAAGGGGCGTTCGCTTTCTCCGTCCCATCCCTTTAGCGGCAGCAATGTGATGGGAGCCTGTGCCCACGGTTCATAGTAGGCCATGGTGCCTTCGGGCATGGCAAATTCGGTCAGTTCCTTGGTGATATGCAGGAACAGCCCGTTGGTGGTAACAGGGAAGTGGTAGCGGAAAGCCACACCTTCGTTGTAAGCCCTCACCTCCACGTTCATGAAATAAGTACGGGAACGGTCATACCCGTCCGGTGCTTTTTCCGAAGGGGCTTCTCCTTTCCTGAACTTGACACACAGGCTGCGGTAATGGTCAGGGATTTCTGCCCGTTCACCATATAAAGGTTTCCATGCCTCTTTGTGTTCGGCAGAATCCACCCCGATAAAAGTCAGGTTGTCGCCCCACTGCTTGCAATGGTCGTTAGGAATGCCTAATGCGCTTTCCAGTAATTTGTTTTCTATGTCTACTCCCAGACCTGATTTCCCTATAATCTTTTTTCCCTTATATGATAAGGTGTAAGACAGCCGGGTTGTACCGTCCGAATCATCTTGTGTGAAGGTGAACTCATAATTACGGTCGGGCGACCATAATTTGTAAATGTGTGGCGAGGCCCATCCCGAGGTTGACAAACACCACAAACATAAAGAAATGAATTGCTTTTTCATTGATGGTAAAATTTGATTTTTAAAACCTTGTTTATATTCTAATACGATTGGGGAAGGCATTTAACTTACTCCGAACTGAATATTTTTCTTTTTTCGTCAGTATTTTGAGGTTTTCAAACGTATAAGGATATAAAGGCGTTTAATGATTAAGATAGAAGATGAAGAAATTTTTAGTTTGTGTGGGAGGTTTTTGCCTCTCTTTTTCGCTGTATGCGCAGCAAGTCAAGCATCCGGCCTTGCTGTTTACTAAGGCGCGGGTGGAAGCGGCCAAGTCGAGGATGGAGTCGGATACCTGCATGGCCCGTTGTTGGGAGGACATCCTCAAGGTGGCCGATGGGGCTTTGAAAGGAAATAATTTCCGGAGGGCGGATTACCTCTCTTTGGCTTACCTGATGACCGGCGACCGACGTTATGCCGACCGTTTGAAGTCCATTTTGCAATCGTTGACGGATGCAAAGACATGGGGAAGCGAGGAAATGCTGTCGCGGAAGCCCGTATGGCGGTCCGATTTGGGACTTTCCCACAAATGCCTGATGTCCGCTTTGGCGTATGATGCCATCTACGAGACCTTGTCCGGACAAGAACGGAAAGATTTGGCAGAAAAGTTGCTTCGTCTTGGGTTGGAACCGGCTTTGGGCGACTGGGTATTGGAACCCACGCGTATCCATACCCTCAATTCCATGGGACATAACTGGTGGACTTCTTGCGTGTACAATGCGGGTATGTTGGCTTTGGCGTTGCAGAACGAGCTGCCACAGGCTCGCGAGTGGGCGGCAACCTTGAATGAGGTCATGCCCGAATGGTTCGGTTTTGCCGGGGACGTGTTGCAAAACAAGATGAAAACGTTCGACGAGTCCGGAGGCATGTACGAAAGCCTCAACTATGCCAACTTCGGCATACAGGAAGCTTTGCAGTACAGGATAGCCTGGCAGAACGCGTATCCCGGCCAGAAGGCTTCTCCCATACCGCAACTGGAAAAGCTGCCCGATTATTTCCTGCAAGTTTGTTATCCGCGTACGGGCATCCTTTACGACATCAATTTCGGTGACAGTCATAAGAATGTGACGGCAGAGTCGAGCATGATGCTCTTGTATGCCTTGGGGATACAGCGTCCGGACATGCTGTGGTACTTCAACCAGATACAGGACGGGCAACATCGTGACGGTTATTTCCGCAACCGCCCCATGGGATTCCTGTACATGCCGGACGTACGGAAGGCTCCCGAAACACCGGATTTGCCGACTTCATGGCTGCTGAAAGATTTCGGATGGGCCATGGTGCGCGATTCATGGAAAAAGGATGCCACGATGTTGGCCGTCAAGAGTGGGCATACCTGGAACCACTCGCATGCTGATGCCAATTCGCTCATACTTTTCCATAAAGGCGTGGACATCCTCAAGGATGCCGGAAATTGCAGCTATCCCAATCCGGAATACCGGGGATATTTCTTCCAAAGCGATGCGCACAACGTGGTGCTTTTCAATGGAGAAGGGCAGTCACGGGAACAGCAATATGAAGGCTCTTACTTGCGCGGTAGCTTGCACCATCTGATGGATAACGGGCAGATGAAATATGTGTTGGCCAACGGTACGGGGCCGATGGCGGACAAGTTCAGCCGGAATTTCCGCCATTTCCTCTGGATGGATAAAGTCATTTACGTGATAGACGACATCAAGGCACATCATGCCGGGCACTTCGAATGGTTGTGGCATTATAGTGGAAAAGCCGTGAAACGGGGACCGGACTTGACCGTCACGTCGGATAGTGCGTCTGTCGTCATCCGTCCGCTTTATCCCCGTCTACTGGCCTTGTCCGATTTCGTACATGACTATCCAGAAGATTTGTATTGGGAAGTGAAGACCGGACCGACGGAAGACTTGAAAGACAAAGAGGAGTATTATTCATTCCATTTGCCCGGTGAGCATAAACGCATCAAAGGGGTGACCGCCATCATCCTGAAAGACCATCCCGAAGACAAAGACCTGCCTTATATGGAGAAACGCGAAGGCAAGGACTGGATAGGGCTGCGGGTGCGTCGCGGAGGCAAAGTGACCGACATGTATATCAACCAGTTGGCAGACGGCAGGCTGATGCACAATAATTCATGGATTGAGGCTGACGAGTGGACCACAGATGCCTATATGTTCACCGTGACGTATGACGAAGGGGCAGATCCGTCTACGGCCGGGGACATCTTCGTTTGCTATGGCAGTGCCTTGCGCCGGGGCGGCGTTTCTTATTATTCTTCCTTGTCGAAGCTGTTCGTGATGCAGCATGCCGAAGGCAAGGATTTGGATGTGCACGTACAAGGACAGCCCTATGTGCGGGCTGTTTTCCATGCAGCTTCGCGTCCTTCATCCTTGCGGGTGAACGGACGTGCAGAAAAGGTGGTCTATGAGGATGGAAATGTGATATTGAAGAAACAAGTTGAACCATAAATAACATAGATGGATGAAGCAAAGAAGATGGTTGTGCGGTTTGTTGTGTGCCTGTGCCACTGTGGCTTACGCCCAATCCGTTTATCCCGGTATATACGGGGACAAATTCAAGGAAGGGGTGAAAGTGCCGCTTGCTGCGGAGAGTTTTGAATTGCAGGACGTAAGGTTGTTGCCGGGGCGTTTCCGCGACAACATGATGCGGGACTCCGTTTGGATGGTGTCTATTGGCGTGGACCGCTTGTTGCATGGTTTCCGGACCACGGCCGGTATCTTTGCAGGGCGAGAGGGTGGTTACATGACCGTGAAGAAGTTGGGCGGGTGGGAGTCCTTGGACTGCGAGTTGCGGGGGCATACCACGGGGCATTTCCTTTCGGCCCTGTCATTGATGTATGCCGCAACGGGAAGCGAAGTGTTCAAACTGAAAGGCGACAGTCTTGTGGCCGGTTTGGCAGAGGTGCAGGTTGCCCTTGGGAACGGTTACCTGAGTGCGTATCCGGAAGAGTTGATAAACCGTAATATCCGTGCCACAAGTGTTTGGGCACCGTGGTACACTTTGCACAAGATATTCTCCGGGCTGATAGACCAATATCTTTATGCCGGTAACATGCAGGCTTTGGAGGTGGTTAGAAAGATGGGCGACTGGGCCTATGCGAAACTCAAACCCCTTTCGGAAGAGACGCGCCGCAAGATGATACGGAACGAGTTCGGAGGCATCAACGAGTCGTTTTACAACCTTTATGCCTTGACGGGCGACGAACGTTACAAATGGTTGGCCGGTTTCTTCTACCACAACGAGGTCATAGACCCATTGAAGGCGCAAAAGGACGATTTGGGCACGAAGCACACGAACACGTTCATCCCGAAAGTGTTGGCCGAGGCCCGGAATTATGAACTGACCGGCGATGCGGACAGTAAGGCCCTGAGCGAGTTTTTCTGGCATACGATGATTGACCGTCACACGTTTGCGCCGGGTTGCAGCAGCGACAAGGAACATTATTTCCCCACGGACAAGTTCACCGCGCATATCAGCGGTTATACAGGCGAGACCTGTTGCACATACAACATGCTGAAACTGAGCCGCCACTTGTTTTGTTGGGATGCCTCGCCCGAGGTGGCCGATTATTACGAACGTGCCTTGTACAACCACATACTCGGCCAACAAGATCCTGCGTCGGGGATGGTGGCCTATTTCCTTCCTTTGCAGACGGGTACGCACCGGGTGTACAGTACGCCCGAGAATTCGTTTTGGTGCTGTGTGGGCAGCGGGTTCGAGAACCACGCCAAGTATGCCGAAGCCATTTATTATCATGACCGGGATGGCATCTTCGTGAATCTGTTTATCCCTTCCGAAGTGAAATGGCAGGAAAAGGGACTGGTCTTGCGGCAGGGTACCCGTTTCCC
>ENA-OPDE01000559-OPDE01000559.1-human-gut-metagenome-genome-assembly--contig:-NODE-559-length-18101-cov-2.711072_pt1 | contig 18101 bp, 13 predicted proteins | sample MGYA00241261_ERZ501502 | MGnify/ENA primary metagenome ERZ501502 (study PRJEB25962, sample SAMEA2042450) | human gut metagenome | biome: human gut; feature: human-associated habitat; material: faeces... | reverse complement strand
CAGGAACAGATCTTAGTGCTCACTTGAAAGACTTTGATAATCCTCATAAGGTTACTAAAGATCAGGTTGGACTTGGTAAGGTGGATAACACTGCTGACCTTGAAAAACCTGTCTCTGTAGCAACTCAAGAGGCAATCAATGCTGTTCAGTCTAATCTTGATAAGACCAATATTTCATTAGAGAATCATATTGCAGATAAGAAGAATCCTCATGAAGTAACGAAGGAACAAGTAGGTCTAGGTAATGTAGATAATACATCTGACTTAGATAAACCTGTTTCTCATTATCAACAGGATGCTCTTGATGAACTTGAAAGAAGACTTCAAGGTTCTATTAATGGTTCTGGTTCTGATCTTAGTGCTCATATTTCAGATTTTAATAATCCGCATAAAGTAACTAAGGATCAGGTTGGACTTGGTAATGTAGATAATACAGCTGACAAGGATAAACCTATTTCTGATGCTACACAGAAAGCTTTGGATAGTATTAAGACAGAAACTAATACTATTATCGAAACTCATATTGCAGATAAGAAGAATCCTCATGAAGTAACGAAGGAACAGATTGGATTAGGTGAAGTAACAAATGATGCTCAAGTAAAACGTTCAGAGATGGGCGTAGCTGGGGGAGTTGCTACACTTGACCAAGAAGGCAAAGTTCCTAGTTCTCAATTACCTAGCTTTGTAGACGATGTTATTGAAGTAGATTCTTACGATAACTTGCCTACTACAGGTGAAGCTGGAAAGATTTACGTAACCAAAGACACTAACCTAACCTATAGATGGTCTGGTTCTCGATATATTGAAATTTCTGCTTCCTTAGCCCTCGGAGAAACATCTAGTACTGCCTATGCTGGTGATAAGGGTAAGGCAACAACCGATTCTCTTAATGCACATTTGGCAGACTTTAACAATCCTCATAAGGTAGATAAAGCTCAGGTAGGTCTAGGTAATGTAGATAATACTTCAGATAAGGATAAACCTGTATCTGATGCAACCCAACAATTAATTAATGAAGTTAAGGAATCTATTAATAGCGGAAATACTACTATTACAGATAACTTAACTAAACATATAGAAGATTACAATAATCCTCATAAAGTAACGAAAGATCAAGTAGGTCTAGGTAACGTTGATAATACTTCAGATAAAGATAAACCTTTATCTGATGCAGCTAAAGAAGCTATCAACGAGGTTAAGACTCTAATTACTTCTTCTGGAACTGACTTAAGCAATCATATTAAAGATTATACAAATCCTCATAGAGTAACTGCAGAACAAGTAGGTCTCGGAAATGTAAATAATACTTCCGACCTTGACAAACCTATTTCTAATGCTACTCAGAAGGAACTTGATAAACTTGACGCTAAGATTGATAAGATTAATACAGATCAGGGAACAGATCTTAGTGCTCACTTGAGAGATTTCAGTAATCCTCATAAAGTAACTAAAGAACAAATTGGACTCGGAAATGTAGATAATACTGCAGATCTCGATAAACCAATATCTACTGCTACACAAAAAGCAATTGATGATGCCAAAGCAGCTAATAATACTGCTTTAGATAATCATGCTAATCGTACAGATAATCCTCATAAGGTAACTAAGGATCAAGTAGGTTTAGGTAACGTTGATAATACAGCCGATATTAATAAACCTGTATCTGTAGCACAGCAGAATGCTCTTGATACTTTATCTAATAGTTTAAATACAGCTATTAATAATCACGTAGGTAATACTAATAATCCTCATCAAGTAACTAAAGAACAAGTAGGTCTCGGAAAAGTAGATAATACATCTGACTTAGAAAAGCCTATTTCAGTAGCAACTCAAAACGCTATTTCTGAAGTTGTTTCTAATCTGGATAAACATATTGCAGATAAGAACAATCCTCATGAAGTAACAAAAGAGCAAATTGGACTTGGTAGAGTTGATAATACATCAGACCTCGAGAAACCTATTTCAACAGCTACTCAGGTTGCTCTTGATAAGAAGGCTGAACTTGGACCTGATGGAAAAATACCTGAAAGTCAATTACCTGAAAGAACAATGCATAGTTTGTTCTATAAGGGTACTTGGGATGCTGAAAGGAATTTACCAACACTAGCTAATGGAGATAAGGCACAAGATGGTGATTACTATTTAGTTAATAATGATGGTGAGTCCTTTGGATATAAATTCATGGTAAATGATATTATATTCAATGCCAGTGGAATTTGGTATAGAATGATGGGCTCTAATAAGAGAGATAATCCTACTGAATTTAAGATTACTAAATTCACAGCAGATAGAACTTTATTAGAGAGAGGTGAATCAACAGAAATTACTCTTGAATGGGAATATCAATTGACCCCAAGTGGACAAATTAATTTCCAATTCATAGATACTCATGATATTCCTGTTGAGGAACGTACTTATAAGATTACTGCCACTGGAGGACAAACATTCACATTGAGAAGTTCGTATCTAAGTGAAGTTGCAACAGCTACTTTAACGATTGATACAGCTGATAAGGTTTATGTAGGTGCATCAAGTAATTCTGCTCCTACTGACTCTGACTTTATAGCAATGAATTCTTTCTTCTCCTTCGGTGATAATGAATTCCCATTCACTCCTATTGATTGTTCAGGAGGTAAGTATATTTACGTAGCAATTCCAACAGAAGAGTATAGTAAGTATAGAATCTATTGTAATAATTATCCTGTTGATGATGTAACAGTATACTCTAGACGTATAACTAACATCTTTACTGGATATACTGATTATACAATTACTAAACTTGCTAATCTCTATCATGGAATACTAAATATTGAAGTTAAATTAATTGATAAAAGATAATGCCAGAAAATAATTTAAAAGGAACGGTACTCTATTCGGGTATCGTTCCCACCAATACTTCTGACGTATATCCAACACATTCAGCCATTTATGGTATGGGAGGCTTCCGTTCAGTTAAAACAATAGCTGAGCGGGATGCTATTCCTGTAGAGCGACTAGAAGTAGGAGCTAAAGTATTGGTATCTGAACAAGAAACTGGATATTACGTTGAATCAATAGTAGATGGAAAAGTAAATTGGCAACTTGATACTTATTTATTTGCTGATAAACTCTTAGCATCTCCAGTTATCTCTGGTACTTGGAGTTTTAAAAATAATGCTGGTACAGAGGTTACAAATACAGAAGTTGGTGTTAGTAACGTAAATGCTAGTTCTATTACTATCGAACGAGGATATAAAGCAAAATTTGTTGGAAGTTTTAAATGGACTAAGACAACTACAAATAAAGCCCCTACTTCATGTAGTGGTGACTTAGGGACAACTTTACCTTCTAGTGATGTTGCTTCTCCAACAACTACTATTGATAATATTGCTGCTTCCAGAGTAATTAAAGAAACCTTAAGTGCACCTAAAAAAGGATTCATGGTTTCTGGTAGTTCTGTAGTTGTTGCATCTGGAAATGATACGACATCTGCACAATTTAGTATCAATGTATGGTCTAGACAGAGATATGGTGTAACTACTTCAGCTACTCCTACACAAGATGATATTAAAGCTATGACTGGAACAAAATTAGTCAATGCTAGAACTTTATCAGTTTCTGGAGTTACTGCTGATGGAACTCAATATTACAGTTATGCTTACCCAAAAGATCTTGGAGCACTTACTTCGATCGTTCAGAATGGTGCTGCCCCTGTTCTTGAAGACTTTAATAGAACTGAAGTCAATGTAACTAATGGAGCAGGAGTTGTTATCCCCTATTATGTATACACCTCTAAATATAAAGGTGCATTCCAAAATGTAAAACTAGATTTTAAATAATTAATATTAATATACAATGGCTAAATACCCAGCGCAGCTTCAGTCTGCGAACTTAAATGAATTCGGTATTGTATATGCCGATGAAGTACAAGGCCATAAAACAGTTGCTACTCTGAGTGCACTTTATGCTATTACAGACCCAATTCTTAGTAAATCTGTAGTAAATACAGGAAATGATGCTATTGGACAAGAATGGTATGTGATATCAGAGGGTTGTTACTATAGACTTGACAACTGGGCTAATAGACATAAAGCTTCTGGGTGGACTAAAATTCAAGTAGTAGATACTGAATTTAATAGTTTGTCTACTCATGGAGCTGATAAGATAAAAAATTTCACGACATCTCCTAGCACAGTTACTCTCAACTATAATACGTGGAGATCTTCGACTGTTAATGAAGATGGAACCGCTGTGATAAACGCTGCTACACAATCTGCAGCGGGTGTTCTAAGCGCAGCGGATAAAACAAAGTTAGATGGATTAAATACAGATTCTATTAATGATATATCTGTAACATCTAATGCTAATAAAGCTACTATTACATTTGTATCTGATAATGGTAATAAGGAAGATATAAGTACTACTATAGATTTTCCTATATCTACTACTACCGCAGCAGGTACAATGAGCGCCAAAGATAAAACAGAATTAGATAGAATTAATACTGCTAACTTTGCTCTTGGCGCTGTAACTCCTGCTGCGTCTACTGTAGGAATAGCTGCTTCTAAAACAAATGTTACTGATGGTACTACCGCTGCGAATAATATTACGCTGCCTGCTGCTACACAATCTGCAGCGGGTGTTCTAAGCGCAGCGGATAAAACTAAAGTTGACCGAATCACAGGTACTAATCATGTTATCTCTCAGCCTACTACAACAGCTACCTCAAGAGTAATTACTATAACGGGTATAAATCCTACAGATAATAAAGCAGTTTCTAGTTCTATCACTCTTCCAGAAGTATCAGAAACTCAGGCAGGCCTTGCAAGTGCATCTGATAAGAAGACTCTCAATGCTATTAAAACTCTTGGGAATTCTTCTCACTTGAAAGATGATGGTTGCTGGACTAGAACAGCTTCTAATGTAGCTATAAACTTCACTTGTACTAATGTTAGTGGTAATTCTACAGATACTAACTCAAAAAATGAACATTCAGTTAATATTGGAGCTGCATCATCTACTCTTGCAGGGGTAATGACTTCAACCGATAAGACAGAACTTGATAGAATAACCACAGCGAATTTTGCTTTAGGTGCAGTTACGCCAGCAGCTTCAAGTGTAGCTATCGCAGCAACAAAAACAACTATTTCTACAGGAGTTAGTGCAGCAAACAATATAACTCTTCCCGCTGCAACTGCTAGTGTAGCTGGTGTTATGACTGCTGCAGATAAAGTAAAGCTTGATACTACTCTTCCTAACTTAATTAACTCTAATAAAACAACTATTGATAATTATACTGTAAATGGAATTAAAATTTCTACTAATCCCGTTGTAACAGGAGCAAATACTAAAGTAACTGGGTATTCAAAACCAACTACGACTGGAGCTATTGCAGCAACTGATAGTATCAATGGAGCTCTTGGAAAATTAGAGAAAAAGTTAGATGATGAAGTAACTAATAGAACTAATGCTGTTTCAAATCTAACTAATACAGTAAATAATAATAAGACTACAATAGATAACTATACTGTTGGAGGAATAAAAATTTCTGCTAATCCTAAAGTGGCAAATGGAACAAATACTACAGTATCTACTGCTAATAGTACGATTACTTGGTCTCTAAACTCTACTATATCACTTACTAGAGTTAATGCTTCTAGTGGATTCTATCAGACTTCAGATAAACGTTTGAAATCAGATATTAAACCTTTGGAACATACACTTGAGGAGATTTGTTCTATTCCGACAGATTCATTTATTTTAGGTGGGAAAAAAGACCTTGGAACTATAGCACAAGAACTTGAACCAACTTTCCCTGAACTAGTAACAGACGCCGAACTTAAACAATCCGATGTACCTAACCCTGAAAACTTTGAAACCATTGAGAAAGATGGTGAAACTTATGTTCTAGTTAAAGAAGTTGATTATGCTAAAATGAGTGTTCTAGCAATCGAAGGTATTAAATTACTTAAGGCCGAAATAGATGAACTTAAAAAGCAGTTATTAGATAAATAAAATAAAGGGAGGTTGATCAAGAGTAAAAACTTGATTGCCTCCTTTTAAATTTAAAAGTAGGAATGAAATGGATCAAATAATTAATTTTAAAATAAATACAGAACTATTTACAAGTAGATCTGAAGCGATCCTAGCCTTAGAAAACATTATATTTACTCAAGGAGAGCCAGTTATTGCAATTTATGGAACTACTTCTCAAAATGCTAAAATTATTCTAGCCGTCGGAAAAAGAAATGGAGCTGGAAAAAATGCATTTGAAATAATTTCCACTAAAGAAGATATGTCTGAAACTTTGAATATTATTAATTCTTTGAATAATGAGTTCACAGAACATATCAAAGCAGAAGCAGGTGATAAGCTTGGACATGTAATAACAGGAGGAGATATTGTTTTCTCTGGAGGTATAGGAACTGTAGTTTCGGCTGGAAAGGTAAAAAATAAACTTACTTTTACTGGTGGAACTTTTGAAGGAACAGATAAAACTACATTTGATGGTTCTGAGGCTGTAACGATAAAAATTCCTAGCCCCTCATTTACTGTTCCTAAACCATTAGGACATGCAATAGCTGGAGAATCTAAGGAGTGGGCTAGAGCTGACCATGTGCATGAAGCTCCTAAATCAGTCTCTGGAAATGCTGGTAGTGCTGATAAATTAAGTTCTAAAAGAAATATAACTTTAACCGGAGCTGTTACTGGAGGTGTAGTAACTGATTTTTCAGGAGATATTACAATTAATACTTCCAAAAACCATACACATGATATTTCAGAGGTTACTGGTCTACGAGGTGAGTTGAACACCTTAGAAGCAACTAAAGCTCCCATTGAAAGTCCTATCTTCACAGGAACTCCAGAGGCTCCCACACCTCCACAAGGAACTAATACTAATCAGTTAGCTACTACTGCATTTGTTATCAAGGAAATTGGAGAAAAAATAGAAGCTGCTGTAGCCTTGAAATTTAAAGGAACTCTCGGAACAACTGGAACTGTTAAGAGTCTTCCTGCTCAACATACAACAGGTGACGTCTATGTTGCCACTACTGGAGCTCCGAATGTATCAGGACTTAGACTTGAACCTGGTGATATAATAATTTGTATCAAAGATGGTTCAACTGCTAATGATTCTGATTGGACAGTTGTACAGACTAATATAGATGGAGCTGTAACAGGACCAGGAAGTGCAGTTTCTGGAAATCTAGTACTTTTTAATGGAACTACAGGAAAAGTTATATCAGATTCTGGTCTTTCATTAGCAGACCTAGCAAAAGTAACAACTACTATCTCTGCAGGTCCTGGTTTAACTGGAGGTGGATCTATTGGAGGAAATCAAGTAATATCACATGCTTCTCAACCAACTACAGGAACTAATGCAGGGGGTAATTCTGGAGCTTTTGTCACAAACATTAAGATCGATTCCTTTGGACATGTTGTAGAAGCCTTAAAAGGAGACTTAACTGGATCATATCTAGCACCCTCCGGAGAATATATTTCAGGAATTACACTCTCAGGGAATACACTATCAGGAAATTCTAAACCATTCCCTAATATTGAAATTGAAAATGGAGAAGTAGGTGGATCGGAAGAATTTGTTACTGGAATCTCTGTAAATACTGTTTTAAATAATCATAGAATTCAAGTTAATAAAGGAACAATCCCTGGAATAATAGTAACTGGAGATGGTGGTGAAGGAAATCCTAGAAAATATGTTTCAGGAATAGAATCAGATGGACATCATGGAATATCTTTTACTACTTCCGAAGAATCTGGAATGGTTAAGGTTTCAAAAGATGGTTCAGCTGATTATTTAGGAAATAAAGTTCTCTCTGGAGTTAGTTCTGGAAATACTTATGCAACTACTGTAACTCAAGATACTGATGCTTTGAGATTAACTACTACTATTTCAGAGATAGATGGTGGAGATGATCAAGGAAGCCAAGGAAAACGTCAAGTAATTAGAGTAAAAAGATATACTACAGGTGGAATTCTTCCTAGTGGATTAGCTTCAGGGGAAATAGCAATAAACTTGGTTGATAATTACCTCTATGTCGGAAATGAAAAAGGTGGAGTTCAAAGAGTCTATCCGAATGCTACACCACAAGTAGATGGTCTTTTATCAGCCGAAGATAAATCACGCCTCGAAAAAGCTATATCTGATATTGCTGATCATGCTTCAAGTCTGGGAACAATAAATACTGAGCTTGATGTTCTTGGGGAGGATTTGAAAGACACGAAGGAAAAATTAACTGAAAAAATTTCTCAAGAATCCGAGGCGAGAAAAACGGCTGATCAAGAATTTAAGGAAAACTTGAATACCGAAACTCAAGAAAGAACTACCAAAGATATTGCTATAAGAGAATATATAGACTCTACAAAATCAGAGTTAAATGAAAAGATAGATAAACTTATTGGTTCGGGAGGAGAAACTGAAGGAGGATTAGCTGCAGAAGTAGAAGCTAGAATACAAGGAGATAAATATAATTTCGATCTCTTAAAGTTTGCAATTCAGAGAGTAAATTCATCTGCTGGTTTTGAAGATCCTGATCCCGATGATGACAGTATTTATAGTAATTTCCCAGATCTTTCAGATACACATTACCTAAGAGGGCAGAGCAATTTAGTAGGATGTCTTAGGATTCTTGACCAGAAGATTTATGAACTAGAACAAGCATTAACCATTAAAACACTCTAATATATGGCATTAACTAATTTTTATAAAGGACCTGAAGCTGAATATTCTAGAGAGAAACATATTAATGGTATCTATATGAGCACTGATTCTAGAAAGCTTTGGATATTCGGACAACCAACACAAGAATTATCGGATATTATAGAAAAAGCTGATTACGATGCTCTTGAGTCTAAAGATCCGAATCTAATATATATTGTAAAATTATCAGAAGAATGAAAAAATTAATTCTAACCCTGATCACTACTCTATTAATTATTTCTTGTGGTACTACCCGAAAATTTAATACTACTTTTTATGAAGGCTTTTCGATAGAACCACAAAGAATAGTAGATAGTATAACTACAGCAAATTTACTTCCAGCGTCTATAGAATATCAAGAATGGCCTAAGTTGATGTACTTTACTAGTGATTCAGTTATAACTACACAGTATACGACTATAACCACTAAAGAAGATACGACTTATATATTCTCGATAACTGAATCCGCTGGAGATAGTATATACTTAATTAAATTTAGAAAAGAATAATAGTTATGGATTTTGTATCAGTATTTTCAACATTAGCTGCTTTAGTGGCTGGTGTTCCTGTTGTTACGCAGGCAATTAAGAAACTTATAGGTAAAGAACTTCCAGGGTGGGCTAATCAATTAATTTCTTGGATAGTTGCCATTGGATTATGTATGTTCGGTTGGTTTTTTGATCTTGGATGTCTTGCTGAAGCTTCTTGGTGGCAATCTCTCATAGTAGGCGCTGGTGTTGGATTAGCTAGTAACGGTGTATTTGATATCGCTCTAGTTCAGGGAATACTTGAACTTATATTCGGAAAAATAAAAAAGTAATTATGAGATCTTATGGTTATATTAAAACAGAAAACCTAGAAAGTTACTCAGAATATAAACCACAACCTATCACACTTCCGGCCGAATATAAACTCAAAGATATCGGCAAAGTGTGGGATCAAGGTAGTGTCGGAAGCTGTGTTAGTCATTCAATAGCAGAAATGTATAATTTTTATCAGCTAAGTCATGGAAAAACTCTAGAGAAAAAGCCTGATTGGTTATACTATCTTAGAGCTGATAAAACAATAGATGGAATGATGCCTGCCGAAGGTTTTGAGTTAATGAAAACGGCCGGAGAAATAAAAATCTTCTCAAGAATATCAACTATCGAAGGAATTAAACATGCAGTAATAACAAATGGACCTGCATTTATAGCTGTCATTGTAAGAGACGGAGAACGTGATGATTTCTGGAATGGTTCTGAAAACTTAGGAGGACATGCGATAAGTATTGTTGGTTTCTCTAGAGATGGATTTATGATAAAAAATTCTTGGGGTTATGGATATGCAGAGTCCGGTTTTTCTGAGATGAGCTATGAAGATGCTGGAAAAGTAATTCGAGAAGCTTGGACTATAATAGAATAAAAAAAGAGACTAGTAAAGGGTTTAATTTTCCCAATACTAGTCTTTTATTTTCTTTATATTCTCTCTATAAATACTTCATAATCATCCTTACAATACCAACTTGGACATGTATGAGGATTTCCATGTCTATTTCTTTTTCCTCGGTCTATATAACTTTTCCATCTATATATTGTATCAGATTTCTTAAGAGCTTTCCACCAAACATCAAGTGTCGTTTTTATCCATGAACCTTTCTCAGCTATTATGTCTGATGGATTAACTAAAGGTTTATTATTATCATAGTCTCTCAAGTGATGCCAAATATAAGGTCCAGTATATACAAATCTCTTCGGCCTTGGAGAATATACGGCGATGAATTTTTGGTCGTCAGAATAATCATCATCTCCTGTGTAACAAAAATCTACTTGAATCTCTTTTATCCCGACCCTCCTTAGTATCGCCGTTTTTTCATCAGGCCGAAAATTATAATACTCATCTCTTGTTATCTTTTCTCCAGTTAAATTCCTAAGATAAAAGAATCTACCATTACCTTCTTTCCCAGGGATCATATCTTTAGGAGACTTACCTAATAGAAAAGTTTCAATATAACCTTTAGGAAATGCATAAAACCCCTTCCTAACCGGAGCTGTATGAAATCCTCTTGAAGGTGAATCTCCAGGGAGTGATCCTTCTTTATGATCTTGTGGAGATAAAGTACCCCACCTAAAAAATTCATAACTCTTCTTCATAAACTCTATTCTTAAAAGTTACAGTCGAAAATCTCTTCTTCATTATTTTTAAAACTTTTTTCTCCAAGGATCGATACTCATGAGAAGAATAATCACGTTCTAACTCAATATATTCCCAAGGCTCGTCATAAATAAATTCCCAATTAGATGTGCATTTAATTAATTCAGCTGTCCAAGGATCTGAATGTCTCCACCTAAGATAAATACAATAACCTTGAGATGAAATCGGATCAAGAAAATAATAATAACATTGACTTGGACACCATATTAAATTCTCTATCCAGTAACCTAATAATTGTTCGTTCATATATAATATACTGTTTTTTCATTAACATATATAAGGAAATAAACGTTCGTTTAAATCAGAGCGGTAATTATACTTCTTGGACTTTAGGTTTAGGTGATATAAATATTACACATTTTGATAGTATTCGCGGAGGTATTACAGGGATAGTAGAGACTGTAACATCATCTGCAGCTGATTATGTTATTAATGAACCAATAGATCTTATATATGAATTTAATTCATTGAATAATACTAGCAACTTTCCTATTCAATTAGTTAGAATATTTGATAAAAGACTCTTCGAAGTTTCTTTTAGTACTAGCTGGGAGAATGAAAATTATAATTTATATGTAAATGAGAGTTCTAATTTTGATTCCATAATATGGAGAACAAACTCTACAGTAAGAAATGCTAAATTAATAATAACTCCACAAGATAGAAATAGAGCTCCTGTAACAATAACTTTCACAGCTTATCAGAAATAATTAATAAGGCACATCAATATATATAGTAATAGTTTGATCTTTATTTATAGTTCCTGTAGATGGAACAAATGATATAGGTCTATAAGGTTCATTGTAAAGATAACCTGATAAAGAATATCCTCCAGGTTTAACTGGATTATTACTACTTTGCTGTCCCACAAATACACCACTCATAGAAGTTACTCTAACATTATTATTATAAATATCTATATCATATCTTAAAGGAGAAGTGACGCTTTTTATTTGAAATCTTAAATATCCATAATATTCCTTTTTACCATCTTGACTTAAAGGAACGTTTATGTTGGAGGGTGATGGCCAAGAATTACCATTTTCCTGAATACCACTTCTTGGTTGAGAAAGTTTTAAGTTACCCTCTCGACTTGATGTACTACTATTTGCACCTGCTGTTACAGAATTTCCACTTCCTGAGAATGCTCCACCTCCAGTATTATCTACGGTACCTGTATAACTAGCAGTCTGCCAGCTACCCCAAGATGTAGAAGACCAGTTATTACCTCCATCAGTAGAAGATTGTGTTCCATCTCTATATTGAGAAGAAACTGTTACAGACTTTGTTCCACCACTTGCATCAAAATTTAATGAAGTAGGATTTACACTGAAAGAATAATCCCTTACAGTTCTAGTTTGAGTACCAACGGCTTGACTACAACTTACTGTTTTCTTTGTTCCCGATCCACTTTGAGTATAGGTAATTGTAGCACTTCTAGCTGCTCCAGTATTTACTCCAACACTTACACTTGCACTATTTGTTCCTGTTCCAGTAGGGGTAGTTGAAGAAAACGCTGAATTTGTACTTGATGCAGTATAACTAACAGCTGACCAATTACCATAACTAACCTCACCGTTAATATCATTTGTGTATTTGGGTCTGGATCTAGAAACTATACTTACTGTTTGATTACCACCATCTTTTGTAAAACTTAGAGAAGTAGGTGAAACACTAAATTCATACTCCGTAGTAGTAGTCGTTGTTGCACCAGATTGAGATAGATTTGCCGAAGCTGTTTCAGATGTATCTCCTGTACATCTAACACTGAGAGTACCTGATCTTGAAGAACCTGAGTTTGCGCTTGCTTTTACAGTTATAGTATTTCCTGAAGTAGTTTGAGAAAAACCAGTTCCTAAATTTGTTGGATAAATTTCCCAACCAGTACTTCCCCATGATCCATAAGTAGTACCTGATACTGAGTTTACAGTAACTAATCTACGTTGAGATGTAACAGTAAAACTTTTACTTTCACCTGTAGCACTGAAAGATGCTGATGTAGGATTAAGACTGATACTATATTCATAATAAGTTCTTTCTGTTGCAGCTGATTGAGTAATTGTGGCTTCAGGAGAATTTACTCCACTATATGTGCCTCTCACTCGAACAGATCTAGTAGATGTTGATGAATTACTATTAGCAGTAACAACAGCCCCAGAAATTGAGAAACCAGAAACAGGAGATACTATAGAGAAACTTGTTACGTTTTGATTCCCTGAATCTAAAGGCTGTGTACTTCCTGAACTCCAAGTCCTAGTACCATCTCTATGTGCTGTACCTGATAGTGTTGAAGTACCACCAGAAGCACTGATTGTTGTAGGATTAGGAGTACATGTTACAACCCAAGAACCCCAAGAATCTGAATAAGAGTTTTCTGCTTGACTAACATTAGCGCTACTTGCTGAACTAGATTTACCATAACAAAACGCGGAAGAAAACGGCGGAAATCCTTATATCTGAACAAAGAAAAATTTATCAAAAAAAGATAGAGATTTTCTTTGTTTTATTTTTTATTGAATCATTAAACCAATTTAATTATGGCAGACTTATTAATAGCAACAAAGGCTTTCTGTAATACATTAAAGGCAGGCTCTTTCACTGGAGATACTACAATGTGTCCTACAAGAAGCCAAATTGAATCAGCTGGTTTGTATATAAAAAAAGGTTATACCTATGCAACCGATCAGCTTGTTCCCCAGGACCATATAGAGCGTCTTGATTGGGAATATACTTTCTCTGTAACTCCTACGACAGCTACTATATCCGCGGCGGGAGGATCACAGAAATTTACAGTTACCTCATATAAGAGACAATACAGTTACAGTAATGCGGGAAACCGTATCTATGTAGAGGGATCACAGACAAATGTGGGGTATACTAGTTCCAATTCAGGTTCTGGAACATGGACCGCCGCGAATGATACTATCAGTTATGGAGCAAATACCGGATCAACACAACCAAGTGGTACTATAACATGGACTCAGTCTGAATCTTTTGGTTCTGATCCTAAGAAAACAGCTACTGCAACTCATAAACAAAATGCAGACTCTATCAAACCGAGTGGGGATGGTTATAGCAATCCAAGAATCACAGCTTTCAGTTATCCTACAGTTATTCCAGCCGCTGGAGGTAATTCGACACCTAGCTACTCCTATGAACAAACGGTATATTGGGTATCCGGAAAAACAACAACACTCACATCCGGCGGAACTCCAACATTTAATAGAACTTCAGGAACAGCAACCGTAAATTCCTCGAGTGGTTTGGCTAATACTGGATCTAAAGGTACAACCCGATCCGGACAAACTACTGTGGCTGTTGTTTCATTAACTATCACGATGAATGGTAAATCTAGTTCAGCCAGTAGCCCTAATGTTAGTCAAGCAGAAAATAGGATTGAAAATACGTCTTGGAATTCTTGGAATGTCTCTGTTAGTGCCGATAAAACAAATTTCCCTAGGGAGGGTGGTACTACAACAGTAAGAGCTAGTGCATCAAGATCTGGTACACATACTTGGAGTTCGGGTTCAACATCTTCAGCAAGTGATTCTGGAACTCCTTCACTGAGTTTATCTAATACTTCTGGATTCTCTCTATCTTCAAGTTCTGGAACTTCTGTAACATTAACAGTATCAGTTAATAATGGTGCAGAAAGAAGCACAAGAGTTACAGCATCCTATGGAGGAGCTAGTGATTGGGTTGAAATTAATCAGGAAGTAGGTGTTCTTAGTCAAAGTGATACTAAAACAGTCTATAGCATCTCTACAACTCCTACATCATTGAATTGGGATTATGATAGTACATTCGGAAAGTCTTTCTCGGTAACGTCAAGAGCTCAGGATCAAATAAGATATAGATATTCATATGATGGAGGTAGTACCTGGGGAAATTGGGGAAACTGGCAGAATAATGGAAGTTCATATTCTGCATCCTATAATTCATCAATAACTTCAGGAAGCTCTTATTTCTCTATCTCAGGTAATACAGTGACTCCTAAAGGAAGCAACACGACATTCAGTGCAAATACCGGTACTGTTACAGTTTCCAATACTGGAGATACAGCTTATGTCTCATTAAGTCAGGATGGTGCACCGGCTGATTATGATTACAGAATTTCCATTTCTCCAAGCTCTTATAATTTCTCATCTAGTGCAGGTTCCCACGATTTTACTGTAACTGTTGAACAAAGGTCCAAACCGGTAACATCTTCTTCTTGGGGTTCTTGGAGTACTATAGGAAATAATTACAGTTCTTCCATTAGTGGAACAGGATTTTCCAGATCACAAAGTGGAAATACAGTCACTGTCAATGTAACTTCCAATACAAGCACTACATCCGGAAGAAGCGGAACCCTGACAGTTACCTGTGACTATACTTCCGATCTTACCGGAACAAAACCATCAGCATCTGCCAGTCTGACTCAAGACAAGTATGTAACTACCGAATATTTCGGATATCAATATAAATTTTCGGTATCTCCTACATCATTAAGCTTTAGTGCAGATGGTGAAACAAAAACTTATTCTGTAACATCTGAAAGAAGACAAATAGCTAAAAGAACAGATAGTAGCAGTTATGATGCTGGAAGTTGGACAACTTGGAGTTCATATACTGAAACTGTTTCTGGAACAGGTTTTTCTGGAAGTTCTGGCAGAGTAACAGCAGGTGCAAATAGTAGTACATCAAGTCGAAGTGGCGATCTTGATTTAACGCAAACACAATCTGATAAGTGCACAGTTTCAGGATATGAATCAGATTCCTCCAACATAAACGTTCCTTTAAATCAAGATGGTAAGGTTGAGATAATAGTAGCAGATATTAATTTTACAGTAAGAAATAATACTAGTAGATATATAAATGGCTTACAAATAGGATATAATTATAAAGGATCCAGTTATACTATATTTACAGCATCTACTTTTGGTGTTAGTGAAGAGGGATCAGGACATGTAACTGTTCCTCCAAGAACTCCTATTACTTGGTTTGCTATAGGGAATAATACTTCACTTAATATTTCTCCAAGTTCTGGAAATTATAATGGAGGTGTAGTAACTACTATAAATTTTAGTATTTATTAATTATTCTGATCTAACATTATTGTTCGATCACTAGATATATTACTAAACGAGAAAACCTCCATTTTAGTATCTCCAGCGGCTAATACTGATCCACGATCTGGATCACCATCTAAGTAAAATTGATAAGTATGTGAATCAGTTCCAAAATTAGTAACTTCTATATTTATAACAACAGAAGCTCCTTTTTCTAACGTTATTTCCCAACTTGATCCATCAGTACCTCCTGTAAAAGAACCAGATGCAGTAGTGGTAATTCCAAAATCATATGTATTGTCATTAAAAGTAACAGTATAGTTAGGAATTACATAACCACTCTGATTTAAAGGAACGTTTAAAAAGACTAGTAGAAACTAAATCTACTAGTCTTTAATATTTTTTTATAAATTTTCAGTTATAAATTCATGTAATTTTAGATTAAACTTCTTTATGTAACCTCTTCGATAATACTTATAAAATCCATTTAAAATAATATCAGTACATAAGCTATACATATCAGGTGTAATTTTGGAAAAATCTATAGATTTTTCTCTCAAAAAGTTATCTGGGTATTTAGGAGAAAATTTTAATCTCATATGTTTCTTACTTACTTCAACAGTAAAGTAATTTGTAACAGTATCTGAATACTTAAATAATTCGTGGTAATGTAATTTTTTAATTATTTCTTTATCTTTGTAAGAAAGTTCATAAAATCTATTAACCCAATTTGTATTTTTGAAAAATTTATTGAAATAATCTTCAAATACTATAACAAACTCTATTAATATAAAATAATCATTGTTAATTTTTATTATTGAGTAGTAATTTTGATGTTTATCTAGAAAATTTATTAAAAAATAATTATTCCTTTCATTTTCCCTATACAATCTAATCCCAAGAACTGTTTTTATATTATTCCAATCTTTTTCCATTTCTCTAGGTTATATAATATATCTTCTTGTTGATTTCCAGTAATATATCCACGATCTTTAAGTAGTTTAAATATTAATGCTACTTCTTTTTGTAAAGAAACATCAAGTTGTTCATAATTTTTAGGAGTTATTTCTGGATATGCTAAAGTAAGGAATATTCTTGACTTACTATTTTCTAATGAGGATACATCTAACAATTGAAGAAATTTACTGGGAGAATAATTCACCCTTACTCTATCTATTCCTGAGAAGGTGATTATACTACAATTATTTCCACTAGAGTAATAATTTTCTAATGGAATTTCCCAAGTCTCTAAGTCACTCATAATCAGTTCTCCTTCTGGAAATATATTTTTTCCAACATTAGAAATATATCTTTTTGTCCAAATCCAGTATCCAAATTCATTCTTTTCTTTATCATGAAATGGAATACATCTAGAATAATTACCATTCTGACTAGATAAGTAATCATTAAAAATACTTTCTGGATTTTCAGAAGTATATTTAACTTTTAATCTGGAAAAAAGGATTTCAATTAACCCTTTTCTTTCTTTTATATTTCTATTTAGTATATCTTTGATTATCCTTGAATCTATCAATCCAATATCCAAGATAGTTTTTAATCCAAAAGATAAGTCAATATATTTAGATCTATTTCCTTGAATATAATTTAATATCCCAGTTTTAAAATCTCCAGACTGATCTTCAAATATCCAAGAGCCATTAAACGGATTTATTTTTAAATTATTCTCATTAAATATTAAAAAATCATTATTATCAAGAAAAGGAGTATTTTCAAGTTCTTCATATTGCCTATTTCTATATATTCTTTTAATTTTTCCAAAAACATCAAGAAATTTTTTCATATTATGAAATACTTTGAAATAATCCTTACATTCTAAAATAATAGAATCTTCATAACTATCATCAATTGTATATAAAATATCGTTATCTTCTAGAATAGTTAAAATTTTATACAAACTGCTACAAGTACTTTCAGTAATTTTATATAAATGATTTTGAGAATTAAATTTTGATAAATCCATAATGAGTTTTTCTTATTTTTATTAATATTTTTTCTAGAACATCTAAATCTGGTTTTTCAGGGAGATTAGATTTTTCAAAATTCTCTTTCATAGTTTCCTCTAAGTTTTCTACATATTCCATTACTTCATTATAAGGAACTCCATGATTCTTTATCTTCAATAACCAATCTCGATCTATT
>ENA-OPDE01000556-OPDE01000556.1-human-gut-metagenome-genome-assembly--contig:-NODE-556-length-18197-cov-3.743854_pt1 | contig 18197 bp, 16 predicted proteins | sample MGYA00241261_ERZ501502 | MGnify/ENA primary metagenome ERZ501502 (study PRJEB25962, sample SAMEA2042450) | human gut metagenome | biome: human gut; feature: human-associated habitat; material: faeces... | reverse complement strand
ACAGGAATAATCAAATCACTTTCCTCTAATAATGGAATAAATTCTAGTGGTGAAATTTTACCAAATTCATCACATTCAAATCTAAGCAATGCTTCCATACTATGAATCTTTTCTGTTTTCATATCAATAATTGGCTGAAAATAAACTTCAAATCCTTTAAATTGTTGGTTAACTGCTTTATGTAATTCTTTTGTTAATTTATTTTTTCTTAAAAATTCTTGATAATCTTCCTGCTTAAAAATCGTATATGTATTTTTTCCATTTGTTTTCGATTGATTTAAAGCAAATTCTGTCCATTGCATAATAGAATTATAACTTTTATTAGGATAATCATGAAAATCTAGAATACCTGCAGAAATCGTTAAATAAATATCATAATTAATAGATTCTACATAACATGTAATACTTCTACGTATTGCATTATAAAGAGCTCTTGCATCTTCTTTACTGCCAACAACATCCATCACAATAAATTCATCAGCGACAATCCTATAAAGTTGTTGATTTTTAGTTAATAACTTTTTAATACAATTTCCAACTTGTTTTAAAACAACATCACCATATTTTACACCGAAATTTTCATTAATATTTTTAAAATCATCAATATCAATTCTTAAAATAAAACCCTGTGTAATATCTTCATGAATAGGATAAATAAAATTTTTAAAACTCATTTCTCCTAATAACCCACTATCATTATCAGCAACTTGTCTTTTACCAATTTCATTAATACAGCCAATAATATATTTAACATTCCCATCATGATCTTTAATCGATTTACTTCGACAATTGATCCAAATAGGAATACCGTCTTTTCCAATCCAACGATATTGTAAATTATGAAAATTTTTCTTTCCCGAAACCAACTTATTCATATCTGATAATAACATTTCTAGATCATCTTCATATACAAATTTTTTATGTGCTGGTAAAGAATTACTAAATTCATAGCTTGGAATATTAAATCTTTTCATAGCATGTGGTGAGATAAAATATATATCTTTATCAAGATCCATTACAAATAAATAATCATCAATACATTGATCTAAAATAAGTATAATTTCTTTATACGTCTTTATAGCCTTTGCATCTAATCTATCCATAAATACCCCTTCTTTTTATACTAGTAATAATAATGATAATGATTTTTCTTTTTTAAAAAAGCATTTACAATTAATAAAATAATACCTACAAAGAAATAACTAGCTCCACATATATACATATATTTAATAGAAGTTAATTGAATTGTCATCGTAGAAGATGCCATTGCTGTTAATCCTAAAATTATCGTAAAAGAAATCAAGAATGTCATAATTCCACAAACCATATAACTTACTGATAAACATTTTGTAATCAATCTCTCTTGAACTGAAATAAAAATAAGATAAGCTGTAGAAATAACTAATAAAATAGCACTCACAATAATATGTGTAGAATTTTTAAAGCTATATACTTTCTTTACAATCTTATATGTTTCTCCAGATTGTTCCATCGTATTTTCTACTCGACTTAATACTTTATCTTGTAAACCTTGTAAATCCATTTGATTGATAGCTTGATCATAAAGTGTTGTAAACGTTTCTTCATTTATTGAAGGATTCAAAATAGAATATACCTCATTTTTTTTATCTTCTAAAACTTGCTTTAATAAAGTTTCATCTAGAGTAGATGATTGATTATTTAAAACAGTATCAATATATTCATTAACAAGTTCTTGCGTTTTTTCATCTTGTTGTAAAGAAGAAACAAGTGCTTGACTTTGGCTTTCATCCATATTCATCATACTTAAAACATTTTGACAAGTATCTTCTAAAGCATTTGTTACAGCTGTTGATTTAACAACTGTTGGTACCATATCATTAATAATCAAATGATTCATAAATAATGAAATTGCTAGATAAAAACATGAACAAATTAAAACAAGTGTCATTATAACTTTTAATATTTTTTTCATATTGTCTCCTAAAAAAGAATCCATCTATTGACTTGATTCCTTTTCTCTATCCCTTTCATATTCTTTTTTAAAATTCAAACAATCTTTATTGCTGAATTGTGGACAACGATCCATATCATGACATTCAGCTAACTTTCTAAGTTCTTTAGGAATAAAGACTCTTATTTCTTCAGAATTGTAACCAACTTGAAATCTTCTTTCATCAATCATAATTGGTCTTTTTAAAACTGATGGATTTTCCTGTATAAACTTAATTAAATCATTGATTTTCATTGAATCAATATCAATATCATTTTCTTTAATAATTTTGCTTCTTTTGGAAATAATATCATCCGTACCATTTTCACTACGTTCTAATAATTCTCGAAGTTCTGATTCTTTTAATAAAGTAGAAAAAATATTCTTTTCTACATAAGGTATTTGATTTTCATTTAACCAAGATTTTACTTTTCTACAAGAAGCACAACTTGGGGCGGTATATATACGTATCATACAATCACTCCTTTGTAAATAATTATACAACAATTTTAAACTTTGTATATCTTTTTTTAAATATCTTGATTTTTATAGATGAGCTCATTATAATGTTTTTAAAGACTTTGAAGGAACATAAGTAAATTATATTAAATGTTATAGAAAGCTTATGGTTGATGGAAATAAGCCATTGATATAATAGAAATTGGGGTTCTGGAGTTACAAAAGGCACGAGTCTTTTGTCGCTAATCGCGTTAAGATCAAGAGCGTATATTTATACGAATTAAGGTGGTACCGCGTTTATAACGTCCTTTTTTAAGGACGTTTTTTATTTTAAGGAGGAAAATTTATGAAAAGAATGTTGAGTGGCATCAAGCCAACAGGAAGAGTAACTTTAGGAAATTATATAGGAGCTATTAAACCTTTTGTTTCTTATCAAGATGAATATGAAATGATTGTTTTTGTTGCTAACTTACACAGTATGACAATTTATCAAGAACCAAAGAATTTAAGAAAAAATACAAAAGATTTGATTTCTTTATATTTAGCAGCTGGATTAGATCCTAAAAAAGTCACATTATTTTTACAATCTGATGTTTTAGAACATGCTCAACTTGGTTGGTATTTAGGATGTATGGTGTCAATGGGTGAATTATCACGTATGACTCAATATAAAGATAAAGCAAGCAAACTTAAAAAAGATGAATCTATTGGAGCTGGTATTTTTAATTATCCTTCATTAATGAATGCTGATATTTTACTTTATGATCCAGATTATGTACCAGTTGGTGAAGATCAAAAACAACATTGTGAACTTGCTAGAGATATTGCTGAAAGATTTAATAATCGTTATAGTGAAACTTTCAAATTACCTGAACCACTTGTTCCAAAAGTAGGTGGACGTATTATGGACTTACAAAATCCTACAAAGAAAATGTCTAAATCTGATGAAACAGGTAAAGGATGTATTTATATTTTAGATGATATTAATGTTTCTAAAAAGAAAATCATGTCTGCTGTCACTGATAGTGATAACGCTATTTACTATGATGTTAAAAATAAACCGGGTATTTCAAACTTGCTTACTATTTATTCTATTTTAAGTGGTGAATCTATTGATGCACTTGTAGAACGTTATCAAGGTGTTGGTTATGGTCAATTTAAAAAAGATCTAGCTGAAGTTGTAGGTAATGAATTACAAAAAATCCATGATAAATATAATGAAATCAATCAAGGTAACTATATTGATACAATTTTAAATGAAGGTGCTGATAAAGCACGTTATATGGCAAGAAAAAAACTTGCGAAAGTTGAAAGAAAAATAGGAATTACAATTAAGAAATAAGCATTGCTTATTTCTTTTTGTATTCCTTTTTAGTAAATTCATAAAATAGAATTTCATGTATAAATGTATAGCCCTTAGCTATTTTATTTTTTAAATGATTATATTTTTGGATACTTTGTGCATCTTCGATATTGAGCTGTCTACATAACATCAAAAAATCATCATAATTTTCCATATAAAGTTCATCAATTCTTTGTTCAATAAATTGCTTTTTTAACCTTTCCTCTCTTGTTAGACCATATTCTTTCATTTCTCCTTCATCATACATTTGATAATGAATATTAGACAGTTCTAAAGCAGCAATCTTTTTATTCATTTTATCACGATCACAAAAATCAAAAACACTTCGATAACAAAGCTTTCCTTGATCATCTGTTTCAATCGCTAAAGCATAATGACCATCTCCTATTGCAAATACTTTTTGACACAACTTTTGATCAAAAATGTGTAAACATCCATAAATAAAATCATGGAGTGTTTTTTGATCTACTTTAAAACATGAAAGTGTTGAAATGATTTCGATATCATCACCATTTGACCATTCATATGGCTCTAATAGTTCTTCATCTTCTTTAACCCAATTAACAATCATTTTCTTCCTCCTTTTTCTTTATTATATGTCATCTCCATTAAAAAAATGTTTTTGTATATTTTTATAATATTTTCATATATAATGGGTGACGAGGTGAAATTATGAGTTTAATTAAAGATATTATTGTCTATGCAATCTTAGGTGCTATTCAAGGTTTTAGTGAACCTATTCCTATTTCAAGTAGTGGACATTTAGTTTTATTCCAAAGTATTTTTGAAAAACTTGGTTTAATGGTTCCACAAATGAATGATGTTACTTTTGAAGTTATTGTTAATACTGGTTCACTCATTGCTATCATGTTTTATTATCGCCAAGATATTATTCGTCTAATCAAATCCTTTTTCGGGTATATTGCTAAACCTCAAGAAAGAGATGAGCTATTACCTGATTTTAGATTTTGTATGTTATTAATTGTTGCTACAATTCCTGCAGCAATTGGTGGTGTTCTTTTTAATGATTATATTGAACATGCTTTCTCTAATCCTAAATTAGTAGGTTGTTGTTTACTTTTAACTTCTTGTTTTTTAATGCTTATTCACAAATTTGGATATAAAGGAAAAAGAACAACAAAAAGCATGAATTTATGGGATGCATTAAGAATGGGATTTTTCCAATTACTTGCTTTACTTCCTGGGGTTTCTCGTAGTGGATCAACACTTACTGGTGGGATGCTTGGTGGTCTTGATCAAAAAGCAGCAAGAGATTTCTCTTTCTTTATGTTTATGCCTGTCAGCTTTGGAGCAATCATTTTAAAACTTAAACATTTTTTAACAAGTTCAACTGTCGCTGCATTATGGCTTCCTTATTTAATTAGTTTTATTATCAGTGGTGTTGTTACTTATTTAGCACTTAATTTATTGTTTAGTATTTTAAATAAAAGAAAATTGAATTATTTTTCTTACTATTGTTTTATAGTAGGTATTATTGCAATTCTTTTCTTATAATATACAAAAAAGAGATTTCAAAAACGAAATCTCTTTTTTAATTATTTTTTAGCGATAACTTCTACTTCAATTAAAGCTCCTTTAGGAAGTTTAGCAACTTCTACAGCAGATCTTGCTGGATAAGGTTCTACAAAATATTCAGCATAAATACCATTTACTGTTGTAAAATCATCCATGTTATCTAAAAAGACAGTTGTTTTAACAACATTTGAAAATGATAATCCTTGGCTTTCTAATAATCCTTTCACATTTTTTAAAGCTTGATGAGCTTGTGCTTCGATTCCTTCTGGCATTTCACCTGTACTTGGTACTAGAGGAATTTGTCCTGAGAAAAAATACATATCCCCTACTTGTATTCCTTGACTATATGGACCAATAGCTCCTGGAGCTTGATCTGTTTTCACTACATTTTTCATTTTTTAATCCTCCTTGCCATATAATTATAACAAACTCTTCATATATTAAAATGATAAAGTTGTATTTTTTTTATGAAAAAGTATAATTATTGAAAAGGATGTGTTTTTATGAAATATGGATTAGTTTTATCAGGTGGCGGTTCTAAAGGAGCTTATGAATCAGGATGCATGAAAGCATTACAAGAATTAGGATATCATTTTGATATTGTTACTGGTACGTCTATTGGTGCTTTAAATGGGCTACTTGTAGCTCAAGAAGATTATCAAAAGCTTTATGAATTATGGGATACTTTATCATTAGAAAAGGTTTTAAAGCATCCTATTCAATTTGATTTTTCAATTGAAAATCTAATGAACAATTCTTCTAATATAGGTCCTTTTTTAAAGTCCTATCTTGATAAAAAAGGTGCTGATATTGAACCACTTGTTCAATTAATCAAAGGTCTTTATAATGGCAAAAAAGCGAAAAGTTCACCCATCAAATATGGTTTATGCACTGTTGCTTTTCCTTCTATGAAACCATTAGAAATCACAGTAGATGATATGAGCGAAGATAACATTGTAGAATATGCTATTGCTTCAGCCTCATGTTTTCCTGCATTTCCTATTCATTATATAGATAAGCAAGGATATATTGATGGCGGATATTATGATAATTTACCTATCTCTCTTGCTTTAAAAATGGGAGCACAAAAAATTATTGCAATTGAACTCAATCAAGAAGCGACCCATCCCTATTTATTACATCGTGAAAATATCACTTTTATTAGACCGTCTAAGCATTTAGGTGGCTTTCTTGATTTTAATCGAGAGCTATTGGATCAAAGAATACGCTTAGGTTATCTTGATACTTTAAAAACATTTAAAAAATTAAAAGGGCATCGTTTTGCTTTTTATCCTGAAGAAAATATTCAAGAAATAGCTTTATCTTTTCATAATCAAATTTTAAACTATGAAAATCAATACAATCATCATTTACTTACAATTTCAGATGAAACACCTATTCTTGATTTATTAAAAGAAAATACGTATTTAGATTACTTAAAATTAGAAGATTATTTTATCTTAGGTTTAGAACTTTATATGAGTGAACATGATTACGATGATTTAAAGGTTTATCATTTTAAAGATATTATTCAAGACATCAAAAAACAAATTAAACCTGATTTAAGAGAAATAGAAAGAATTGATTTTAAAAATATCGCCCAATCTTTTAAAGATCTCACAAATCATCAAATTCTTAAAAATTACTTATCTTATTTTATAAATAAAAAAGAAGAACATTTAAATTATGAAAATCTTTTCTTAAAAGAATTTGTCCTAGCGATGTTTATTACTTGTGTCTTAAGCTATGAAGTCTCATAGCTTTTTTTGACATCCGTACTGTTTTTCTATAAACTAGTACTGATAGAAAGTTGGAATATTATGAAAAATATATTAAAAATCATTTTATGTGTTCTTGTTTGTTACATAGCAATCGGACTTGGCTGGATGACAAAAGACATCATTATTCATGAAAACGGTAAAGATGGAATTGCTATCTTAGGATACCATGGTGTCGTAAGTGAACAAGAAAAAAAAGAAAACTATGCATCAAATCCTTATTTTATGTCTATAAGTGAATTTGAAAAACAAATGAAATATTTAGCGGATAATAATTATCAATGTCTATCCATGGAAGATGTTGAAGCCTATTATCACGGAAAAAAAGAAGTATCTAAAAAAGCTGTATGTTTAACTTTTGATGATGGATATAAAAACTTTAACACTATTGTTAAACCTATTATAAAAAAATATAATTTGCAAGCTACAAACTTTGTCATTGGTTATAAAACCAAAACCAATAATCCACTTTACTTACAAACAAATGATTTGAAAAATGATCAATATGTTGAATACTACAGTCATTCTTATGATATGCATCATATTGGTCATTTACCCTATAAAAAGAAAATAGAAACCATGACAACAAATGAAATAAAAAAAGACTTTGAAAAAAACAAAGGACTTGTTTCAACAGATTACTTTGCCTTTCCATATGGTGTCAGTTGTCAAAATGCACAAGATTATCTCAAATCAAGTTCTGTTAAACTAGCCTTTAGTTACAATCAAAATAGACATATGACATGCAATGATAAACAATACTTGCTTCCACGTTATCTTATGTTTTCTAATATGCCCTTCCCCCTATTTAAATGGTGGATAGAATAAAAGAACTATACGAATGAATCGTATAGCTCTTTTAATTGATAATTTTTAAAACATCTTCTTCACTATTGATATTAAAGATATTTAATGTAACAACATTTAATTTTTCTAACGATGTATTTGTAAGTCTTTCTTCTAAAGGATTTGATAAAGTTCCTAATTTTACTTTAAGTTGCTCTTTTAAAGTATTGAGTTTTCCTTAATCTCTCATTCTTTGAAATAATTGATCCATTGCCTTACACATATTGATTTCATTTCCTTCTGGTAAGTCTTCTCTTCTAATATTTGTACACGTAAATGTTGCCGCCATCATGAAGCTTTCTGTTTCAATTTTACGATTTTCTCTTAATCTATCATAACTTCCTACAAACATACTTTGATTAATTTCTACGACATCTCTTAATCTTCGATTCATAAGCTTTCTTGCATCCATTGTTATAAGGTCGACAACAGGTAGTCTCCAATCATTGATATTAGGTTCCATCTCTGATGGTATACTTTTCAATGTTTCTGGCAAGTTCCATTCTTCATCTCCCGTATAGAACACAAAACTTCCTATTGGATAGACTTCTTTTTTACTTTCAACTTGATTGATATAAGTCGTCGCATCATAGTTGAGTATGCGAAAAATCATATTTTTATCAAAAGTGCTTTGGTGTTCAACTCCAATAATCACATAATCTCCATGGATACCTGCTTTTCTTATCACATCCCGATATCTTTTGATCTCTGTTGGATCATCTACATTTCCTATCAAGGTCAACAGATCATTTTATCTTTCTCTTTTCCTTCTTTCAATGGACGGATAGTCCAAAAAATATAAAAAGCTATTGATGGATTAATCCATTTCAATAGCTCCTGTATATAATTGATAATATTTACCTTTTTCTTTAATAAGTGATTGATGATTTCCTCTTTCAATAATATGTCCTTGTTCTAAGACCATAATACAATCACTATTTTTAATTGTTGATAAACGATGGGCAATAACAAGTGTTGTTCTACCATGCATTAATTTATCCATTCCATCTTGTACAAGCTTTTCTGTTCGAGAATCAATAGAAGAAGTTGCTTCATCCAAAATAAGTGCAGGAGGATTAGCAACAGCAGCACGCGCAATCGCTAATAACTGTCTTTGTCCTTGCGATAAGTTCGCCCCATCTCCTGTAAGCATTGTTTGATAACCATCTGGCAAATGTTTAACAAAGAGATCGGCATTGGCAAGTTTTGCTGCTTCAATACATTCTTCATCCGTAGCATCAAGACGTCCATAGCGAATATTATCCATAACTGTTCCAGTAAATAAATGTGTATCTTGTAAAACCACACCTAATGATCTTCTTAAATCATCTTTTTTAATCAATTTAATATCAATTCCATCATAAGTAATCGAACCTTTTTGAATATCATAGAAACGATTAATTAAGTTTGTAATTGTTGTTTTACCTGCACCAGTAGCCCCAACAAAGGCAATCTTTTCACCAGGATTAGCATAAACATCTACATTGTGTAAAACCATACGGTCATCAAAATAACCAAAGTCAACACCTTCTAAACGAATATCACCCTTCATTTCTACAAGTTCAACATGACCATCGCTTCTTGGATGTTTCCAAGCCCAATGTCCTGTTCTTTTATCTGTTTCAACCATTTTTCCATCAACAGTTTCTACACAACATAAAGTAACCACACCTTGATCATCTTCACTTTCTTGATCTAATAAATCAAAGATACGACCAGCTCCTGCTTGTGCCATGGCAACAGCATTGATTTGTTGAGAAATTTGTCCAATAGGTTGGTTGAAACTTTTATTCAATGTTAAGAAAGCTACAAGGGTTCCAATTGTTAAAGCAAAATGTCCATTTAAAGCAAGGATTGCGCCAACAATTGCACAAATGATATAAGAGATATTTCCAAGTTGTACTGTAACCGGCATTAAGATATTCGCAAATTTATGAGCTTGATAAGCACTTTCTCTTAATTCATCGTTTAATTTTCTAAAATCAGCAATTGCTTGATCTTCATGGTTGAAGACTTTAACAACTTTTTGACCAGAAATCATTTCTTCAATATAACCATTCACTTTACCTAAATCCCCTTGTTGTTGAACGAAGAATTTACCTGATAACGATCCAAGTTTTCTTGATACAACAAGCATGATCATAAGCATACATACACTTAACACAGTTAAAGGAATATTTAAAATGATCATTGATACAAATGTTGTCACAATAGTCATACAACTTGAAATAAGTTGTGGAATAGATTGTGAAATCAATTGTCTTAATGTATCAATATCATTTGTATAGACTGACATTGTATCTCCATGAGGAGTTCTGTCAAAATAACGAATTGGTAAAGATTCCATATGTTCAAACATTTCAATTCTTAAATCTCTTAAGAACCCTTGTGTTACATAAACCATAATACGGTTAAAGGTAAAGGCACAAACAACACCACAAGCATAAAGTGCACCCACACGAATCAAAGCATGGAATAGTCCACTAAAGTCAGGTGAAGAACTCTTTAAAAGGGGAACAATATAATCATCAATTAATGTTTGCATAAACATTGTTCCTTGAACATTAAATAAAGCATTTCCTACAATACATAGAAAAACAACAATTAAATGGATTTTATATTTACTCCATAACATTTTAAGTAAACGTTTCATTGTTCCTTCTTTCATTATTCTTCCTCCTTCCCTTTCATTTGTGTTTCATAAATTGTACGATAAATTTCATTTGTTTCTAATAATTTATCATGTGTGTCAAAACCATCCACGACACCATCATTTAAAACAATAATACGGCTTGCATTTTGAACAGATGATATACGTTGTGAAATAATAATTTTTGTTGTATCGGGAATACGTTCATTGAATGATTCTTGAATACTTGCATCTGTAGCTGTATCAACAGCACTTGTTGAATCATCTAGAATTAAGATTTTAGGATTTTTTAGCAACGCTCTTGCGATGCATAAACGTTGTTTTTGTCCACCTGAAACGTTTGAACCACCTTGTTCAATATACGTATTATAACCATCTTCAAAACGATCAATAAACTCATCAGCGCACGCTAAACGACAAGCTTCTTTACATTCTTCTTCTGTTGCATTTTCATTACCCCAACGTAAATTTTGTAAGATTGTTCCACTAAATAAAACATTCTTTTGTAAGACAACAGAAACTTCATCTCTTAAAACTTCAAGATCATAATTACGAACATCTTGTCCACCAACAACAACGCTACCTTCGTCAACATCATATAAACGAGAAATAAGGTTGACCAAACTACTTTTAGCACTTCCGGTACCACCAATAATTCCAATTGTTTCACCACTTTTAATATGAAGATCAACATCTTTTAAGACCGCTTCTCCACTACCATGTTTATAAGAAAAAACAACATGATTGAAATCAATTGAACCATCTTTTACTTCAGTTAAAGCTTCTTGAGGAGAGATTAAATCAGATTGTTCATTAATAACTTCTGCAATACGTCTTCCTGAAGCAAGTGACATCGTAATCATAACAAATGCCATAGAAAGCATCATAAGAGACATCATAATATTCATAACATAGCTAAATAAACTTGTAAGTTCACCTGTAGTAAGAGTCCCACCTACAATTGCTTTAGCACCTAACCATGAAAGCATTAAAATTGAACCATAAACAGCTATTAACATAGCTGGGTTATTATAAGATAAAACAGATTCCGCTTTGACAAAAAGTTTATAAATGTTTTGTGCTGCTTTTTTAAATTTTTCATTTTCATATTTTTCTCTAACAAATGATTTAACAACTCGAATACCAACAACGTTTTCTTGAACACTTTCATTTAAAGTATCATATTTAGGAAAAACATCATTAAAATATTTTGTGGCATGATACATAATTGTTGTAAGGACCGCTACTAAGAAAACAATGGCAACAACAAAAATCATACTTAATCTAAAGTTGATCATCATTGCCATGATAAGGGCACAAATAAGTGACATTGGCGCACGAATGCACATACGGATAATCATTTGATAAGCCATTTGCACATTTGTCACATCTGTCGTTAAACGTGTTACAAGTCCTGCAGTACTATATTTATCAATGTTTGAAAAAGAGAATGTTTGAATGTTTGTATACATGGCATCTCTTAAATTGGCTGCAAAACCCGTTGAAGCTTTAGCTGCATGGTTACCAGCTAAAAAACCAAGTGATAATGTTCCAATTGCAATAACAAACATGAATGTTCCATATTTTGTAACATTAGACATATTACCTGCCTCAATCCCTTTATCAATAAGACTTGCCATTAATAAAGGAATAATGATTTCTAAGATAACTTCTAATGCCGCAAATAACATTGTAAGTAATGAATCTTTTTTATATTCTTTGATTTGTTTCATTAAAGTTTTTACCATAATTGACTTCCTTTCCTATTCATTTACCGAACTTCAAGAATATTTATAAATCTTCTTTGATATTATTAATTAATTTATCGGATATTTTAATAAACATATTTATTTCTTCTTCAGATAAATCTTTAATAAGTTTTTGATGCATTTCTTTCATCTTATCTTCAATTTGTCGATTATGATTTCTTGAAGATTCTGTTAAAACGATTTTCTTTAATCTTGCATCATATTCTACTTCTTCTCGTTCAATCATTCCCTTTTTACACATCAGTTTCAACATTTCTGATGTCGTAGAACGATTGATTGAAAATTCTTTTTCTATATCTTTAGGAAATGTATCAAGCCCACTATCTTCTCTATCTTGAACAAACCCAATAATCCAACAATGCATTAAAGTTACACGATCAGGCCTCTGACCTGTTTTCTTATCCATTGCCTTTCTCATTAGGTTATTTATGGTCTTAATACGATGTCCAATGGGATCTCTATACATATCATTCCTCCTATATTGTTCGGTTACGAATTGTATGGTAACATACAATTTAAAATTTGTAAACTTTTTTCATAGAAGTTCTTTATAAGTCGTTGTATAATAGAAAAGAAAGTGAGGAAGACAAATGGAAATTAAAGAAAGGTTTTTAAATTATGTGAATTTTGACACACAATCAGATAGTTATTCACATACTGTTCCTTCAACTTCAAAACAATTAAAATTAGGAAATTATTTAGTTGAAGAATTAAAATCATTAGGAATTGAAAACGCAAAAATAGATGAATTTGGTGTAGTTTATGGAACAATTCCTAGTAATAATAATCATCAAGGAGATGTTATAGGTTTTATTGCCCACATGGACACTTCTCCTGATGCAAGTGGTAAAGATATTCATCCACAAATTATCAAAGATTATCAAGGTCAAAAAATTACTTTAAATGAAGATAAAGAACTTTATCTAGACCCTGAACAATATTCTCAACTCTTACAACTTATTCATCATGATTTAATTACTACAGATGGAACAACTTTATTAGGAGCTGATGATAAAGCTGGTATTGCAATCATTATGCAAATGGTGGAATATATTTATAATCATCCAGAATTTAAACATAATGATATTCAAATTGCTTTTACACCTGATGAAGAAATTGGACATGGTAGTGATCACTTTAATGTTGATTACTTCAATGCACAATATGCTTATACCATTGATGGTGGAGATATTCACATTGTTGAATACGAAAACTTTAACGCATTTAGTGCCGAAGTGAAAGTCCATGGAAGAAGTATTCATCCAGGAAGTGCTAAAAATAAAATGATCAATTCAACGCGTGTTGCATATGAATTTGATTCACTTTTACCTGTGCATATGCGTCCCGAATCAACAGAAGGTTATGAAGGATTTAATCACCTTCACTCGATTCAAGGAACTTGTGAAGAAACAGTTGCTGAATATATTATTCGTAACCATGACTTACAACAAGCAAATAAACAATGCCAAGACTTTAAAGACATTGCAGAGTTCTTAAATAAAAAATATGGTTATAAAATTGTTGAAGTAACGATTACAGAAAGTTATTTAAATATGAAAGAAGCTCTAAAAGATCATATGTTCATTGTTGAACAAGCTTTAGCTGCCATTAAAGAAAATGGTTTAGATGCTTATTGTTCACCAATTCGTGGTGGTACAGATGGTGCACGTTTAACATTCAAAGGACTTCCTTGTCCTAATCTTGGTACAGGTGGTTTTAACTATCATGGACCCTATGAATATTGTTCACTTACTATGATGGAAAAACAAGTTCAAATCTTACTTCATATTTTAAAAAACACTGCTTCTAAATAAGCATTAACAAAAAATCGTGTGGATTTCTTAGACAATAAATAAAGCAAAAGTATTAACTTAATTTCTTAACTTAGTAGCATTACAAAAAAAGCCGTGATTTTTCACGACTTTTTGACATTAAAATTAAATATTTGTATTTCTTATAATTTACTTTTGATTTTCTTTATTTAATTCCAAAGTATCTATTTTTTTAATAAATGGTAAATAAATAACAAAAGATACAACAATCATCACAAATTGCCATAATGCAACACGCCATCCACCAATCAAAAGTCCTGATATAATTGGTGGTGTTGTCCAAGGAACCATAACCCCGCTAAATAATGGTAAAATTCCCATATACATTAATAAGTAACTACTTATACCTATAATTAAAGGAACAAGAACAAATGGAATTAATAAATATATATTAAGTACAATTGGTGTCCCAAAAATAATTGGTTCATTAATGTTAAAGATATTAGGTACAATGGATAATTTACCTAAGCTACGTAATGACTTTGATTTGGCAAAAAATGTAATATAAATCACTAACCCAATCACAATTCCAGCACCAGACATACATAAGAAATTGTCCCAAAATTGTTGTGTAAAAATATGTCCACCATTTTGAATTGTAAGAGGCAATCCTGAATCTATAATTTTTTGATTAGCTGCCATATTTGCTTGTAAAATTGGTGAAAGAATTCCTCCACATATAGAACCACCATGGACGCCTGTCCACCATAATAAAGACATAACAACCGTCATAATAATAACGCCAAAGAACGAATCTGTAATTCCTTGTAAAGGAATTTGAATTACCGAATAAATAAGTTCTGCAAATGTTGTATTAAATATAAAGTGACATATAGCATAAATAATTGCACAAATAGTAATAATAATTCCAGTTGGTAATAGTGATGAAAATGAATCTGCAACACCACTAGGCACACCATCTGGCATTTTAATGCTAATATCTTTTTTTACACATAAAGAATAAATATATCCAACTAAAAAACCAATTAAAATAGCACAAATCATTCCTTGACCAGCAGTCCAATCTTTAGAAATAATTCCTGTAACTGATTCCCCACTGTCTAATACCTTAGAAGATGGAGTTAATAAAATAAAAGCTGCTAAACCAGTTAAAGCGCCATTTATAGCTGTTATTACTTGATCATTCTTCAAATAAGAATAAGTAATTCCTATTACTGTAAAGAAGGCCATTAATGAAAACGTAGAAGAATATACTTGAGAACATACATCTCCTATTCCACTTTCACTAATTACTTTACTTACTGATTCAATTGGTAAGTTGGCAATCAACAGGAACAATGATCCTATCATTAAAAACGGTAAAGAAAACATCATTCCATCCTTTAAAGCCTTTATAACTTTTGTATTTGTAAACTTCGATATATAAATAACTAATGTTTCATTTATAAATTTGTTCATATTATTTATCTCCTATAAAATTTCACCATTTGATGAAATAACTCTTTTATACCATTCAAAAGAAGCTTTTCGATATCTTCTTCCACTACCTTTAGCTTGATCATCTAAATCAACATAGATAAATCCATATCTTTTTGCCAATTCACCAGTAGAAGCACTTACAATATCGATTGCTGACCAAGGAGTATATCCCATGACTTCTACACCATCTAACTCAATTGCTTTTTTCATTTCTGAAATATGGTTTCTTAAGTAATCAATACGATAATCATCATTAATGATTCCATTTTCTAATTTATCATAAGCTCCAAAACCATTTTCAACAATAAACATTGGTTTTTGATATCTTTCATAAACTTCATTTAAAATAATCCTTAATCCTGTAGGATCAATAGCCCAACCCCAATCACTTTTCTTTAACAATGGATTTTGTACTTCAATAAAGTCATGTATTTTATCATATTCTGCAATCGTTGATTTATAATAACTAAACCCTATATAATCCACAGTACCTCGTTTTAAATCTTTTAAATCTTCATCAGTTATATCTAATTGAATATTACTCCTTTCCCACTTTTTTAAAGTATAGGTTGGATAATATCCCCTTACATGAACATCACTAAAGAAATACCTCTTATCCATTGCTTTAATTCCTGCAAGAATATCTTGTGGATTACAAGAAGAAGGATAAATTGGGCCAAAATGCAACATGCAACCTACTTGCATAGAGGCATTAATTTCTTTTGCTCTTTGAACTGCTCTAGCACTTGCAACAAACTGATAATGAGATATTTGATACATTGTTTGTTCAATATTTTCATTATCTTCATATAAAACACCTGCTCCAGTCCAAGCATTAAAAGGATTATCGGTATCTATAAGATTATTAATTTCATTAAATGTCATCCAATATTTGACCTTTTTGCTATATCTTTTAAAACATGTAATCGCATATCTTTCAAAGAATGTAATTAATTGTCTATTTCTCCAACCACCATATTTTTTTGCTAAATAAAGAGGCATTTCAAAATGAGATAAAGTAACAATAGGCTCTATTCCATATTTTAAACATTCATCAAAAACATGATCATAATACTCTAGCCCTTCTTCATTAGGCTCTAATTCGTCACCTTGAGGATAGATCCGTGGCCATGAAATACTTAAACGGAAACATTTAAAGCCCATTTCAGCAAATAATTTAATATCTTCTTTATAATGATGATACCCATCTGAACCATGTCTTTTTGGATAAAGACTTGTATCATCACTTTTCATTGCTTCTAAAATTTCTTTTGTAGAAATTTCATTTTGTTTAGCATAATCTTGAACATCTACATCTAAATGATGACGGGCACAGTCTGAAACAGAAACACCTTTTCCTCCTTCGTTCCATCCACCTTCATATTGGTTAGCAGCAACAGCGCCACCCCATAAAAATCCTTCTGGAAATTTTTTTACCATTTTAATATCCTCCGCTTTTCTCTAAAACCATCTTAACACCTTATATAAAAAAAGCATGATTATTTCATTTAATGAAAATAATCATACTTACTCATTAATCATGTATTTTTTTAGCTAAACACATTTCCACAAATTCAACATCAAAATGTTTAGCTCTTGATCCTGAATAACCCATATCTAATGATGAGATTTGTTTCATTTCTTCTTCATTTAATTCAAAATCAAAGATATCTATATTTTCTTTTATTCTTTCTACATGTGTTGATTTTGGAACAACGCCCTTTTGTTTTTTGCGCTGAGTGAGTGTCATGGTGAACGTTGCGTCGAAGTCCTATATACAGGACCGTTCATCCGTTTGGTTCGGTGATGATTGGCGGCGCGCGGCGCGTTTTGGGACCGTGGCTGATACTATGGATGCTCGCAAGCGATATGAATGAGGATGCTCATGGCGTATGACGATAGGGAGGCCGGGCTGACGGTTGAGGACCGCGGCTCAAAGTTGGGTCTTCCCCAAAACCAAGATGCAGAGGCCAATGTACTGGCCGCTATGCTGCTATCGCCCGAGGTGGTCGAAGAGGCCCAGGTCGAGCTGCAGCCCGATGACTTCTACCGCCCCATTCATAAGACCATCTATACCGCGATGGTCGATATGTACAACAGCCGCATTCCCATCGACTCCATCTCGCTGATCGATTACCTGCGAAGCATCAACAAGCTCGATGCCGTGGGTGGCGAAGCGTACATTTTGGAGTTGATGGGTCAGACTCTGTCGCTCGTGAACTGGCAGCACCATGCCGCCATCGTCCGTCGCGACTCGATGCTGCGCGAGCTGATCGGCGCCACCAACGAGATCAACGCGCTGGCATATAACGCCCCCACCGACACCAAAGAGGTCGTGGAGCTGGCCGAGAGCAAACTGCTCAAGGTCACGGCACGCGAGGTCAAGTCGAGCTACAAGACGCTGACTGAGTTTATGGTCGAGGCCTATAACGAGGCCGAGGAAGTGTGCCAGGCCGGTGGCCAGGCTGCGGGCGTGCCCACGGGCTTCCCGTCGCTCGACCGCATGCTCATGGGTTTTCGCGAAGGCCAGCTCATCATCATCGGTGCCCGTC
>ENA-OPDE01000551-OPDE01000551.1-human-gut-metagenome-genome-assembly--contig:-NODE-551-length-18271-cov-4.105237_pt1 | contig 18271 bp, 28 predicted proteins | sample MGYA00241261_ERZ501502 | MGnify/ENA primary metagenome ERZ501502 (study PRJEB25962, sample SAMEA2042450) | human gut metagenome | biome: human gut; feature: human-associated habitat; material: faeces... | reverse complement strand
AATAAGTAAAATGATGAGAGTTATAAAATAAAGTAATAAATGATTTTTTTCTTTTGGGGGCATAGATTCATCTTTTAAAGCAAGAAGTGCATCTTTAAAACGCATTTTCTTGTTGTTACAAGATTCAGGAGGGGGTATCAGGGAAAGGGTGTTGATTTTGCCAATGATTTCTTGTCGTTTTTTCTCTAACTCGGCATGGCGTTGTGTGAAAACACTGGTTGAATATACTTTTGTTTCAAGTAGTTCAAATAAAGTATCCTCTTTATTGTTCAGTCTAGTTAATTCCTGACGCAATTCTCTAATTTTTTCGTCTGAACCAGATGAATTACAGTCATGAAAGGTAATATCAAAATCATCTATAGCACACTGAATTGTGTCAATAACAGCCTCTATTACTAAATCATATCTCGATGATTGAACATCGCATAATTTGTTAGGGCATGCATAACGATGTCCTCCTCGTGATTCTGCTACATTTAGTCTTGATATTTTTCTGCCGCATCTTTTACAGTACATAATTCCGTAAAGTGGATTTTTTAAAGAGCGGTCATTCGTAAAGGATTTATTTTTAGACAGACGTTCCTGAACAGACATAAACAAACCGTGATTAACTATTGCATCATGCTTCCCATCAAATAATAGATAATCGTGTCTTTCGGGGCGATATTTTTTTAATTTTCCATCTTCCATTACCGTTTTATTGGGGGTAAATCCCCATCGTATTTTTCCGTCATACACAGGATTTGATAAAATCCGTTTCACGCTTCCTTTAGTCCATATCTGCTTGCTAGGAGGTATATATCCTTCTGCATTTAATTCGTTTGTAACCCCGCATATTGTTTTCCCTTCGGCATACTTCTGGAATATTATTCGCACGATTCTAGCTTCATCCTCTATGGGTTCTAAAGTGGTTACTTTGCCATAACGTACTTTTCTATAGCCAAAAGGTGGAATAGGTTGAATGAAATTACCAGCTCGCACAGATGCCAGCTTTCCTCTTGCTTGAACCATCTTATAATAATCCAGGTAATCGGCCCCGTGATTCAATTCCATTTTCAGTAATTTCATATCTGTTCCGGTAGTATCGTTTAAGTCATAAGTCTTATAGGGCGTTATAATTAAAGTATTAGTATATTTAAATGCATTGATTATATGCCCTTGGTCTAATAAATCACCACGAGAAAGCCTCTGAGGGTCAACAACAAGGACTCCTGCTATTATTCCAGATTCCATCATTTTTAAGATTTCTTTCATCAAAGGCCTGTCTTTGATGGTTCCACCAGAGACTACTTCTCTAAAAATATATTTTTCAGGAATAAGCTCGCCAAATTCACGCTTGGCAAGGGATTGAAGTTCTTCTTCATGTCGCTTTAAAATATTTTCAACATCTTGATTATATTCGTCAGCACGCGATTTTCTGAGATACATTAAATAAATGCCTTTTGAATCATTATAGTTCATTGATTACCTCCCTAAAAAAGGGTATAAAAAATACACCCTATGCAAATCACAGGATGCATGTTATAATCTAATTGAAGCAGTTAGATTATCAACATCCTTAGTTGATAGGTAACTGGAAATCCGGTATTGTCAGTACCGGATTTTTTGTTAATATGATTATACAATGTGTAAAACATATGTGCAATATAAAAATATCTCCCGACAGTATCGTGTCAGGAGATATTTTTTACTCATCATCGTCTTCTTTGGCTTGAATATTGTCAGGACTTCGCCGAGTACTATTAAGAAAATGAATGATGACTGAACCCATTCCACTCATTCCCAATAATGCACCCGCAATTGCACCAGCTGAAGTTGGCACTAAATAGACAACAAGAACGGCACCGATGATGCATAGTACACTAAGCACAAATGCGCAAACCATTCCTCCTACGCTATCACGGGATTCCGTTTTTATCATCTTTTCTTGCATATTATGACGATGCTCTTGCTCTCTTTCGGCCATTGCTACGATTCTATCTGCAGTACCAGGTAAAATCTGTTCATAGCCAGATAAAATTTTAGGATGCGGAAGAGGTCCGCTGTATCTTTCCATAACCTCGCGGGTAATGAAACTGGTCATTTTACCGAACTCTTTTTGTTCTTCTTCGTCCAGTTCATCGAGCTCCGGCAAATCGTCCAGTTCCTCTTTTGGCTCCGGCTTGGCTTGGACCTTCGTGCCATGTGATGTTAATTCGTTCTGTTTCTCGTTTTGTTCCTTTTCGGATGTATGTTCCGACATTTTCCCAATCGCTCCTTAGGGCCTCGAAATCTTTCTGTTTACCGTTAGAAATATCAGGCCAATCTTTTGTTCCATATAGGTTTAAAACTCTTAAGTATCCTCTAAGAAAGCTCTTGCTGACTGTGTGTTTCATAATGTTTCACTCCTTTACAAGTAACCTCCTGACAGTAGCGTTGTTACTACTGTAACTCTATTATACATAAAAATGAGTTTTTTTCTACGGAAATGAATCAAAAATAATAAAAAATTTATCATTTTGTAAAGAAAATTACGCATTTTGTACATCAGTTCGATTAAATTATATAGATAATAGAGAGTAAATGAGATATAATTTGCTTATATAAAGTTATACATTTTGAGGTGGTTAAAAATGAGAACAATAAAAACGAATAGAAAATATAAACATTTTAAGGGGAAATATTACCAGGTATTATACATTGCAAAACATTCAGAGACAGGAGAAAAATATGTAGTTTATCAGGCATTATATGATGATTACAGTATTTACATTAGGCCGTATGATATGTTTGTATCCGAAGTGGATCATGAGAAATATCCTGAAGTAAAACAAAAATATCGTTTTGAATTAGTTGAAGAATAATTAGGAAAGAGCAGCGGATGAACTGCTCTTTTTGTATATAAGAAATAATAGTAATTGTGCCGGCGCAATTACTGAAGTTTGGCTCCTTTACTACGGTTACATCGCCAACATAATGTTTGTAAATTATCCTCCGTAGTTAATCCGCCTTTGGAAACAGGAACAATATGATCTATTTCAAGTAATAAATGTGGCTCCTGTTCGACAGACACCCCGCATTGCTTACAAGTATAATGATCTCGTTCTTTGATATGTTGACGGAGTTTGCTGGTCATCAAAGCACGTTGTCCTGCAACGCTCTTATTAAATTTAATTTTTTCAGATAAAAATAAAACGAATTTATTTAGGTTTTCAATATCCATAACAACATCACAATGCATGGAAGCATTTCCACCAGAACTGACATATTCAAACACATATTTTGGGAAATATGCGGTACTCATATCTATTTGTTCAAATCCCAATTTTTTCTCTAATTTCTTCTTGCTAAATTTTCTGATGAAAGTTGGAATATCGTTTTTTATGCTCTCAAGAATTTTTTTCTTTTCTTCTTGTAAATGATGCTTACCTTCTTCAGCAGCCTCAAAATTATTTAAGATGTTTTCAAAATATGAAAGCTCCTCTTCAGTTGCCTTAATACCGAAATATTTGCAAACATATTCAAAAGGCTTCTTTTGAGCATTACTACACACGCTGCGAGAGCAATGGTGTACGTTTGGAGCGTATTTCTGCTCTTTTAAATGCTTTCTTTTATAATTCCAAGAACTGGAATCTTGATAGGATGCATTTCCGTAGTCCAATTTATTAGATATCAAATCTGTATTTTTTAAATCTTCGATATGCTCATTTAATTCGTTGCAATCAGTAATGTAAGTATTTATACGTTCTTTTATTTCTATGAATTTTGCACTTTTATAATAAAAAGATTCATAAATTTTCCAGCCAATAATAGCGATTACGATAAGTAAAAGAAATGGCCAAATTACACTTAGTAAATAATAGATAGCATACATAACGATTGCTATAGCTATTAAGCCGATGATAAATTCCATAAGTTTCCTCTCCTTTGTAGTTACATGAATTAAAATTTTTATACTTTAATGGAAATTAATAGTTACAAGCATAATTATACAACAAGATATGAAATAAGTACACAAAATTTGGAAGAATAATAGAGAAAATTATCCCTACTATACAAACCGATAGAAATGACAAAAAAACTTCTACAGAAAAATCGTCCAATTTTAAAATCTGTTATAATCAGATAAATTTCAAATCAAGGAGGTCATTTGAGGAAATATGTTGCATTATTTTATGAGGAGGTTAATGAAGAGTTTTATTAGATCGCTATTCTGTCATACTACTATTGATGGGGAATTTAATTCCAGAAATTACATATTGACGAAAATATGTTCGGGTTATATAATAGAATGAAATCGAACATACTTTCGTAAGAAAGGAGCGTTACATAATGTACAGAAAGAAACTTCTCAAATTAATTAGCAATTGCGAAAATGAAACGTTTTGCGAGTTCATATTTGTATTTGCTGAAAAATTAAAAAGAAACTGGGGGTGCTAGTCCCCAGTATCTTTAATTAATTTCTTCTACAATTCTATCTATATAGCCATAGACTTTATGTTTATGGCTATTAGGCATTTTAGAAAGTTTTGTTGTATACTCTAATAATTCTGGATCAAGAGTTAAGTCGGCTAAAAATTCAGCAGTTGCAGCAGTTGCAATTCCTTCCAATCCCATCAATTCTGATTGGCTAACACGCAAGGCATTTGCAAAAAGTTTAATTTTAGACAACTGTAAATCAACTTCGCCTTTTTCGATTTTAGCAATAGATGAACGACTCGTATAGCCAGTTTTTTGGGCTAATTCCTCTTGAGACATTCCGATTTCTAATCGACGTTTCTTGATATTTTTATAGAGTAGCAACATAATATCACCACCTTCCAGAGTCAATATATCATGTGCGTGAAAATAAATCAACAAAAATGATGAAAAATGTTGACATATATTCAACGAAATGATATATTACAGATGTGAATATAATTCACCAAAATAAATATTGAACAAGGAGGGAAAAAGATGGCTAATGTGGAACTTCTTAAGGAAAAAATAAAAGAATCCGGAATGAGTATTTCTTTTTTGACAGAAAAAATGGGCGTTGGCAGGGAAACATTTTATAATAGAATGAATAATCCAGATTTTAGAGCCTCTGAAATTGTTTCGTTGACTAGAATTTTACGTCTTACAAAAAAAGAACGCGATTCTATTTTTTTTAATTAAAATGTTGAATTTAATTCACTAATCAAAATTAGAAAGCAGGTGAGAAATACGCAAGGATATTATTACCCACAAAACGGAAATGAAGAAGTAAAAACAAATGTTCCAACAGGAACTTTGCAAATAGAAGTGTCTAATTTACCAGAATTTAAAGAATTGTTGGAACAGGCAAAAAAAGAGAGCGACCAATTGCAGGCAACAATTAGCCGACTCAGTAATTTTGATTTAAAGATAAATTTTTCTGTAAAGGAAGATGTTATTTCCGAGAAATAGATTCGGCTTTTTCAACAATTAAGTTCATGGACATAAAATGAACCGCCGCAGCAATGAATAATTTCATATCGTTGAAATCTAAATTGCTATGTTTACGAACATAGTGCGTTTCATCATTTCCAATCCATGCAGAACGCTCTGCGAGGGTGACGATTGATTCGATATTTATATATTTGTTAATGCATTTGGCCAAAGGCTGTGCTTTGATTTCATCGACCAATTCAGGATTTTGATGAATAGCATAATCTTTAATCAGAAATTCAAGAGCTTTTCGATAACCCATACCGCATATTTCGGTAAGACCAGCACTTTCAGCCTGCTCAGATTCGTGATAAATTTTTACGAATTGAGGAGAAAGATTTTTTATTTGCTCTGGAAAATCTGTAAGATGCGAAGAATTAGGAAATACTGAACCGATAGTACCAATAGGAGGTTCTCCAAATGCCCCATCTGTAACAGAATACTTTATCATAAAACATTTCTGGCAATGTGGACAAAAGAAAAAAGAATACAGAAATTCGTCGAATATTTCCTCAACATAATAGCTTATTAATGGAAGTTCTCCGTATGCAGTATCACATATAGGGCATATGTTAGGCAATTTAATTTTAAATTTTTTACCAGAATGGTCTGGTGCAAGTGGGATGGCATCAATAATTTTGCGTGAATGAGTAAGTGAATACATAAATAGCTCCTTTCTATACGTATTAAGCGTGACAGTGCTTTATACAACAAGAATATTGGAGAAACTATAAAAAGTCAAGAATGACTAGGGAAGGAGGGAATAAAATTGGATTTATCAACAAAAAACCTAGGGCAATACATAAAGGAGAAAGGATATAACCTGTCAGAACTTTCTAAAAAGACAGAAGTACCGTATATGGCTTTATACAATAGTCTCATGAATGAGAATACAGATAGAGCCTTACGAGCAGATGAGTATCTGAGTCTGCGCAAACATTTAGAAGTTGACCCAATGATATTTTATCAAGGTGACCAGAAGGAGATGGGATGATGAAGTTTGAAGACATAACTTTTTACGTAACAATTGGGATAGCAATTATAAATATTACAGGTGCCTTGCGAAAAGTTGCAAAGATAAAGAAAGAAGAACCTCTCTATAAAATTTACGAAGAGATTCTTCTACAGAGAATCTTGATATGGACAATGATTATACCGCTTACCTTTAATAAGATTAATGTTTTTTTGTGGAAATAGAACGTTTAATCTTTGAAAGTTTGGAATCAATACGATCAAGAAGCTGAACGCAAGAGTAGTTAACATAATGTAGAGCGAAGAAAGCAGGATAGGAGGGAGATAATTAATCAAGAACCAATAAAAATAGAAGACAGACAAGCTGTTGTACATAAACATGAATATGAACATAAATGAGGAGCAATTGAATGGAAAAAGAAGTAATCACTTTGGAACGTGAAAATTGTGTTATTCGTATTCACAGGCCTGATATTCCGGAGGAAGAAAGACAACGGAGAATGGAAGCGTTTAAACAGGCAGCCGCAACATTTATGAAGGCTGTTTACAGACAAAACCAAGGAATATGAAAAAAATGTGCCTGCGGGAGCGGCAACTCCCGATTGGGCACATAGCAAATAAAACCAATTACAGTATACTCCAAAATGGAGAAAAACGAAAGGAAAAATTATGCTTAAAGTTAATTTAGCAAGAGGAATTGTAGAAATAGCCGGAAATGATATGGATTACATTCCAGAGTTTATGACATTAACTTGGAAAATAAAACAATCAATTCCACAGGAGATGCATGGGCTAATGAAAGAGGCATTTGAAGATGCTATGCAGATGAAAGAATGTCCACAGATGGATTGCGAAGAAGATTTTACAAGACAGATGAGAGAACTGTTAGGTGCAAAGAACGAACCAAAAGAAGAAGATCCGTTAGATGCAGAAGATGCAGAATATTTATTCAGAAAGATTAGTTTGGCAATGAAAGCAGGAAATGCAATATTACTATCCTATGATAATTACGGCATGGATGTACATATTGCAGTAGGTCAGTTTGATATAGCAAAAGGATTTGATGAGGCGTTTCGCATGTATGCAGGCGAAAAAGGAGAGCGTGAAACGTATGAGAGTTGCATCGAATACCTTGAAGAATTAATAGAAGAGGGGATGAAAGATGGTAATTAATTTTGTATTGCACAAGTACCGACAGACAAAAGCTGCTCTTGAACTGCAACCTGCCTCATCGCGTCTCTTGGAGCGGAAAGCTGCATTAAAGTGGTGGATTGCAAAGGACATAAAGGAAAATGGAGTATTCCAAGAAAAATAAAGAAAATCCGGCGAAAATAATTCGCTGGCAGAACGGACAACTAGAGTGTTTCTGTGGAACGATGGCAGAAGCAGAAAATTATGCAGAGCAAAGAAGCAAAGTGATTAAACAGAATTATGTGATTGTATGAAAAAGAGGAGTCAAATGTTTGACTCCTCTTAAGCAAATACCAAAGGATGGTACATGCCAAAAACCTATTTAGAGTGTACTATCTGCAATTTAAAATGTCAAGAAATAATCGGGTGAAAGTCCCGTATAAAGCTTGATAAACGTATTAAGGATAGGACCAGATATGAGTTATACGAAACATATATATAACCTCGGCAATGCAATAGAGGTAGAGGAAAAACACACTTACAGACTTCGCTCTCCAGGAATGAAACGAGAGAAGAAAAAGAAGCTGACCCCTGCACAGATGAAAGTAGTCAATCAGAAAAATAAAGAGAAGAAATGTAGAAGAAGATTGAGAAAGCATTTCAGGGAGAATGATTATTTTGTATGTCTTACTTACAAAAAAGAGGAACGTCCTTCCGATATGGCAGAAGCCGGGAAAGATTTTTCGGACGCTTTAAGAAAAATTCGTAAGGCGTATGCAAAAGCAGGATACAAGGTAAAGTGGATTCGGAATATTGAAGTAGGGACGAGGAATGCATGGCACATCCATTTGGTTATTAACAGGATACCAGATACAGATTTAATTCTTCGGAAAGCTTGGAAGAAAGGTAAAGTAATCTGTCAGCTCATGTACGAAAAAGGTGAGTTCAAGGACTTGGCAGCCTATCTTACAAAGACTCCGGAAACAGATAAACGCTTAAGAGAGTCAGAACATGATGCATCAAGGAATCTTCCGTTGCCAGAGCCGGAGAAGAAAACGTACATGCACTGGAAGACCTGGAACAAGATTCGTGTACCAAGGGGCTATTACATAGACAAAGATTCCGTTTATGAGGGGGTTAATCCTATCACGGGATATCCATTTAGAGAATATACGCTACTAAAGCTGAAAAGGAGGGAATGATGGAAGTACATATCTACATAGAAACCGACAGTAAAGCTCCCAAAAGACAACTTCGTAAGTATGGATATGTGCTGGAGTGTAGCTTAAGAGGAGCGATATGGACGAAGGAAAAGTTTGGGGAAGCGGAGGGAACATATCACAGCGTAGTTCTGCGAGCATTGATAGAGGCAATGAAGAGACTCACTAAAGAGAGTGAAGTGCATATCCACACTGAAAATGTGTATATCTTGTCCATGTTAGAGAAAAATGTGGACAACTGGGAGGCAAATGGATATATGACTTCAAAAGGAAAGCCAGTTGCTAATGCAGATCAGTGGAAAGAACTTCATTCTATCGCAGAAAATTACTTGCTCTTGCCAGAACCAGGACGACACGCTTATACAAGCTGGATGCTTGGGAAAATGAAGGAGAAATAATATGTTTGATAAATTTGGTGAAATGGATTCTTACAAGGAAATCAATGCAGAAGAAACAGAAGACGACATGGAAGATGTCATAAGAGATTTCTATGTAAGCGAAGGAATTATAAAGAAAGCGGTAGCGGTAAAAGACAACCCCAAGGATCTGCGCGAGTTGATTGCGCCTTCTGGAAGCAAATCTTTCCGAAAAGGAAGATGGATTTTCATGTTTCATGAAAATAGAATCAATGTCAGAAAGTTCCCGGAACAAGGGAAAGAAATCACTTGGCCAGAATTTGTAGAGATAACAGCTAAAGTCTTAGAAAAATATGAACTAGAAGAGGCTGCAACAAGGGAGGAAAATGTAGATGGATTTAAGGGAGATAGCGAAAGCAACAAACAAGACAGTGCTGGAAGCGGAAGAGATAATGAACAAAGTAACGCTAGAGCTGGTGGAGATGTCAGAAAAACAGAAGAAAACAAGGTTGTACCAGAGCATAAACAGAGTGAAATGGCACAAGAAACCGATAACTATATCCTTGAAACCCTCACAGAAAAGAACATGGGATACACAGAGGAATCAACGGGAGAAAAGGAGCAGAAAAAAGAAGTAATTGCGCCGGCGCAAAAATCGCCAAAACCCGCATTAATCCCAAGTGAGGAAGAGGTTTTAAAAGAAGACAAAAAGCCAATCGTTCGCTGGGATAAAATGAAATTCATGTCTATCCCAGAAGTGGCCGAATTATTACACTTAGGATACAAGAGCCGCCACCTAACCTTTAACAGCATTACAGACGTAGAAAACTGGCTGAGCGAGGAAATGGAAAAATAGCTGGACACACCTCATATGAGGTTTGTATATACACATTACATAACACGTTGACGGTTCCGCAATACGAATACGGAGCTATATGCCATTGTTATTCCTCCGGGTTTGTTTCGGAGGAGAAAGGAGTCGAAATGTTTTTGAACCCTAAGATTTTAAAAAAGTTATTAAAAGAAGCGTATAAGCATAGAACCCTTTATCTTGCCTGCAAAGCAGAAAGCTTATATATAGCAGCAGGATACTGGGAAATGGAATTTTTAAAAGAATACATCCCAAAAGAAACATTAGGGGATATTGTAGCACTTTCAGGAATGCTTCCAGAAGATGGACAGCGGTATCAAGTCTTAGAATCAGGTAATCAGTTAGAGACTGGACTACCACTTGAAATAAAAAAATATGTGGATATGCGCCCGACAGAAGTGACAAATTGGTTAACTGTTTCAAGCGCAAGCAGAATGTTGCGGGTATTGCAGGATGCGTCTGGTGAAACCAAATTGTTAGATGATACATGCGTAAAAGCAGTAGACAGTAGTTATTGCGAAACAGAGAAAGGAGAAACAGCTCCAGCAACCCCTACTTATAACGAGTGGTCTGTTGTATGGGAAAATAATGTTGGTAAATTCAGAGTAATGCTTCACCGGATGGATGAAGACAAAGAGGGAGTATTACAACAATTAGGAATGGTAGATCTGAGGAGGAATCCTGATTGAAAAAACGAAAGAAACATAAATCGAGTATATTACAACAAAAGGGAGAACCTTGTTACCTCTGCATGAAATTAAAACCAATTCGAGAGTGGAGACGAGCAGTACACGAACACCATATATTTGGCGGTTCGAACAGAAACAAGTCGGAAGCGGAAGGATTAAAAGTTTATCTTTGCCTAGAACATCATATCAGTGGCAAGGAAGCGGTACATAACAATGCTGAACTCATGAGAGAACTTCGCCAAGATGGACAGCGTGCTTTCGAAAAAACGCATACACGAGAAGAGTTCATGAAACTTTTTGGAAAAAATTATTTGGAGGAATAATATGACAAGAGAAAAATTAGAAAAATATTTAGGTGAAAAAGTCAAAGTGATATTATTTGACGGAATAAAGCTCGAAGGATATTTAAGAAAGACAGGAACGCCAGATTGTGTTTATAACCCAGACTTATTTATCCCGAAGAAACGTTATTTCTTGACAGACGGAAGGAAAGTAATCGGAGAACGATTATTCAGAGTGTCCCACATTAAAAAGCTCGAAGTAATATGAGATACGCCTATGAGACATGACTATAGATTAATACAGAATATGCTTATTACCGGAAAGATAGATACGAACGAATTTAAAGAACGGATAGATGCAATCAAAACGGATACCTATATGGGACTGGCAGAGAAGTTCATGAAATGTGAAATAGGCGAAGAAGAGTTCGTGGAGCGGTACAATAGATTAGTCGAGCGGGACGCAGAAAAGCATTGGGAACCAATACAGCCGCATGAGCACATATAATTTAAGAGGGGCAATGAGAGCAATGACAATAACAGAAGCAATAGTAATTATAGCAGCATTAATTTATACAGGATTTGTATTTTACATACTTAACAAGTGAGGTGGTAGAATGGATACACGAAATCACGAACACTACAAAGACAAAACAGCACATGATGCGATTAAGGCAGCGGATAAGCCGCCTAATGCCGTAAGAGAGACAGTTGAGAATATGAGAAGAGAAGCAAATAAAAGAGGATTTGAAGTATTCGGACGGATTAAACTCAGAGACAAGAAAACAGGCAAGATTTATAGATAGCAGGAGGTGGTTATCTTGAACATAAAACAGGTTCTCAATGATTATGTAGATGCCTGCGAGTTAGTCAGAGAGACGGAGGATGATATTGCAGAGCTTGAACAGAAACAGTCTGTAGTCACTTCTGACAAGGTAAAAGGCAGCATGAATGAGCATCCATATACACAACAGTCCTTTAACATCGAAGGGCTTGCGTATGATGAGAAACGCAATGAACGCTTGACGAAAGAAAGGGATATTCTTTCTAAGCGGAGAGAAAAAGCAAACAGCGTCAGACTGCAGGCACTAGAAGTCATTAACCAGGCACCAATCCGTATCCAGAGAATTATCCGTTTTCGATATGAGAAAAAACTTACATGGGAAGAAGTAGCCGATCGGATGAAAGGAAGTACCTCCGGAGGGTTAAAGATGGAACTTAAAAGATTTTTTGAAGAAAAATGAAAGTTTGTTACGAATGTTACACATGTTACGATGAAGTGTGTTAAAATTTAAAATTGAGAAGACAGGATAAGTAGTTTTCCTTTGTAAAACATTTTTTCAGAAGGTACTCCACAGAAATGTGGGGTATTTTTTGTTATATAAAAAATTCGTAGTAGTATGGAAATTTATCGATATATATTGTAAAATAAAGAAAAATGTTTTACGGAGGAAACAAATGGAAAGAAATATTATATCTTTCATGAATATGAAAGGTGGAGTTGGAAAAACAACAGTTTGTGTAAATATAGCCGGTTGTTTGGCTAATCAAGGTAAAAAAATATTATTGATTGATATTGATCCACAAATGAATGCTACACAATATTTATTAAATCCTCAAAATATTCAAAAAGTGATTGATGATAAATATACAGAAAAGGAAACTATTTACTGGCTTTATAAGGATAGTGCAGAAGATGATTTGTACGGTATTAGCGGAGAAGAACCAGATTCAGTTTCAAGCTCTGAAAGTTCTATAAGTGAGAAAATTATATATAATGTAAGAGAAAACTTAGATTTGATATGTGGCGATTTAAGAATGACAAATATAGTTGATACAGATGGAACAGCAACAGATACATTAAATTTATTTATAGATAATGCCAGTTTGAGAGATAAGTATGATTTTATTTTCATTGATTGTCCGCCTACGCAGTCAGTATATACGACCTCTGCATTTAAAGCCTCTGATTTTTATTTGTTAATAATCAAGCCAGATTATTTATCTACAATAGGCTTATCACTGTTTGAAAAGATTGTTGGAAAATTTAATAATCGCAGAACAAAAAATGCGAAAATACAAAGACTTGGTATTATAGCGAACCTTGTACAAAAGGGATCAGGCGGATATCATGATGAGAAATTACGTGAAATAAGAGAAAAATATAAATTCAGTAAAGTGTTTGAGCAGACCATTATAATAAATAACCGAATCGCAAGAGCTAGTGAAGAACAAAAATTGATGTATGAAACGAAAGGTTGTAAAAGTCCGATATTAAAATTAACTAAGGAATTTTTAGATGTATATAATTGTGCAGTGAATGGAGGAAGCTTGAATGATAGATAATAATACGCTGGATTTAATAAAAGAATATTTAAATACAAGAGAAAGGAGTAATATGGATTCTGAATTATCGGATATTTTGGTAGTTAGGAAACTTTTGTTTATTTCTATTCTTCAAAATTTAATTTTATCAAAAAAAATTTTTAGAAAAAACAAAGATATTGCTACTTTTTTAAAAAATAATTTTGGAATTTCCTTAAGTGATTATATGATTCATTCACGTACAACAATTTGCGGGAAAATAGTTCGAATAATTAAAGAAATAACAGATGAAGATGAAATAAATAATTATTTAAATAAGTTATTTGAGATATTAAAAAAAATAAACAATAATGATGATTTAGAAAAAGTTGATATTTATAGTGTGATAGAAAGAATGGAGCTATAATTTATGGATGTGGTTAGTGACTTCAAAAGCACCATTGAGAAAAATACAGCAAACTCAATGAATATTTTAAATAAAGTCTATAAGAAAAAAGAAATTAATTCTAGAAAAGAGTTTATACGAGAGATTAATAAGTATTATACCGGATTAAGAGTTTTGTTCCAATATACATCTGGAGAAGAAAAACAAGTTCAATTACTTAATAATATTTTGTTAAATATGTGTTCACTATTAAATTGTGTAATCATTGGGGATATAAGATTAATTTATTTTTTATATAGAAATACTATAGAAAGTTTCTTGAGATATATATCTCAAGATTATGCTATGAAAAATTTAGAAGATCTCTTTGCTTGTATTGATAATGGAAGTAGTGGTATTGAAAAGAATATATTAACAAAATACAAAAGTCAAATTAAGTATATATATTCAGAAGCATGTAAATATATTCATACAGATATTAATAAAGTGCCTGAAAATATAAATAATATGAAAAGATTCAATACATATGTAAAAAGAAATTTGAAAGAGGAATTAAAATATTTTCGTCGGTTATCAATTCTTATTATATCGATACTTAAAATTAAATATCCAGAAAAATATATGTGCTTGAAGGCAAATGCAAAAGCATATATTGATGACATTATCCCATTGGAAAAACGTACGGAATATCAAGATATATTGGATGAAAAAAATAAACAAGATCGAAAATATTAATTTATTAAAGTATTTTAAAAAGAGATGATATTACAGAGTGAGATAATATAGTAATTCAAGACCGCACAAAATGTGCGGTCTTTTTTTCATTCCCTTAGCTCAGTGGTAGAGCACAAATGTCCCAGGTTCGATTCCTGGAGGGGAATATTATTAAAGCTTGAAAGAAGGTGATTGGGTGGCATTAACAGAAAAACAGAAACGATTTTGCGATGAATATCTAATAGATTTGAATGCCACTCAGGCAGCGATTCGAGCAGGATATTCAGAAAGAAGTGCAAGGCAAATTGCAGAAAGGAACATGACAAAAGATGACATTCAAAAATATATAAAAGAACGGATGTCTGAGAAAGAAAAGCAATTGATCGCGGATCAAGACGAGGTTCTTAAATATTTGACTTCTGTCCTTCGAGGCGAAAGTACTGCGCAGGAAATTGTGATTGAAGGTACTGGCGATGGATGTAGCGAGGCGAAAACAATGGAAAAAGCACCATCTGAGAAAGAACGATTAAAAGCAGCGGAGCTTTTGGGCAAACGCTATGCTTTATTTACAGATAAAGTTGAGACAGATATGGACATGGATCTTAACATCACGATTGACTATGGTGAGGATGATACTGGATGAATATAAAAGTAGGAGCAAATCCTTGTTTTAGAGAAGTTGATCAGAGTAAAAAAAGATATATCATCATGAAGGGGTCTGCTGGATCTGGAAAAAGCATGGATACAGCACAGCATTACATCCTGCGGCTGATGAATGACCCTGGGCGGAACCTTTTGTGTGTCAGAAAATCAGATGTAACAAATAGAGATAGCACTTTTGCAGAATTGCAGGGTGCTATTTTTCGTATGTTCGGTGAACAGTATAAAAAATATTGGTACATCAACAGTTCGAATATGATTATAGAATGCAAGAGCAATCATAACCAGATCATATTTCGAGGTGTGAATGATGATAAGCAACGGGAAAAGTTGAAATCTATTACGTTTAAGCGCGGAAAGTTGACGGATGTTTGGATTGAAGAAGCGACAGAGATTACGCAAGCGGACTTTGAGATTATCGATGACCGACTCCGTGGAGAGTTGCCAGAGGGACAGTTTTATCAAATCCGGATGACTTTTAATCCGGTGTCGGCGCATCACTGGATTAAGAAAGTTTTCTTCGATCGTTCGGATCCGGACGTGCTGACGCACCAATCCACCTATCTGGGGAATCGCTTCATTGACGAAGCGTATCATCGAAGGATGATGCGACGAAAAGAAGTGGATCCGGAAGGCTATCAGGTTTACGGGCTTGGAAACTGGGGAGAAGTTGCAGGACTGATTTTAAAGAACTATGTGATTGAAAAATTTGACCGCTCCCCAGAACAGTTTGATTACATGGTCAACGCACAAGATTTCGGTTTTAACCATGCTGACTGTATCGGAGAGGTTGGATTTAAAGACGGTGACTTATACCTTTGTCGAGAATTGTATGTCTATGAAAGGGATACAGATGAAATCATAAAGATGGCGGAAGGGAAATTTAAAAGAAACATTCGAATGTGGTGTGATTCAGCTGAACCGGACCGTATCAAAATGTGGCAGAAAGCAGGATATAGAGCTAAGGCTGTAAAGAAAGAACAAAACAGCGTTAGTGCCCAGATTGATTATCTGAAGCAGCATAAAATCCATATTTATCCAACCTGCGTAAATACAATTAAAGAAATACAACAATGGAAGTGGAAGAAAGATGAGAAAACAAATTCTTATCTGGATGAGCCAGTTCCATTTTTTGATGACGCAATGGCGATGTTACGTTACTCGATAGAACAGGAGCGGAAGGCTCCAGCAAGATTAAACCGAAAAATAAAAGGGGGATTATGATGTTTCGATTGGAAGAAAATAAGGAGCTGGATGAAGCCACCTTAGGGAAATTTCTTGCAAAGCATACAGAGGAATGTACCAGGAGATACAAAATACTAGAAGATGCATATCGCACAGACTACGAGATTTTTCGTCAACCAAAAAAACCGGCATGGAAGCCGGACAACCGGATTGCAGTAAACTTTGCAAAATATATCGTAGATACGATGAATGGCTTTTTTATCGGAAATCCGATTAAGGTGTCTTGTGACGAAGAAAAGATAGCGGAGTATGTAGAGTTTTTAGGGCGTTATAGCGGTCAAGACGATCAGGACGCAGAGCTGTCTAAAGTGTGCAGCATCTATGGCAAAGGATACGAGATGTACTATGTTGACGAGACGGGGACATTAAGCAGCACATACTTAAAGCCGACAGAGGCTTTTATGATCTATGATGATTCTGTTCTAAAGAGAGTAAGATATTTTGTGAGGCTGTACTTAGACTCGGACAATATTTTGCATGGTAGCGTGTCAGATAGTGAAAGAGTGAGGTACTTTGAAATTCGTGGAAAGTTGCAATTTCTTAATGAGTATGAAAAGGAACATTTTTTTGACGGAGTTCCGGCAGTAAAGTATGTAGAGAACGAAGAGGAAATGGGTATTTTCGAGCCAATACTTTCTATGATCAATGCTTACAATAAGGCGATTAGTGAGAAAGCAAATGATGTAGATTACTTTGCGGATGCTTATCTGAAAGTACTGGGAACCTTGCTGGATGAAGATGAAGTAAAACATATCCGGGACGATCGTATCATTAACTTTGATGGAGATACGGAAAAAATGATTGTGGAATTTTTACAGAAGCCGGATGGGGACACTACGCAGGAGCATTTGATTGACAGGCTGGAACGGCTCATTTTTCAGATTAGCATGGTGGCAAACATTTCAGATGAAAATTTTGGGACATCCTCTGGGATTGCGTTGCGGTATAAGCTTCTATCTATGCTTAATCTTGCAAAGACGAAGGAAAGGAAATTTACAGCAGGTATGGAGCAAAGATATCGGCTGCTATTTAGTCATCCGGTCTCTGCACAAAAAGTCGGAAAAGATGACTGGGTGAAGCTAAGATATAAGTTTAGCCCTAATATCCCTGCGAACATCTTGGAAGAATCACAAATAGCTGGGAATCTTGAGGGGATTGTTTCTAAAGAAACACAGCTTGAAACGTTGTCAATCGTAGACAATGTAAAGATAGAAAAAGAACGAATAAAGAAAGAAGAGGACGAGGCAAAGGCGAATGGTTCTATATTAGGAGAAAGCTTTGTTTCCGCGGTCCGGAAAGAAGGGATAGCGGGTGAGCAGGAGTAAGGGTCGGCTTTACTGGAAGAAAAGAGAAGAAGAAGCAAGAAAGACAAGGGCAAAGAGAGAAGAAGGATATCAGGCGAAGATAGAAGAAATCTATGAGGACATGCTGGATGATGTCCAGAAAGAAATAGACGCCTTCTACGCGAAGTATGCAAAAAAAGAAGGAATCTCCATAGCGGAGGCAAAAAAGAGAGCTTCGAAGCTTGATATTGAAGAATATGCCCGCAAAGCAAAGAAATATGTTAAATCAAAAGACTTCTCTAAAGAAGCGAATGAGGATATGCGCCTTTACAACATGACAATGAAGGTGAATCGTCTGGAATTATTAAAAGCAAAGATTGCTTTAGAACTTACCGGGAATTTCGATAAACTTCGCGAGTATTACAATGAAGTCATTACAGACGAAAGTATGAAAGAATTTGAACGGCTTGCCGGTATTCTTGGTAAGACCATTACAAAAGCAGACACAGTAAAGAGGGTGAAAGCAATCGTAGGAGCATCCTTCCATAATGCAACCTTTTCGGAACGTATCTGGGGACAGAAAGAACTATTAAAACTTGAGGTAGAGAAACATCTTCGTACAGCTCTAATACAAGGGAAAGGTTCAAGGGAACTTGCCAGAAGACTCAGAAAAGTATTTGGAGTCTCTCAGTATAATGCAGAGAGATTAATG
>ENA-OPDE01000539-OPDE01000539.1-human-gut-metagenome-genome-assembly--contig:-NODE-539-length-18567-cov-2.536949_pt1 | contig 18567 bp, 7 predicted proteins | sample MGYA00241261_ERZ501502 | MGnify/ENA primary metagenome ERZ501502 (study PRJEB25962, sample SAMEA2042450) | human gut metagenome | biome: human gut; feature: human-associated habitat; material: faeces... | reverse complement strand
GTCTTGCTCGGCCGACCGCAATGTCAAATGTAAAATTAACAAGGACGGTATCTGGATTGAAAAACTCGACAGCAATCCGGGCGAACTGATTCCGGAAGAGTTGCGTCAGGCCGGCGAGGGTGATGTGGTACGCGTGGATTTGAACCGTCCGATGAAAGAGATTCTGGCACAGCTAGACCAATATCCGGTGGCTACCCGTTTGTCTTTGAACGGTACGATTATCGTAGGCCGTGATATTGCCCATGCCAAATTGAAAGAACGCCTCGACCGTGGCGAAGACTTGCCGCAATACATCAAGGATCATCCTATATATTATGCCGGTCCTGCCAAGACTCCGGCGGGCATGGCTTGTGGTTCCATGGGGCCGACTACGGCCAACCGTATGGATCCGTATGTAGACCTGTTCCAGAGCCACGGCGGTTCCATGATTATGTTGGCTAAGGGAAACCGCAGTCAGGTAGTGACCGATGCGTGCAAGAAGCACGGCGGCTTCTACCTCGGTTCTATAGGCGGTCCGGCAGCCATCCTTGCGCAGAACAACATCAAGAGCATCGAGTGCGTGGAATACCCCGAGTTGGGGATGGAAGCCATCTGGAAAATAGAAGTAGAAGACTTCCCGGCATTTATCCTGGTGGACAACAAAGGCAACGATTTCTTCAAGCAAATCAAACCTTGGAACGTATGTAAGAAATAGTCTTTCATACAGATAAAAGAATAACGGTGGGTTAATATTCAAATTTTATCATGGTAGTTTTTACACCGTTATGTGCCGCTGTGGAGAAGTGATTCTGTGTAGCGGCTTTTTTTATGGTCAAAAAACAGAAAGAAACATGAGAAATAAATGGTGGATAGGGGCTTGTGCAGCGTGGATGGCATGCGCCCCGCTTGCGGCACAGAATCTTCAAAAGGGAGATTACGGTTATTTATACTGTCACATGAGCGGACGTGGAGAATGGACGGCATACGCCTTGAGCCGGGACGGCTTGCATTACGAAGACCTGTTGGGAGGGGGACCCGTGTACGACGTAGAGAAGCTTTCCCCGATAGAGGGAGGGGCGCGCGATGCTTATATTTGCAGGACGTACGACGGCAAGGGGTACGTGATGGTGACGACGGACATGAGCAACCGCAAGAGCCGTTCCTGGTTCAACCATGGGATAGACTTGCTCCGCAGTGACGATTTGATACACTGGGAATCCGTGGCTTTCGATTTCCGCAAGGGGGCCTCCGTCTTTTCCGATCCGGATTCTCCTGATGTGTATCGTGACTATGCCGGGATAAAGCGGGTTTGGGCTCCGCAGATTTTTTGGGATCCTGCATACGTGTGGCCGGACGGGAAGAAAGGCGGATATATGATTTACTATTCTTTGTGGAATCCGGAGGAAGAAAAGTATGACCGGATGTATTATTCTTATGCCGACCATTCTTTTACGACGCTGACCAAACCTCGCTTGATGTTCGACTGGGGATATGCTACGATTGACGCGGACATTAATTATGTCCCGGCCGATGGCAAGTATCACATGTTGATTAAAAAGGAAGGCGGTACGCCGGGTATTTTTGCAGCCACGGCTGACAAGCTGACAGGGCCTTACCGGATTAAGAGCGAAACGGACTATGTGCGTTTTGAGGGCAACCGGAAATGCGAAGGATGTTCGGCTTTCCAACTGATAGGCGACAGTACTTGGCGGGTGGCGTATATCCAGTATTCCACGAAACCCCGGCAATACCGTATCTGTCAGGCAGATGAACGTATGCAGAATTTCCATTCCCCTGTCACCATAGAAGGAGTGGAGGCACCGCAGCACGGTTCTTTCATGAGGTTGACCAAAAAGGAATACAAACGCCTGAAGAGATGGTCGGCTCGCGAGATGAAGCGGCGGGCGAGAGATGATAAGGGGGCAGAAATAAACTGATGGATAAAAACGGGGAATATGCACATAAAAGGGCATTCCCCGTTTTTATTTTCCGGTGAACTTGCTGGGAGGTACGTTAAAGTGTTTGGTGAAACAACGGGTAAAGTATTTCGGGTCGTTGAAGCCGACTTGGTAAGCTATCTCGGAAATGTTTAAGGTATGTCCGGTTTTGCTTATGAGAATTTCTTTAGCTATGTTCAGGCGATAGTTACGTAATAGTTCTCCTATAGCAGTACCTGTCAGTTCTTGTGTTTTTTTGTATAATAAACTTCGGCTGATTCCCATATCTGCGGAGAATTCATCCACGCCATATTCAGCATTGGAATAATTCTTTTTAAGGAGATCGAGGAGCTTGTCCATGAATGCTTGGTCTTGAGTACCTGGTTTGATGTGTAATTCTTCGCTTATCATGTGATATGCGAATTTCTCCTGAAGCCTTTTGCGGTTTCTGAGTAAGTTTTCTATCCGGGTCAATAACAGGTGTTCGTCAAAAGGTTTGGTCAGGTATGCATCCACTCCAAACTCGAAACTTTGGATGTGTGCCGTTTCGGAAGTTTTGGCTGTCAGGATCAGGAAGGGGATGTGTGATATGGAAAAGTCCGATTTTACATGATGGGATAGTTCCATTCCGTCCATGATAGGCATCATTAAGTCGCTTAAGATGAAATCAACGTGCTGCGTGTGCAGGATGTCGAGTGCTTCTTTACCTTGCGATGCCTCCAGGCAGTGATAATAGGGCGATAGGATGGCATGTAAATACTCCCGCATGTCCTTGTTGTCTTCCACGATGAGCAGGTTTATGGAGCTTTTCTCCGTTTCCATCATTTTCTTATGGGTTTCCGGGCTTTTGGGCAGGGATATTTGTACCCTTGTAGATGGAGATGCTTCAATAAGGTGCAGGGGAAGTAAGAACCGGAAAGAACAACCGGCGGTCCGATTGTTTACGACCCATATTTGTCCTCCTTGCAGTTGTACGAGTTGTCTGCATAAATATAAACCTATGCCTGTGCCGCTTTGGCCATTTATTGATGTACAAGGTCGCTTATCTGATTGGTAGAATCTTTGGAATATCATTTCTTTATCTTTTTCAGCAACACCCGGACCTGTGTCGCATACGCTTACAAAGAGTAAAGAACCTGAAGTGGAGGTAAGGGTCTTGGTGAACAATTTTATACATCCTCCTTTGGGAGTGAATTTAATCGCGTTAGACACTAAATTGAACAGGATTTTATGAAGCGCGTCCTCGTCAAAAGAGACGGTACATTCCGGTAAATGGAAATAATATTGTATTCTTAGGCCTTTTTCAGCGGCATAAGCGCTAAATAGGAGTTTCAAGTTTTGGAATAGCGGTAATAGGTATCCCTCGTGGAGCGTGATCTTCATATTGCCACTTTCCACTTTACGGAAGTCCAATAACTGGTTGACTAAAGAGAGCAGATAGTGGCTGTTACGGTCTACTATCTGTAATTGTTTGTTGGTTTCTATATCGGTATTGGTCTCTAAAAGATGCCTTACGGGGCCGATAATGAGTGTTAAAGGAGTACGGAATTCATGTGTGATGTTGGTGAAAAAGGCCAATTTTTCGGCTGTCAGGTTTTGTATTCTTTTTGCCCTGTCGAGTATTTCAGCTTTCTGTCGGCTAAGCAGTTCGTTTTGTTTTTCCAACGTTTGTGTACGTTGTGCCAACAAATCAGTTTGTGTTTTCAGTTTCTGTGTGCGTGATACGACTTTCTGGTGTAATTCTTTCTTTTGTAGCTTTAGCGTTCGTACGCGCCACATATATATAAGGTATAGGATTAGGATAAGGCACAGGCAACTTATGATTCTGAACCATGCGGTTCTGAAAAAGTAAGGAGTGATGTGCAATGCCATCTTTCCTTCCGAACCGGATTCGAAGTGTATACCGTCTGTGGCGTACCGTACTTCCAAGACGTATTGACCCGGTGGAAGGTTGGCGTATGATATGGTACGGTTGTCTTTTCCCGTGATGGTCCATTGGTCGTTAAAGCCTTTGAGCCGGTAGGCATAGGCGGCTTGTGGGGTGACGTTGTAGTCCAGTGTGGCAAATTCAATGGAGATGAATTTTTCACGCTCGTGTATTTCAACGACTCCGTCTTTTACTTGTACCTCACCTTGTAAGGTTTGGCAATGGGTGAATACGACGGGAAATTTTTTTTGTAGGATTGAAGGTTGTGAAGCCGGTGAGACTACAGAGAGTCCGGTCATGTTACCAAAATACAGTTCTCCATTTCTTCCTTTGTATGCCGCGTTCCAGTAAAATTGGTTACAAGCTAATCCGTCGTCCAAGGTATAGTTTTGGAAACACTGTTTTTGTGGAAAGAAGCATGAAAGTCCATGCAATGTGGAAATCCAGATATTTTTTGTATTGTCTTCCAATATTCCCCTCACGTGGTTGTTTACCAACCCGTCACGAGTAGAATAGTTTTGAAAGGTGTATGTACCGTCTATCGTTTGGGTTCCGATATAAAAGCCGTTACCGTTTGTGCCCACTAAAATACGGTTGTCGGAGCTTATTGTTACGAATGTGATTCTTTCTTTATCATGTGATTGGGGATTATTCAATTGGTACGGCCATAGCTGAAAGACGTTTTTTCCTTGGTGGAAGCGTTTTAAGTCGATGCGGCAAAGGCCGGCTGTCAATCCTAACCACAAATTGTGCTGACGGTCTATACATGCTCCCGCGTTACCCGTTTGCATACCTCCAAGTTTTTGGTTCCTAAACGGTTCATCTATTTTCTCGCTGGGGACATGGTATGTATAAACGGATTTGCTGGTGGCAATCCATAGCGTCTGATTGAGACTGTCATATTGGATGGCACAAGTGCTGGCCCAAGCAAGTTCAGGGTGTGTATTGTCGTACAATGGGTGGAATTTCACCTTTCCTGAAAGAGTTTGTTCCACACTGCATACTCCACCGCCCCACATTCCAACCCATAGCTGTGAACCGTATCCTGTAATGCAGCTTACTGTGTGACTGGGTAAGCCATCCTTCATGGTGTAATGTGTGAATTGTCCCGGTGAGGTCATACGGTTGAGTCCGCTTTCTACCGTACCCACCCATACCTCGCCGTCATCTGCCGTATAGATGGCGTTGACGGTCTGTGGAGAAATACTTTGCGGTAAGTCACCAGAGTGGATATAGTTTGTCACAGTTAGTCTTTTGGGGACAGCTTTCATCAGTCCGTCGGCTTCTGTACCTATCCATACGGTTTCTCCGTCAACCAACAAACAATTAATGAAGTTGCAGAAAATGAAGTCCGACTTTTCGTCTTGGAAAGATTCATAACCGACTTGCTCAAATTTATCCGTTTGTTCATTGTATATGTTCAGTCCTTTGAGGGTAGATACAATCAAGGTCTGGTTTGGTGTTTCTGCAATATCAGTGATGTAGTCTTGACTTAAAGAATGGAAAGGAGCTGAAGAGTGATATTCCTTATGATGGTTGCCTTTGGAATCATATAGGAAAAGACCGTTTGATGTGCCCACCCAAAAATGGTTTCCAGTTTGGTACAATGCTTGCGTACGGCAGTTTCTTGGCAGGTTGGCAAAGAGGGAGACGGAAGAGGTCGGATGCCGTAGGTCTATTCTGTATATGTTTTCGGAACATCCGATCCATAAAATATCTTTTTCGTTTTCATAAAATGTTATGATGTCTTTGTTATGGATGAAAGGAAAGTTTTGAATGGTTGCAATGTTCCCGTCAGAGGTAAAGTTGATTCTGTAAGTTGCTTGTCTGCCTCCAACCCACAAGTTTCCTTTTCTGTCGCAATAGATGGAGTGGCATGGTTGGCTGCGTAACGAATCCCAAGCAAGTGCAGGGGATGCTGATAAGGTTAGGGATATTAGTTTTTCAGTATCAAGGCATTCCAATCCGTTGTCCCCTGCAATCCATAGCCTGTCGTGCAGGTCTTCGCAAATGGCTTTTGCAAAATCGTTTTGAATGTGTCGGACGCTTTCAGTGGAATTGAACGAAATGAACTGATAGCTGTCATATCGGCATACGCCGCCTCCGTAGAGTGCGAACCAAAGGAAACCTTTGCTGTCTTTCAAGATGTCTTCTACGAAGTTATGTGGTAAACCTTCGTTTATCCCAATGGTAGAAAACTTTTGGCTTTCACGCCAAAGGAAATCATTTGTTTTGGCTTGTACTCTTACACAAGAAAGAATGAGTAGGATCAGATAAAAGAAGTTCTTGCTTTTCATTGGGTCAATGGTTTTAATGAAGCAAAGATACGCTTTTTTTAAGGTGTCGGGAGATGAAATGAAGCCTTTTTCGTAGTTCTTGTTTGATAATCCACCCGAAAAAGATGAAAGTCCACCTCGTAAATATCACCGAGGGGTACATTTGCACAAGTCTTTTCCATTTGTGGAGGGATATGTTCCATTTAAAACACATTGAAGTTATGAAGAACAAGTTACTTTCTTTTGCGATGTTGGTGGCCTTGTCTTCTTCCGTTCCGGCGAAGAATACGGTCACGAAAATCGGCCAAGTGACGGCATCTGTGGTATTGACAGAGGATATAGACTATGTCATTACCGGAAGTGAGCCTTTTACGGTGACCGGAAGTGTCAATATCAAGAACAAGGAACATGCCGTGGTTATCTTGGAGAATATACGTCCGAGTGCAGCACTGTCATTCTTGGGATTTATTGATATAGACGGGGCTCCGGCCGTGGATGGGGAAAATTGCCAGGTGAAAATGTATGCGCAGGGGGCAATCATCATGCCTTATGCCAAAGACCTGAAACCTTTGACTGTATATTCCGAACAGAATTTCGGTGGGGAATCGGTGAATGATTTCGGTTTGGAAAATTCAGGAGGATTCATGAATACTCTGACGGAGGAAAAGCTGAACAACCGTATCCGGAGTTTCAAGTTAAAGCGTGGCTATATGGTGACATTTGCCAACAATCCGGGTGGACGCGGGTATAGCCGATGCTTCATTGCGGATGATGCGGATTTGGAAATTGCGGTTTTGCCTGAGGTACTTGACCGGCATATTTCGTCTTATCGCATTTTCAAGTGGAATGATACCCAGAAAAAGGGGTTAGCCAGTGATACCGGTAAGGGGAATAACAGCATGCTTAATTCTTCTTGGTGCTATACTTGGGGTGTGGGCTATGACATGGGAGCGGATTATGAATGTGTGCCTCATCATATCCATGAGACTTATCCATCTCCTACGGCTTTGGGGAAAGCTACATATTCCCCTCACATGAAGACGAACAATGAACCCGCGAATCCGAATGACGACCAACCGGCTACAGTGGAGCAAGTGTTGGCCAATTGGGAGGAACTCATGGCAACGGGCATGCGCCTTTGTTCGCCGTCTTATCATGACGGGGGGACTTCATGGTTGCGTAATTTCTTGAATGAGATAGACAAAAGAGGATGGCGCTGCGATATCGTGGATTTGCATTGTTATTGGACTGAAAGCCATTTTAATGATTTGCAGAAGTGGTACAATGATTTCCACCGTCCCATTTGGATTTCCGAATTCCTTTGGGGATCATCGTGGGGTAAGGCGGGAATCTTTGCCGTAGCCGACAATCGGGATTCCTTTTCCGAGGAGAATCAGCAAAAGAACTATGACGGCTTGAAACCCATATTGGACAAGTTGAACAAATGGCCTTATGTGGAACGTTATTCTTATTGGAACCATGAAAGGAACTGTTCCAAATTATTCTCGGGAGGAAATCTCTCCATTGCAGGGAAGTATTATGCGGAAATGAACCCCGGTATAGGTTATAAGAAGGCTTATGAATATGTTCCGAAGGTCGTTTATAACGCTCCGGAAGGTTTTGATGTGGTTTATACAGAACGAACTCAAAAGCTGACGGTTCAATGGACGAATAAGAATATGGAACTGACAGACTCTACCTTATTGGAACTCAGTATCGATGGTGGGGAATGGCAGACAGTGCGGAAGTATGAATCGTCGGAAAAGGAAACTTATGTGTATAACGAAGTCTTTTCTGATGATTTCCAAAAGGGGACGTATACTTACCGTATACATAATTACGATATGGACGGGAACGAACGTCTGACGGAAGGGAAGTCCGTTTCATTAGTCGGTGCGGAAGGATCACCCGGATTGCAGTATGGCACGTTGCGGATTACGGATACTGAAGAAACCAATACGACGTTCGATGCCGGAACAACGGAAGAGTCGGCTGTTTTCATGGGGTTGGTGTCGTATAATAATCCTAAGACGGTTCCGGTCGGAACCGTGGTGTCTGTGGCTTATGATAAATTCTCGTTTTGGGCTTTCCCGTGGAATGAAGGCGATTATGTGCAGACTGTCACAGAGCCTGAGACGGTGGACTTCATGGTATTCTCCAAAGGACGTCACCAGTATGGCGATGTCATGATGGAAGTAGGTGAAACTCCGAAGAAAGTTACGGAAGACAGTGTCTGGGTCAGCTTTGAAACACCTTTTCCTGAAGGAGTGACTCCGGTGGTGATAGCCAACGTCGTGTCCCGTTACAAGGTGCATCCTTATATGGTGAAAGTATGGAATGTGACCCATGAAGGCTTTGCCGTCAAATTGTCCCGGCAAGCCGCTTTGGACGGGACGTTGGAAACTTTTGCCGGACAACCTTTGTGCTATGTGGCCGCCACGCCCGGTGAAGCTTGGATTGAGGACGGAAATAAGAAATTGACCGTCGGACGGAATACGGTGGATAAAGTGGACGGGCGCAGGTCCCGTCTTGTGAACCTGTTGGATGGAAGTGGGGCGGCAGTTTCTCTTCTGAATCCTTATTTCCTTTGTGGTCCTCAAACCGATAATTATCCTTCTGCCTCAGTGTATCGGATAGCAGAGCAGATTAAGTCTCCGTCGGAAACCGATGCAAGCTTGTTGCTGACTACCGGTCTGAAAGTTATCCGCCAGAAGGATGAGACCGCTGAAGTCCATGTTGTGGACAATGCGGCGGCTAATGGGGATTTGATGGGATGGATAGCCATTAGTGAGAACTATGGCGGGACGAAGGTCGACGATGTCCGGAAGCCTGAAGTGAAGGTTTGGGCAGAAGATGGCCGTATTGTAGTGTCCGGCACGGAGGATTACCGTATATACGGTCTTGACGGAAGGCAAATGCCGCGAGGGCAGCGGTTGCCGGATGGCATTTATATCGTAAAGACCGAGGGAAAAACTGTGAAAATCATGGTGTCTTCTGTAAAGTGAAAGGTTTAGTGTTTTTAATTCATCCAATACAAATTAAAAAATGAAGATTATGAAAAACAAAATGTTAGCGTTGGTGGCCCTTTGTGGAGCCACATCATCCACCATGCCTTTGTGGGCGGCAGAATGGGCCGACCCAGTGTTGGAATTTGCCGCACCCGACTTGAAGACCGATGGCACGGGCGGTGGGGTATATTACGTTTACCATGTGGCTACCCAAAAGTTTATGTGTAACGGGAATTACAAGGACAACTGGAACACGGAGCTTGTGGTGGCCGATGAAGGACGGGAGGTAACCCTGAGTTATGGAGACGATTACGAATTGAGTCGTCGGCCTGAAACAGATCCCGAATATTCCGTTGAAAAAGGTTGGCGTTTAAGCATGAAAAATGCACCCTCTAATGGCGGTTTTCACGAATTGTTCATCAGGGCTGCTTCCATGGTGATATGCGTGGACCATAACAAACAGGGGCACATGTTGTGGCAGATTATGCCGCAAGAGAATGGAACCTATCGTATCAAAATTATAGATGGGGATAAATTGTATGGGGTGGAAGCTTCGGATGGCATATATAAAAATTCTTATGTGGCCGTCAACGAAGGGGAAACCGGGGTGAATCCTGTGCTTAATCCTGAGACAGCCGGTTACATGAATGCTGGTTTGGATTGGAAATTTGTCACACCGGAAGCTTATGAAGCTTATAAGGCCAAGCTTGAATTGCAGGATGCGTTGGAGAAAGCCGACGAGGCAGGGTTTACGGATTATGCGGAGTATGCCGGCATATATGAAAACCCCGATGCAACGGCGGAAGAGACGGAAAAAGCTGTTGGAAAATTGTCCCAGGCCATCATTGATTTCAAATATAATGCTGCCACGGAGGCGAATCCGATGGATGTGACAGAGTTGATTTCCAATCCTATGTTTGACGGGAATGCAAATGGTTGGGTTTCTCAAAGGGATGCCGTACCGGGAGGGGCACAGGATAATTTCGGTTATACTTCCGGAACAATTACGACATCCGATGGCGTGCCGTTTACGACTTGTTTTCAACGTTGGAATTCTAAAACTCAAGTACCTCGCCAACCGGATTGGTCCGTCACGCAGGATTTGACGGGACTTCCGGATGGTAAATACCGGTTGAAGGCATATATCCTGACGAATGTAACGGGAATGCAACCCGAAGGGCGGTTTCTGGTCGCCAAGACTTTGGCCGGCGAGAAGCGTACGGAGGCTAATGTGCCGTCGCCGGACGGAAGTGCCTATGCTGTTCCTTATACTGTGGATTTTTCTGTTATTGGTGGTACGGCCACGATAGGCATGATAGTGGAAAATTGCAACTCTAATTGGTCTTCTGTGAGTAATTTTTCATTGCAGTATTATGGGAAATCCGGTGCGGCTACTTTCCGTGATGCCTTGCTTGAATCCATAGCGGATGCAGAGAAAAAATATGCGGAATATACGGAGGCTCATGTCACTTTCAGTAATGTAGGAAAGGAGAAATATGAAGAAACGATTCAGGCGGCCAAGGCTGCGGCGGAAAACCAGGAGATAAAAGATGAGGATTTGAGGCAGGTAATCGATGTGGTGCAGGCACGTATGGATTCTTTGGCATTGGATATTTCCGCTTATGAGAGTTTGAATGCCCAACGGTTGGAATTGGAAAAGGTTTACGAAGAGAATCCCTATTCCGAAAACGGCTTGGAGGGTTATGAAGCTTTTTTGGACGGCTTGTTGGAGGCTTATGAGCGTTGCACTTTCAATCCCAATGAAGTGGACAGCATCCAGTCGCGTGCGGACCGGATATTTAAGTATTCCGTATTGGAATTATTGAGAAATGGTGGGACGACCGATGTGACGGGATTGTTTGTCAATCCGGATTTCACTTCCGACAATACCGGATGGACAAAGACCGGGAACGGGGAGTTTAAAAATTCCAACGAGGTGGCCGAGGTTTGGAACGGTACAGATTTTGAAATGTATCAGGAAGTGACAGGTCTTCCGGAGGGAACATATAAGATAACCATGCAAGGGTTCTACTCTCCGAGTTCCACGGACAAAAGCTGGCAGGCTTCTTGGGGGACAGAAGGGGATGGGCTTAACGAGGTGAAAGCTTCCCTTTTCGGAAACGATGTGTCCGTGAAGCTCCATCATGTGCTGGCATATCCGCAAACGGAAGACATTGCGGGCAATTGCGAACAAGTCTTTGAAACAGGCGATCCTGCCGTTGACGGCATGTGGTTCTGTCACGGGACTTCTTCCGCGCATGAGATTTTCGGCCAGTCTCCCGACAATTATCGGAATACGGTGAACTGCTATGTGACGGACGATGGCCGCTTGCGCATAGGAGTGAAGATGGCCGGAGCCGAGTTAAAGGCTGCTTGGGCGCTTTTCGACCATTTCGAGGTGGAATATCTTGGAGCGGAGGATATGAGTGGTGCCAAATCGGTAATCAGTGCCCTGATAGGGGAAGCCGCAGCCATGCGCGACGAGGAACTGCAACTTACTACGCGTGAGGCTCGGAAAACATTGTCGGCAGCGGTAGAGTCGGCTTCGGCAGTACTCGACCAGTTGACGTTGGAAACCTATAAAGAGCAAATGGCATCGTTGGATGCCGCTATCGCCATGGGCAAAGAAGCACTTGAGGCTGCGTCTGCCTTGGAGGCTACAGTATACGGGCATGATGCCAAGATGCAGAGCGAGGACGGAGGTTATTCCGATTATGTGGGCACACCGGAGTTTGATGAGTTCGAAGCTTTGATAATAGAACTTTTAGGAAAGATAGAAAGCAACGAGAATGCTGTTTTCGAGTCGGTTGCCGAGATAGAGGATTATAATGTAAGAATAACTAAAGCCTATGCCAATATGGTGGTCGGCCACATGGATTTGGCTTCCGCTTCAATCGACACCCCGTTGGACATGACTTCAGTGCTCATGACACCGAGTTTTTCGGATAAGGATGAAGAAGGTGGGGATGTGGATGCTTCAGACGGATGGGTTTCGTCCATGGTGGGCGGAAAGGCCGAGAATCAGGACTTGGTCTATGAGTTTTACGACACGAAGTCGTGCGACTTGCATCAAACGCTGTACCATCTCCCGAAAGGGTATTACCGTGTGGTGTACAACGGGCTTTACCGTGCCGGTGAGCTCATATCGGCAGCGTTGGGCCCGCCGTGACAGTGCCGATTCATGGCATGCGGAGGCTTATGTGGAAGTGGGGCAAGGCAAGTGGAGCGAGAAGTTCCAATCCATTTTCGACGGAGTGAGCGAATATAAATATGATACGTCAGACCGCGTGTTGGCAGATTCCTTGTTCCCCGATTCTCCGCAACTCCTCTACCATTGCACGGTGGATTCCCGTGTCGGGGCACGTACGGCTTTCGAGGCGGGCGAGTATGAAGGGATTTTCAGTTTCCAAGTTTCGGAAGAAGGCCAGGATGTGGTCTTAGGGGTACGCAAAAATGAATACGTCAAGAACGACTGGCTTTGTTTCGATAATTTCCGCTTGTATTATTTGGGTGATGGTGATGCGAACAAACCGGACGATTTTGTGGATTCCGTGGATGATGTGATGGCAGAAGGGACGCAGAAGGTCGTAGATACGTTATGGTACACGATTGACGGTGTACGCGTGTCTGCCCCGGGACGGCGCGGCATTTACATCCGCGAAGACCGGATGGAAGATGGCACGAAGAGGACTGTGAAAATCATGGTCAGATAGGATTTCATGATGCACGGCAAGTAATCAATGGGAGGGCGGTCTTTGTGAAAAGGCCGCCTTTTTAGTGTTTGGGTATCATTGTCCACCTCAAAAACACGTTTTTCCACGTGATTTTAGAATAAGTGCATTAATTTTGCGAGGTGCTAATGATAAAAAAGAAAAAGATGAAGATGGAATTTATAAGGCGGTTCGTTGGGCTTTTCATATTATATGGCAGGTTTGCCCTTTTGGCCGTAGGGGGGTATGTGTTCACGATGTCGTCGTATGCTTTTTCCGGAAAGGAACGTGCGGAGTTGTTTGTATCCGGATGGCGTTTCCATTTGGGCAATCCGGAGGGGGATGCCTCTCGCCAAGATTTCGACGACGGTGCATGGCGGTTGTTGGACTTGCCTCACGACTGGAGCATAGAGGGCGATTTCAGTGCCGACCATCCGGCACGTAAGGAAGGAGGGGCGTTGCCCGGTGGATTGGGTTGGTATCGTAAGGTTTTTGAGGCTCCGCGTGAATGGCAGGGAAAGAAAGTCTTCGTGGATTTTGACGGGGTGTACATGAATTCGGAAGTGTTCGTAAACGGAAACTCTTTGGGCGTGCGTCCTTATGGTTACAGTTCGTTCCGGTACGACCTGACCCCTTATTTGAAGTGGGGAGAGCGCAATGTATTGGCCGTGAAAGTTGACAATAGTACCCAACCCAATTCCCGTTGGTATTCCGGCAGTGGGATTTACCGTAACGTATGGCTTACAGTGGTGGAGCCGGTCCATGTGGATCATTGGGGCACGTTCGTCACCACTCCGGAAGTGACCGGTGAGAAGGCGGTAATGGAGGTGCGTACTACGGTGAAGAATGACGGGCAGGCAGGCCGTAGGGTAGAAGTCGTTTCCACCCTCCTTGATGCACGGGGACGGATGGTGGCTGGGCAGTCCGGTTTTGTAGATGTGCCGGCCGGTGGGTGCTCCGAGGCGAGTCACACTTTGATTATGACGGCTCCCGAGCTGTGGAGCACTGAGCACCCTTATTTATATAAGGTAAGGACGGAACTTAAAGTAGACGGACGTAGCGTAGATACTTACTATACTACCACTGGCGTGCGTCATTTCAAGTTTGATGCCCGGACGGGATTTTGGCTCAACGGGAAACACATGAAGATAAACGGAGTGTGCATGCACCATGATTTGGGATGCCTTGGGGCGGCAGTCAATGTCCGTGCCATCAAGAGGCAACTGGAGATATTGAAGGAGATGGGCTGCAACGGTATCCGTTGCACGCATAACCCGCCTGCGCCCGAATTGCTCGACCTTTGCGACCGTATGGGCTTCGTGGTGATGGATGAGGCTTTCGACATGTGGCGTATCCATAAAACCGCATACGATTACGCCTGCTATTTCGACCGTTGGCATGAGCGTGATTTGGCAGACCTTGTATTGCGGGACCGCAACCATCCTTGCATCTTCATGTGGAGCGTGGGGAATGAAGTGGGGGAGCAATGGCGTAATGCAGGGCGCGACACCTTGTCGGTCGAAGATGCCAATATCCTATTGAATTTCGGTCGAGACGAGTCGGATTTGCCCCGGTTGGAGGGGACGCATGTCAATACGCTCTTAGCGGCCAAGCTTGCCGGTCTTGTACGCCGTTATGACCCTACGCGTCCCGTGTTGACGGGAAACAACAGTGGAGGAAAGGACAACCTGTTGCACAAGCCGGAGGCCGGAATGGATATTATCGGTTACAATTATTGTGTGTGGGACATTCCGAAAGTGCCCAAGGTGTTTCCCGGAAGGCCATTTTTGCTTACAGAGTCTATTTCAGGCTTGATGACGCGGGGATTCTACCGTATGCCCTCCGATTCCATGTACGTGTGGCCTATGCGCGGTGAGGTACGTGTGCCGGAGGGGAGCAATCATCTGACTTCGGCTTACGATAATTGCCATGTGCCATGGGGATGTAGTCATGAGGCAGGGATGCGTATGGTGAAAAACAACGATTTTATTTCCGGGCAATATGTGTGGACGGGTTTCGACTATATCGGGGAACCTACGCCCTTCCCGTTCCCATCACGCAGTTCTTATTTCGGAATCATAGATTTAGCCGGATTTCCCAAGGACGTGTATTACATGTACCAGTCGGAATGGACTGAAAAAACGGTGCTCCACCTTTTCCCGCATTGGAATTGGAAAGAAGGACAGAAGGTGGACTTATGGGTGTATTACAACCAGGCCGACGAGGTGGAGCTTTTTGTGAACGGCAAGAGCCAAGGGGCAAAACGTAAGGGACGGGATGATTTCCATGTGGCTTGGCGTGTAAGGTATGAGCCTGGCACAGTGAAGGCCGTGTCGAGAAAGGACGGAAAGGAAGTCTTGGTGCGCGAAATCCATACGGCGGGCGCACCGGCACGAATCCGGTTGACGGCAGACCGCGACACGCTTTGTGCGGACGGGAGGGATTTGGCATTCGTCACGGTGGAAGTTTTGGACAGGGACGGAAACCTTTGCCCCGAAGCTGAAAACTTGGTGCATTTCGAGGTCGGGGGACAGGCTTTGATAGCCGGTGTGGACAATGGCAGCCCTTTCTCGATGGAACGTTTCAAGGACACGAAACGTAAGGCTTTCTTCGGTAAATGTTTGGTCGTGTTGCAAAGCAACGGGAAGGCCGGGCATGCCACGTTGAAGGCGGTGTCCGAAGGATTGGACGGAGCAGAACTCAAAATTAAGATGGAGCGGAGTAGATAACAACATATTAGAAGATGAAGAATATGAATTTGAAAGACAAGATGGTGAGTGTGAAAACGGCAGGACTTTGTGCCTTGCTTTTAGCCGGACAGCCGGCATGGTCGGGTACGGGGAAAGACGAGGTAATCCGGCACAATTCCGTGTCCGTAATGCCCGGTGCACCGAAGGTGAAATACAGCAAGATGATTTTCGGGCAGTTTGTCGAGCATTTCGATAATCAGGTGTACGGAGGATTGTACGACCCGGAGTCGAAGTTTGCCGATGAAGACGGCTTCCGCAAGGATGTGATTGAGGCTTTGAAAGAAATCAAGACCCCTATCGTGCGTTGGCCGGGTGGCTGTTTCGTATCGACCTATCATTGGTTGGACGGGGTGGGGAAAGAACGTACCCCGGTGTACGACAAGACCTGGCAGGTAGAAGATCCGAACACTTTCGGGACGGATGAATATATAAAATGGTGCCGGAAGGTGGGGTGTGAACCTTATATTTGTACCAATGCAGGAACAGGGACTCCGGAGGAGATGAGCGATTGGGTGGAATATTGTAACCTCACTATCGGGAAATACGGACGGATGCGTGCCGCGAACGGCCATCCGGAACCTTACAACGTGAAGTATTGGAGCGTGGGGAATGAAAACTGGGGCGCACACGAATTGGGGGCGCGTACGGTACAGGAGTGGGGACCCATGGTACGTGAGTCGGCCAAGTTGATGCGCAGCGTGACGAAGGATGCCAAGCTGTTTGCCGCCGCCACGTCGGACAAGAATTGGACAATGCCTTTATTGCGCGAAGCCGGTCCTTATTTGGATTATATAGCTATCCATGGTTATTGGGACCCGCTCTTCCATGTCAACAATCCTGCGCCTTTTCTGAAGTGTATGATGAAAACGGATGCTCCGGAGCAAGACATCCAAAGGACTATCGGCATATTGGATGAGGCCGGGTTCGGCGGTGGAAAGATAAAAATCGCTTACGATGAGTGGAATTTGCGCAACTGGCACCATCCTTGGCATGGCGACTTGCGTCGCGGTTTCGATTTGGAGGCGCGCCGTAAGAACGATATGGCTTCCACTTACACGATGGCAGACGCTTTGTTTTCCGCCTGTTTCTTGAATGCCTGCCTGCGTCATTCCGACGTGGTGGACATAGCTTGTTTCGCTCCGGTGGTCAACACGCGTGGTCCTATCTTCGTGCATCCCGACGGTATCGTGAGACGTACTACGTTTTATGTCTTTAAGATGTACACCAATGGACTGGAAGATTATATGCTTCCGGTTGCTTTGGAAGCCGGGCGGTTGACGCAAGGCAGCCAGTCCACGGCAGTGTTCGATGCCGTGCTGACGGGGAATGCGGACGGAACGCGTTATGTTTACGCGGTGGTGAATAAGGATCCGGAGAAAAGCCATGCCCTGACGTTGGATTTCAAAAGTCTGGGAGTGAAAGAACCGCGTAAACTCAAGGGGACCGTATTGAGCGGGACTTCCGCAGACGATTATAATGACATAGGGAAGGAACGGGTGGTGCCCGAGGAACGTAGTTTTGAGGTACGGGATGCCGCAGTGGTTTTACCTCCCCATTCCCTGACGTTGTTGAGGTTGGAAAAATGAGACGATGGTTGGCCGGTAATTTAGGGTGAGTGAAAATTTGTTTTACACCTTGATTTGGAATTTCGTTCTGCGCCAAACGAAATTTCATTCTCAGCCAAATGAAAAAAAGTTCTCCTGAGATTGATTTTTCAATCTCAGGAGATTTTTTTAGCCATCATAACGTCTTGAAAATGTGAACGGTGAGTTTTGGAAAGTTGTTATGTAATTTCCTTACTTTTGGCCTACCCGGGCGAGCCTGCCGTTTGGACGTGGGTAAAGAAAAAACCTCTTTCCTCCTTTTTAGGGGAGAAGAAAGAGGTTTATGGCTTGATAAGGGACATGATGTCTGGTTTACTTCAGGATGTCTTTCATCCCGTCTTTCGTCAGGTTGCCGATGTTCTCACGCATGGCTGTGTCGCCTTTCAGGTTTTCCAGTTTGTAGTAGTCCATGAAACCCATGTGACCGTCGCGCAGGGCTTGTGCCAAAGCTTTGGGCACTTCGGCTTCAGCCTGGATGACTTCGGCGCGGGCTTCCTGCGCCTTGGCTTTCATTTCCTGTTCGGCGGCAATGGCCATGGCACGGCGTTCCTCGGCCTTGGCCTGCGCGATGTTTTTGTCGGCGTTGGCCTGATCTATTTGCAGGGTGGCACCGATGTTCTTACCCACGTCGATATCGGCGATGTCGATGGACAGGATTTCAAAAGCCGTACCGGCATCCAGCCCCTTTTTGAGCACCAGTTTGGAGATGGAGTCCGGGTTTTCCAGAACCTGCTCGTGGTTTTCGGCCGAACCGATGGAAGATACGATGCCTTCGCCTACACGGGCCAGGATGGTGTCCTCGCCTGCACCTCCCACAAGTTGGTGGATGTTGGCGCGTACGGTGACGCGGGCCTTTGCTATCAACTGGATACCGTTTTTGGCTACGGCGGCTACGGGTGGCGTGTCGATTACCTTCGGGTTGACGGAAGTTTGCACGGCCTCGAACACGTCGCGGCCCGCCAGGTCGATGGCCGTAGCCATCTTGAAATCGAGCATAATATTGGCTTTCTGGGCCGACACCAGCGCATGCACCACATTGGTCACGTTACCTCCGGCCAGATAGTGGGCTTCGAGCTCGTTGGGATTGAGTTCCAGACCGGCCTTCGTACTCTCGATCATCGACGATACGATCGTCGAGGGCGGCACCTTGCGCCAGCGCATCAAGATCAACTGCAACAAACTGATCCGCACGCCCGACACCAGTGCCGAAAACCACAAGCCTACGGGAATGAAGTAAAAAATAAGCCAAATCGCAAAAAGCGAAACGAAGACGATTAATGCAATGATACCGATTTCCATCTTTTATCTATTTAATGTGTTTGCGTACGATTATATTGAAATTTTCGAAGCCGACGACTTCTACCTCCCGGCGGGGA
>ENA-OPDE01000518-OPDE01000518.1-human-gut-metagenome-genome-assembly--contig:-NODE-518-length-19739-cov-2.688376_pt1 | contig 19739 bp, 12 predicted proteins | sample MGYA00241261_ERZ501502 | MGnify/ENA primary metagenome ERZ501502 (study PRJEB25962, sample SAMEA2042450) | human gut metagenome | biome: human gut; feature: human-associated habitat; material: faeces... | reverse complement strand
GAGATTGCCATTGAGATTGCTTGCGGATTTTAGGATGAATTTTGCAGCGGTATAAAACAAGAGCGAAAGAACAGGTATGGTTTTGCAAGGTATAAAAGACGTTTTCAGGATAACGATTTATCAGACTGTTCATGTATCATTAAATAAATAGAGAAGACAATGAAAAGGAAGTATGTAAAAGTCATAGCAGCCGTAATAGGGATGGCCATAATGAACGGTCATCCGCTTACGCTCAATGCAAAATCGAAAAAGAACCGGACGGCAACTCCGACGGGCATCACCATCCACGGATATGGAGAGACCGCATCGTTTTCCGTAGATTCCAAGAACTTGCGGACGGATGAGCCCATCCAAGTTTCGGCTACGCACGGTTTTGAAGTTTCTCCCCACGAAATTTCCCCCAACGGTAAAGGCTCTGTTACCGTGAAACTGGTAAGCTCCAAACGGCAAACTGACGGCAAGGTTATCCTGCGGAGCGGCGACACGCGTTACTACGTGGATGTAAAAGGAGAAGGGAAAGACCTTCCGGTCAAAGACTTGTCTGCCACACCCGTCTACAAAGGAGGAGGGCAGGATTCTTTTGAAAAAGAGTTTTCACCCGCTAAAAACGGATATACCATAGAATTCAAAGTGGCCATTCCTGCCGACGGGAACGAGTTCAATCCCTTTGCCATCAATGCCGACGGACAGGGTTTCAAAAGCTATGTCACGTCTACGGCCTTCGGATTGTGCCACTCCACGTCCAAAGCCGACGGGTTCAAGAACCCTTCCACCAACGTGACCGGCGGACGTGGAAAGTTCTATAACAACGACGGCAAAGCACACATTTACCGCATCGCCGTGATGCCGGACAACCGCGCATTCTTCTACCGCGACGGCATTGCCGTGGACACGGTGCGCCTGCACGATTACGGTTTGCAGCCCGAATTCGCAAGCGGTAACGGGGACATCAAGGAAAACCTGCTAAAGAATCCCGGATTCGAAGGTGAATTTGAAGTGTTCGGGGTTAAAAATGCGGAAGACGTGGCTAAGGGCATAGAGGGATGGTACATTGACATACACGACTATTGGTGCAGCCAACAGTTCATCGTTCCTGAAGAAATAGACCAAGCCATAGGCGTCGACAATCATGTGGCACAAATCAAGCCCTACATGTGGGCCAACGGTTGGGGCAACGGCAACATCAACCAAATTGTAGACGTGGCTCCTAATGAAACCTATACACTTACGGCACTGGTCAAAGGAGGCATCCGGGAAAAAGAAGGGACCTTGGCCGGCAGCATGTTTATCGAGGAGATGCAGAACCGTGAAAAGAGAGTCAAAGTGGACATTGCCAGCGATTCATGGGAAACATATTCCTTGGATTATACCACCTCGGCCGATTGTAAGCAAATCCGTGTGGTATTCCAAACGGAAAGTGGAAAATGGGGAGAGCACCGCAGCCCGTTGGAAGTAGACAACGTGAAACTGACCGGCGTATCGCGCCAATATACCCCCAAAATCGGTTTCACCAATCAGGACGCTCAAGTGGAATACTTCACATTCGACACCACAGGAGCCTACGCACCGGCATCTCCTGAAATCACGGTGAATATCAACTAACCTGCAAACGAAGCATGAAGAAACTGTTTTTGACCATCGTATGCTTATGGGCATGGCATGTCCACTGTACGGCACAACTTACCCAATTCCACCCGGGCGAAGTATGGAACGATGCCGAGGACGCTCCCATCAATGCCCACGGAGGCTGCGTGGTGTTCCACAATGGCACATACTATTGGTTTGGCGAGGATCGCACGAAATTCGAATCGAACGGCGTCAGTTGCTACGCCTCCACAGACCTGTATAACTGGAAGCGCGTCGGACTGGCCCTGAAAGCCGACGGAACGCCCCGTGAAGACTTGAACGACATCTCGCAAGGCCGCCTTTTTGAACGCCCGAAGGTCATATACAACCCGAAGACCAAAAAATGGGTGATGTGGAGCCATTGGGAAAAATCGAGCAGCGACTACGGAGCCGCACGGGTATGCGTGGCCGTGAGTGACAGTGTCACCGGCCCTTATACTTTCTATAAGACCTTCCGTCCGAACGGAAACGAATCGCGCGACCAAACGTTGTTCGTGGACAACGATGGAAAAGCCTACCATATATGCTCTACGGCTATGAACTCCAATACAAACATTGCCCTCCTGCGCGATGATTATTTGGAACCGGAGGGGACAAACCTTCAAGTACTGAAAGGCGAAAAGTGTGAAGCTGCAGCCATCTTCAAATGGAAGGACGTATATTACGGCCTGTTCTCCGGTTGCACGGGATGGAATCCCAACCCCGGAAGGAGAGCCATGGCCAAGGACATCATGGGAGAATGGAAACTCCACGGCAACTTTGCCACCGACCCACTGAAACAAGTCAGCTACCGCTCACAACCTTGCTACGTGTTGAAAGTGGAAGGCCGGAAAGACGCTTTCATCTATATGGCTGACCGTTGGAACCCCAACGACGTGGAACACTCCACTCACGTTTGGTTGCCTGTCAGCATGCGTTCGGGACTTCCTGTCGTCCGTTGGTACGACCAATGGGATTTAAGCGTCTTCGACAAAATGTACCGCTACAAACGGGCTGCGGAAATCGTCTCCGGAAACATCTATGCCTTGTTGGAACAGCAGGCCGACAGGTTAGTGTCCAAACCGGCCAATGGTTTTACCATTGCTGACGACAATGATGAAATCAACCTGAACTTCATCTTCCAGACAACAGACTCTCCTGATGTGTACAAGTTAAAAGACACGAAAAGCGGCAAGTTCCTGACAAACACTTTCGGCTCCTTACGCCTGAGCAACGAAGAAGCAGACAGCGATAACCAAAAATGGAAATTTATCCGGCAAACAGGCGGATTCTATCGTATACAAAGCCTGCAAGACCAGAAATTCATTTCCATCTCAGGCAACAACACCTTCGACGGGACTCCTTTATATCTCGCCACCGGAGGAGAACCGCACTACTTCGGAGTGTACTTCGATTCGGACAAATACGCATACCCTACATCTTAAACTATTCAATAAAAACACTTGAAATTAGGTTAATGTTATGTAAGTGCGTATCCGTGATGGCCTCGCACTTACTATCTTTAAAAAAAACTGCAATCATTTTATAAACATCAATTATCAATCTTATGATACAAAACAAATTACGAACTAAGGGTTATATCCTTGGTGTATTCTTGCTCGGCAACAGCTTACAGGGCATGGCCTCTACCGGCAAGACTGATGGCAAACATATAGTCATCGGGACTGTAATTAACCGACAGCCGCAGCTGCCCACAAATATCCAAATCGGGACGGACAAACTGGCTGTCAAATGGGAAAAGACAGATGCAAGCCTGTTTAATACGGCTTTCAAGCAAACAGAAATAAAAGGCGAAGTGAACCGGAAAGGCACAAAGGATACGGTTATGGCTTACGTGTGGACTTTGCCGGAAAATCTGGTGTACCTAATCGACGCAGGCCGTATCGCCCCACAAGCTTCACAAATATTCGAGGCTGCCAAAGCTTTGCGCGGACAAGCCCTGCTCAACGACAAACCGGATCAGAAATATACCTCCGCAACCGATTTATGGGGTTATGTGGAACGCGAACAACACGAGAACCAAAAGGTATATGTCAAAGCCGGGAACGAAGCCGACTGGGCTTCCTCTTACCTGAGTGACGGAAAGGATAAGGACGAGGGACTGACCTATAAACTGACCCTCCAACCGGGAAGATATAAAGTGTGGGTCGCCCATGTCCCCAATGTCAAGCTTAATTTTACCAGTTATCTCCGAGTGAACCAAAAGATATACGACACCAAACAGGTTTCCACCACCATAGCGGAAGACTGGGTTCATCCACCTGTCTGGGTCACCCATGAGCTGAAACTGGCACAGCCTGCGACTTTCACTTATGAAAGCAACAAGATCGGCGGAAAGGAATGGGAAAACGGCAGCATCAGCCTGATTGCCGTGGAACAAGTCAGTGCCAATGTCGAACCGCCCTTCATTTCACCTTCGGGTGGTGACGTTTGGGGAAGCCAAACCGTAGAATTACAACATAAAGATCCATCGGTGGAAATCTACTATACGCTTGACGGCAGTGAACCAGACCAAAATAGCATAAAGTATTCCATTCCGTTCACCCTCAATAAAACCACAAGGGTGAACGCCATCGCCTACAATACGGAAGGGGCCAGCAAGATGACCTCGGCCGACTTTGCCATCAGTACATGGGCTGTCACGGCAACTCCGTTCAAGATCGTCGGCGAAAACGAAGTGAAGAACGTAAAAATCAACTGGATGCAAAGGAATGACGCAGACGTGTACAAAATATACCGAAACGGCACCTTGATTGGGGAGACCCGGGGAGACACTTACGATGATTACGGGTTGTCTTTAGGGGAAAATTACACCTATCATGTAGAAGGCTACAAAGAGGGCCGAAAGATAGCCATGTCGGAACCGCAGTCGGCCGTGCCCTTCAGACCTTCGCAAGATTGCGACGTATACGACAACCGCAACGGTCAATATCTGAAAAATAGAAAAGGCGGCATCGCCGGAATGAAAATAGGAAACCTTTATTTCTCTTATAGGTTGGAAAGGAAGAAAAAAGACGTAAGTGGACAGGAAAAAGACGGTTGGCTGCTGTCTGAATCTTATTCCAAGACTGGCAAGGAAGGAAGTTGGAGCACACCACGTGAAATCGCATTCTATCCGGGTGTAAACTTCGAAGGTATCGGTTTCCGTTATAATGAAAAGACTGGCAAGGTCGTACTCTCCGCCCATTATGAAGACCAAGGAGGATATACTGCCGCCAAGATATTCCTTGCACAGATTACCCCGAAAGGCGGAATCGAAGTAGGTACCATGGAACGGCCATTAGGATATGACTCCCGCGACCAGGCTTTGTTTATAGACGATGACGGCACGGGCTACCTTCTCTCTGCCACCAACATGAACAGCGATATCAATATCTACAAATTGGATGAGACGTGGACTCGTCCTGTCGCATTAGTCAATACAATATGTAAAGGACAACACCGCGAGACCCCTTCCATCATCAAAAAAGACGGCGAATACTATTTCTTCAGCTCCAAGGCATCCGGATGGTATCCCAGCCAGGCCATGTATGCCTCAGCTGAGAAACTGGACGGGGTATGGACTTCATTACGGGAAATCGGTAACAACTCTACTTTCGGGGCACAGTTCAACAACATCCAAAGGAGGGGGACGGACTACGAAACATTCGGCGTGTGGAGTTACCATTGGGGTGCCCAATACCACCACAAAGACCCAGACGGGAACTTCCCGAGGATTTCCGTAGCCAAATTCAACAAAGGCTATGCTTCCATGGATTATTACCGTTATATCGAATTTTATGATTCATACGGCATCGTCCCCGTACAAAACGGCAGGAATCTCACGCTGAACGCACCGGCCTCTACCACCACGGTTGGTGCCAACCCTCATACGGCATCCTGCATCACAGACGGAGCCGACATGAATTCCTCCGTTTACTTCCAGAGCAGCACGTACCCGTACGTCCTGACCATAGATATGCAGAAAAAGGCCAAGATATCGGAGCTGAACTTGTCTACCAAATTGGTCAATGGTTCGGAAACGGCATATAAATACACAATCGAAGGGAGCGTAGACGGCGAACACTTCCAAACCTTGGTAGACGGAACGGATAACTGGCAAGTAGGGTTCCAGATACTCCCCGTCACGGACTCATCGGTTTACAGATACCTCAGATTAACGGTACTGAGAATCATCAATGTGCATAACAATAATCCGGCCGCTTGGGCCGATGGTGTCTATGAGCTCACCGCATTCGGTACGCCCGTAGAATAAATCGAACAACATTACCCCAAACAAATGGCACGACAGTCACAAACCTGCCGTGCCATTCGTTTTCACATATCCATATAAAATTTATATTCCTGTTACTTCTTATTTCCAGTCCGGAACGTCCTCTCCCGGTTCGTAATATTCTACCAGATTGGCATAAAACGTCAACGTGGAATAAGGCAGCACCGAACCTGCCGACTGACTTCCGTAAGCCAGTTCAGAGGGTATATATACCCACCAGACATCACCTTTGTGCATGTATTGCAAAGCTGTGGCAAATCCGGGCACGGCACTCGAAACTCCCATCTTGGCCGGCACGGCAATCTGATTATCCAGTTCGCCCATGAAAGACTGGGAGAACACCTTACGTTCTTCCACCCATTCTCCGTTCACCATATTCTGGGTAGGCATCAGATAGCCCCGGTAATTGACACGGACCGTGTCGGACCATGTCGGACTGTCCGTTCCCGAACCCTGCTGCTCAATATACACGCAAATCGAATCGGTCAACGCCCCAAGTATATTTTGGGACTTCGTCGTCGACTTGAACATACGCCAATTACAATAGGCTTCCCACTGATTACCATATAGTTTTTTGGCTTGCGCAATGGAGTCCCTTGCCTCGGCAGCTATTTGGGAAAAATATTCAGCATTCCGAGCCGACCAGTTCGCATAAGCATCATACGTGCCATCTTCTTCTTTACAAGCCCCCAAAGTGCATAAAGAAAAAAGAACGACCGCCAGATACAATAAACCTTTTTTCATTGATGTCCGTCTTTTAGGCAGGATTACATAATCTTTTTCAGCAACGAAGTGATGCTCACACGGTCTTCAATGATACCTTGCAAGTCGGCAATGTTCACCCGCTTCTGTTCCATCGTGTCGCGATGACGCAGGGTCACGGTATTGTCCTTCAGCGTATCGTAATCCACCGTCACGCAATACGGCGTACCAATGGCATCCTGTCGGCGGTAACGCTTGCCGATAGAATCCTTCTCATCGTATTTGCAGTTGAAATGGAAACGCAGGTTGCTGATGATTTCGTGCGCTTTCTCAGGCAGACCGTCTTTTTTTACCAACGGCATGACGGCCAGTTTTACCGGAGCCAATGCCTCCGGCAATTTGAGCACTACGCGAGTTTCCCCGTTTTCCAGTTTCTCTTCCTCGTAGCTGTGGCACATGATGGAAAGGAACATACGGTCCACACCGATAGAGGTCTCAATGACATACGGCGTATAGCTTTCGTTCGTTTCGGGGTCGAAATATTCTATCTTCTTGCCCGAATACTTGGCATGCTGGCTCAAATCAAAGTTCGTACGGCTGTGGATACCTTCCACTTCCTTGAAACCGAATGGCATGTGGAACTCGATGTCACTGGCCGCATTGGCATAGTGCGCCAGTTTCTCATGGTCGTGGAAACGGTAGTTTTCCGCCCCGAAACCTAATGCCTGATGCCAAGCCATACGGGTCTTTTTCCACGATTCGAACCATTGAAGCTCCGTACCGGGCTTCACGAAGTACTGCATCTCCATTTGCTCGAACTCGCGCATACGGAAGATAAACTGACGAGCCACGATCTCATTACGGAACGCCTTACCGATCTGGGCGATACCGAACGGGATCTTCATACGGCCAGTCTTCTGCACATTCAAGAAGTTCACGAAAATACCTTGGGCGGTTTCCGGACGCAGGTAAATAGTGGAAGAACCTTCGGCCGTAGAACCGACCTCGGTCTTGAACATCAGATTGAACTGACGGACATCGGTCCAGTTGTGCGTGCCGCTGATGGGACACACAATACCCTCATCCAAGATAATCTGTTTCAGTTCATTCAGGTCGCCCGCATTCATCGCATCACTGTAACGTTGGTGCAACGCATCGCGTTTCTGCTGATGTTCCAACACGCGGGGATTGGTTTCGCGGAACTTCTGCTCATCAAAGCTATCCCCGAACTTCTTGGCCGCCTTGGCTATTTCCTTGTTTATCTTTTCTTCGTACTTGGCAATCTGGTCTTCAATCAATACATCCGCACGATAACGCTTCTTGCTGTCGCGGTTGTCAATCAAAGGGTCGTTGAATGCGTCCACGTGCCCGCTGGCCTTCCACGTCGTAGGGTGCATGAAGATGGCGGCATCGATACCCACGATGTTCTCGTGCAGCAACACCATGCTCTGCCACCAATATTGCTTGATGTTATTTTTCAACTCCACACCGTTCTGACCGTAATCATACACGGCACCCAATCCGTCATAGATGTCGCTTGAGGGAAACACGAAACCGTATTCCTTACAATGTGACACTATTTTCTTGAATACATCTTCCTGAGCCATACTCTATTCGTAAAATATTGATAAATCTTTCGCAAAAGTACGCCTTTTTTTTCATTAAAATGTTATTTTTGCGTTAAAATAGATATATCATAAACAAATATGAGCGAAGACAAAGACGAGTTGACAGACCTGACTACGGAAACGCCTGAAGAGGACAACAATGCACACTCCAATTACCAACCGGAAACAAATCCCCATGACAGCATTACACACCACTTGAGCGGGATGTACCAGAATTGGTTTCTGGATTATGCCTCTTACGTGATTCTCGAACGGGCCGTGCCCCACATCAACGACGGTTTCAAACCGGTACAACGCCGCATCCTGCACTCCATGAAGCGTATGGACGACGGGCGCTACAACAAGGTGGCCAACATCGTGGGACATACCATGCAATTCCATCCGCACGGAGACGCTTCCATCGGGGATGCCTTGGTGCAGTTGGGACAGAAGGATTTGCTCATAGACTGCCAAGGGAACTGGGGAAACATCCTTACCGGTGACTCGGCGGCTGCTCCGCGTTATATCGAGGCCCGGCTTTCCAAATTCGCCCTCGACGTGGTGTTCAACCCCAAAACCACGGAATGGAAACTTTCATACGACGGACGGAACAAGGAACCGGTGACGCTTCCGGTCAAGTTCCCGCTGCTGTTGGCCCAAGGCGTGGAAGGCATTGCCGTGGGCTTGTCATCCAAAATCCTGCCGCATAACTTAAACGAGATATGCGATGCCGCCGTAAACTACCTGCATGGCGAACCGTTTCAACTTTACCCGGATTTCCTGACAGGAGGAAGTATCGATGTAAGCAAGTATAACGACGGCGGACGAGGGGGCGTAGTGAAAGTACGTGCCAAAATCACCAAGATAGACAACAAGACGCTGGCCATCCGTGAGATTCCATACGGAAAGACCACCACAACCCTGATTGACTCCATTCTGAAAGCCATCGAAAAAGGCAAAATCAAAGTACGCAAGGTAGAGGACAACACGGCTGCCGAAGTAGAAATCTTAGTGCACCTGACGCCGGGAGTAAGCTCGGACAAGGCATTGGATGCTCTCTATGCCTTTACCGACTGCGAAGTCAGTATCTCGCCCAACTGTTGCGTCATCGACGACAAGAAGCCTTGCTTCCTGACCGTCAGCGAAGTACTGAAACGTTCAGTGGACAACACGCTCGGACTGCTCCGCAAGGAATTGCTCATCCGAAAGGGAGAGCTTCAAGAGAGCCTGCATTTTGCCTCGCTCGAAAAGATATTCATCGAAGAGCGGATTTACAAAGACCGCAACTTCGAACAGGCCAAAGACATGGACGCGGCCTGCACACACATCGATGAACGGCTCACGCCCTTCTATCCGCAGATGATAAGGGAAGTGACCCAAGACGACATCCTCAAACTGATGGACATCAAAATGGCCCGAATCCTGAAATTCAATAAAGACAAGGCCAACGACGCCATCGCCCGGATGAAAGATGAGATCGCACGCATCGACCGCGACTTAGACAACATGGTGGAAGTCACCTGCAACTGGTTCCGTATGTTGAAAGCCAAATACGGCGACGAACATCCGCGTCATACCGAACTGCGCAATTTCGATACGATCGTAGCTACCAAGGTGGTGGAGGCCAACGAAAAACTGTATATCAACCGCGAAGAGGGCTTTATCGGCACATCGCTCAAAAAGGACGAATTCATTGCCAACTGTTCCGACATCGACGATGCCATTATTTTCTACCGCGACGGAACTTATAAAGTCATCCGTATCAGCGACAAGACGTTCGTGGGCGAAACGGAAAGAAGCAAGGCTGAAAAGAAAAAAGCCGAAATCATCCATGCCGCAGTTTTCAAACGCAACGACAAACGGACGATTTACAATGTCGCCTACCGAGACGGCAAGGACGGTTTCTATTACATCAAGCGTTTCAATGTAACTTCCATCACCCGCGACCGTGAATACGACCTGACACAAGGCAAACCCTTTTCACGCGTCGTCTACTTCACGGCCAATCCGAACGGAGAAGCGGAGGTCATTAAAATTACCCTGAAACCCGCCCTGAAACTCAAAAAGATATTTGTGGAAAAGGATTTCAGTACTGTGACTATCAAAGGCCGCCAAAGCATGGGTAACATTTTAAGCAAAAACGAGATACAGCGTATCGGCCTGAAATCCCACGGCGGTTCTACCTTGGGCGGACGCAAAGTATGGTTCGACCACGATGTCAACCGCCTGAATTACGACGAGCGGGGAGAATACCTGGGTGAGTTCCACAGCGAAGACCTGATTTTGGTCATCCTGAAAAGCGGAGAGTTCTACACGACCAATTTCGACGTAAACAACCATTATGAACCGGGCATACTCCGTATCGAAAAATTCTCACCGGACAAGATATGGTGTGCCGTTCTCTACGATGCCGACCAACAAGGTTATCCTTACGTCAAGCGTTTTGCGTTCGAACCGAGTACCAAGCCCCAAAGTTTCATGGGAGAAAACAAGGACAGCCGCTTCGTCTTGCTCACGGACGAAACCTATCCAAGGTTGCAAATCACGTTCGGCGGGCACGACAGCTTCCGCGACCCGCAGGAAATTGATGCGGAAAGTTTCATCGGCATAAAGAGTTTCAAAGCGAAAGGCAAACGGCTCACCACGTTCGATACGGCAACCATTACCGAACTGGAACCCATACGCCGGCCGGAACCGGAAACCGAAGAAGCCGTGGCGGAAGAAACGGAAGAAAAAGACACAGAAAAGGAGAATCTGGATCCGGATGCCGGTAAAAGCCAAAGCGACATCATAGATGAGCTTACCGGGCAAATGAAACTTTTTGAAGACGAATAATATGTCTCACTTCTTACCGGCCTATACAACCGTTTCGTCCCGAATGTCCCGCTCCGTCAGAGAGCGGGCACTCATTTTCTTATTAGCCATAGGGACATTTCTTGGTATCAGGCCATGCCAAGCCCAAGATGCCGCCCCCCTTCCGGAAAACCGCTATACGACACACGCCACACTCTTCGGCGCGGGACGCACAAGCCTATACGAGACTTACCTGTCTCCCTCCACTTATACCGGGCCTCACCTGAGCATTCTGCATGAGACCTTACGTAAAACCCACTGGTTAGACGGACGCATCACGACACAAAGCATCCTCGACGGATTTTTTTGTTATACCTCCAACCGGGCCGGAAACTCCGACGAACTGGGGGGCAAGATAAATTATTCCATCGGTTGGCATTACAACTGGGTCGTGGGCGGACGGTTACGGCTAATGGCCGGAGGAGAAGTCCATGCCGGACTGGGAGCGATTTACAACAACCGTAATTCCAACAATCCGGTACAGGCCAAGGCTGACATCGACATAGACGCATCCCTGATGGCCGTCTACCCGTTCCATATCCGCAAAGTACCTTTCACCGCCCGCTACCAAACCAGCCTGCCGCTCATCGGAGCCATGTTCTCCCCACGCTACGGACAGTCTTACTATGAGATGTCATTAGGCAACTACGACCGCAACGTATGCTTTACTTATCCGGGCAACGCACCGTCCATGCGCCATTTCCTGACATTGGACTTTCCCATTGCGGGATTTACATTCCGGGCCGGCTATTTGTGCGACATCCGCCAAAGTCGTGTGAACGGACTGCGCAGCCATATCTGGAACCATAGTTTCATGGTAGGCTACGTGAAGCATTTCAGCTTCGTCAAACGCAAAGAGCCGCAACACCGCCCATTTATCCTGTAACCCACCATCGGTATGAAACATTACATCTTTTTTATATTCTGCGCCATTCTCGCCCTGCTTTTCTGCCCGAGTTGCATTCGTGAAAAAGAGCCGGACAACACGCCGGTCAATAATTTCGAGACGCTTTGGCGCATTATCGACACCCAATACTGTTTCCACGACTACAAGGTGCAGGAAGGATGCCTGCCGTGGAACGAGGTATATGCCAAATACCGTCCGCACGTACATGACGGAATGACTTCTACCCAACTATTCGAAGTCTTATGCGACATGCTGTCCGAACTTCGCGACGGCCACGTCAACCTTTATTCTGCTGCCGACGTAGGCCGTTACTGGAGCTGGCATGAGAATTACCCGAGTAATTTCAACGACAGTGTCCACCAAATTTATTTGGGGACGGATTACCGCATCGCCGCCGGCATGTATTACAAGATTCTCGACGACAACATCGGTTATATATATTATGGAAGCTTCAGTTCCGGCATCGGTGAAGGCAATCTGGATGAAGCCATGTATTATCTGCGCTTGTGCAACGGACTGATTGTGGACGTACGCAACAATTCCGGCGGCACGCTGACCTACGCCGAACGATTGGCCGAACGGTTCACCAACGAAAAACGACTGGTAGGCTACATCGCCCATAAAACCGGAACGGGACACAATGATTTTTCGTCCCCCGAAACCGAATACATCGAACCGTCGAAAGGCATACGTTGGCAAAAGAAAGCCGTCGTGCTGACCAACCGTTCGTGTTATAGTGCCACCAATACGTTCGTACGCGATATGAAAGAATGCCCCTTGGTCACCATTATGGGCGACCGCACAGGTGGCGGTTCCGGCCTCCCCTTTTCGTCCGAACTCCCCAACGGATGGTCTGTCCGCTTCTCCGCCTGCCCGATGTACGATGCCGGAATGAACCAAATCGAATTCGGTATCGAACCGGACACTTGCGTATCGCTCACACAAGAAGACCTGGCACGCAACAAAGACACAATGATAGAAGCCGCACGAGAATTTCTGAAACGATAATTTGGCCAAGCCGATAAATCTTTCTATCTTTGCAGCCGTCTTACCGCGCCTGTGGTGAAATTGGTAGACACGCCAGACTTAGGATCTGGTGCTTTGCGGCGTGTAGGTTCGAGTCCTATCAGGCGCACAGAAAAAGAATCCTGAACACTTATTGATGGGGTGCTCAGGATTTCTTTTTTTATGGACATCAAAAGCCTCCTTCCGGCTTGGCTTTCGCAATCCCAATCCAACTTGCCTGTACCCAATACCAGAAGCGGCCTTATTGACAAACAACCTTCCGTACCTTGCCGTCAGGGAACTTCACAATGTTAACCGTACCACGACGAAGAGCATCCAAACGTTCTCCGGTGAGCGAGAATATCTGACAATCGTTTCCTATATGTTCAACCTGCACTGCATGAATATCCGACTCCTCATCAAACTTAGCTTGGGCTTCTTCGGCATCCTTCTCGATTTGCCTTATAATTTTATAGGTTCCGGTATAATCCACCGTATAACTTTCCGTGAACAGCCATCCGGCGTACAAACTGTCAATCTCATATTTTTGTTGGTCGATAACCTCTTTTGCCGCAGCCAGTTCATCCTCAAAGTCTGCGGCAACATCTGCACATTCGGTCGCAATAGCTTCCCGAACCTCTTGTAACTTCGTATAAAGTTTATCTATCCTATCTAATGCCCTATCGTACACAGTCCTATTTCTCCGTTCCAACCACTTATAATTGTTAGCAATCAAGGTATCCACCAACTCGCGCCCACGCGTCAGGTACTTTCCATCCACCTCGTTAGGGCTCCGGTCCACACAATAATCCATCAGGATAACCCCCGTAGGTCCCGCTTCATGCGTCTGCAAATACTCTATAATAGCCGCATTCGTGTAGGTCGCATTCTCGCGATAACCATTAGCTGTAGATAGCGACCCGGGATAAGCCGATGCAAAGTTAAATACCCACACCACGTCCGACTCGTCTTTTGTCACATGTTTCGTACTATGATCCAACATTTCGGTTACCGCGCTTACCTTCCTGGCCACACCTCCTTCACTATCTTTCGTATTGGCATAATCCTGCACCCACAAAGGAGATTTATAATCCGATGCCGCGCTCTCCCCTATAATACTGCAAGAAGACTGTGCATTCCAATCCAACCAACCGCACCAATTTTGGAAAAAACCGCCTGTTATCGGTTTGGCGGCATATTGGTCACGGCTCAACAGCAAGATTTTCCCCCGCATGTCCCCCACCGTCAAATTCCGCCGGAACGGCACAAAATAATCCTTCAAATCCTCACGCGACAACAATTCGCGCAACATGGTTTCATACGTGGCTTTATCGTTATCGTAATTGGAGGCATACAAACAATGGATTATCGCAAATTCGGAAGGATGGGCTTTCAACGAATCCCGCAGCAAGTACAAAGCGGCATCAAAACGAAGTTTCGTCTCAGAAATACCATGGTTGATATTCAGATAGTCATCTTTCACCTTCGGGCGGAAATCGAAAGCGCGGATACCGATGGACCACTGTGTGGCCACATCTATGTCTTGGCACTGGGAAAAGGTTGCCAAAGTAACCCCGTTCCCCGTAGCTGCATCATGCGTTCCGGGAATAGAAACTTGGGATACAAAAAGATTGTCCGGCAGACGTTTCATCCAATCTCTAGCTTTCACATGGGCACTCATGCAAAGCATCAGTAATAAAGTAAAGTAAACGTTTCTCATGATTCTCAAAAATTAAAAGGTTCCTAAAAATTGTTTTTCTTTCTATTACAAAGGAAGCAAATGTTTCCAATATCAGAATGACAATCAGGAGAAAAAAAACGGATCAAGGGTTCATTTTAGCATAAAATAACATAAAGAGGTAAACTGAAGCTCTCACACTTTCACTACCAAGACCTCATCCAGATTCGTCGTATAACGTCGCGAAGCGTATTGCCTCTCCGAAGCATATTCCTGTTCAGCCCCCAATGCAGCCACTTTCACCACGTTATGCCCGTTCTTACGGTTTATCTCATCCACGGCACGTATCAATGCCCCACGCTTTCCACGATCCATCTTATCAAACAAATCCGTTTGAACCGCTTCACGCGGTGACAAATCCCAAACGATAACTCCGGATTTCTTATAGTCGAAGCCCCCGTCATGCGCATGCAACCGCAAGGCTTCCAAAGCCGCATGCACGATTTCGGCCGTATCCTGTGTCGGTACGGGCATACGTACCTGTTGTTGAATCATATTGCCGGGAACATCTGTCCGGAAACGGCTAGTATAGGCAAACACCGTGACTTGTCCGCAACAAGTACCTTGTTCGCGCAACTTACGGGCACACTCCGAAGCAAAATAAGCCACGGCCTCTTCCAAGACATGCCATTCAGACAATCCATGCCCGGGAAAACTGCGGCTCATGCAAATACTTTTTTTATAAGGCAAGTCATCCAAAGCAATACAGCTCTCGCCCTGCAATTCGCGCCACGTACGGACTCCGGCCACTGAAAATTCATGGCGTACCCATCCTTCGGAACGGCACACGAAATCCCACGCCGTACGGACGCCATGGTATTCCAGAACCTTTTGCATGCGACGGCCTATGCCCCACACGTCGCCGACCGCAAACCGCCTCAAGGCCTTCTCGCGCTTCTCTTCCGTATCTATTAAACATACCCCCTCGTATGCCGGATAACGTTTGGCATATTTGCTGGCCATCTTGGCCAATGTCTTGGTCCCGGCTACACCCAACGAGACAGGTATCCCCACGCCCTTTCCAATCTTGCGCACAATATCCCGGCCATACCCGCGCAGAAACTCCGCATCCCCCATTCCCGTCAAATCAAGTACGGCCTCATCCACACTATAAATATCCAACCGGGGCGTATAAGCCGAAAGCAAAGACATCACCCGCCGGCTCATGTCGCCATAAAGCGAAAAGTTACTGGAAAACACCGCCACCCCATGCCGCGCCACCACGTCGCGCACCTTGAAAAACGGCTCCCCCATCCGGATGCCCAAAGCCTTGCTCTCGTTGCTCCGCGCAATGACACATCCGTCGTTGTTGGAAAGCACCACTACTGGCTTGTCCCGCAAGTCCGGACGGAACACCCGTTCGCACGATACAAAGAAATTGTTGCAGTCCACCAACCCGAACACCCCATCTTTCATCCTTTATGCAGTTTTTTAATGACGTAAGTCACCACGCCCCAAACCCTGAAATCATTTTCTCCCGTAATCTTTATCGGTTGGAACTCTTCGTTGGCGGGGACAAGCCAAGCACAACAGTTTGCCGCATCGAGCCGGAACTGTTTGAGGGTGAACTCCCCGTCGATACAAGCCACCACATAGTCTCCCGTCCGAGCCTCGAGCGACTTGTCCACCACTACCAAATCCCCGTCCTCGATGCCGGCACCGGCCATGGAATGACCAGACACCCGGGCATAGAACGTCGTCTCACGATGCCGCACCAACTCTTTATTCAAATCAATACCGCCCGACATGTAATCCTGCGCCGGGGAGGGAAATCCGGCTCTTACCCCCTCCTCGGAATAGGGAAGAACCTGCGGTACCGACAAGTCGACCGGGCTTATGCTTAGTTTCATCTCATCCATACGGCAAAGATACGATATTTTACCCATTACGGATGCTGCGACACCACGCTTTTCCTTTGTCATCCGTCATTCCTTACCAAGAAAAAACAATCGCACGGCAACCTCACAAAAAGTTACCGTGCGACCCTTATCCTTTCGGGAAAAGGCTATCGGAGCATCCTCATTTCAATACCTTCTTGCCGCCCACGACATACACGCCGGGACGCAAACCATCCAAAGCCCTGGAAACAGGCACTCCTGCCTTCATCCTCATACCGGAAAGCAACAGAAGATTTTCAAGTCAAAAACGCATAGTTTACATTTTTTGGACCAAATGCACAGCCCAAACATCGGACTGACAATCTGTCAAAACCTCCCTCACGAGAATCGCCCATTGGCAGGTTCCTCCGGCACGAACCGAAAATAAACGATTCTCGCGAAACGGGATACTGACAAAAGGGAAGGACACAAAGGCGTTGGGAAACAAAACGGAACGGAAAGAAGGACTTTGTACGCCCGGATCAAACGTGGCGTAAGCCCCAACCGGAAACCGCTGACTTTTTGCCGGATGTTTTCGTACATGAGAATTCACCAGATAGCTCCAAGAAACGGAATAAAACCCGATTGCACAGGCATTTTTCGCCCTCTCCAATACCGTCACGAGGACTACTTCAAAAAGTTCTGCGGAGAAACATTTTCCGTTTGCAGCCAAATGAAAAATCATTCGCCTGCAAACGATTTGCATATATGCAGGTTTACATTGCATAAGACCTGCATAACTAAATATTTATGCAGTCCGGATACTTTTTTGAATCGTATTACACCGTATTTTATCTTCCTCGGGAACTCCAAAAACTAACAAAATGTTACTTATACATACACGTCACGCGGATATCAACTATTCGGGAATGACTTCCTGCATGTAAATGGCTGCCAAGCTCCATGTGGCCGCATCGTTGGTACATACCACGGGATTCTCGTCCACCGGTGCTGGGACCTCGGGCACCTCCACACGGCGCACCGTGAAAGGTTTGTCATTGTGCCACACGTGCCACAGCTCATCCCAAGCTTCGGCTGCCAGTTCCCGGCTTCCCGTCTGGGCGGCGGCATAGGCCGTAAGGCGCGTCACGGGAAAAGGATTGTGCGTAATCGTGCGCGCCTTCTCCTTGTATTCCCGGGCAAAGGTGAGCCACGTGCGGTTCCATTCCGGCAAGTCTATCATTTCCATCAGCTCGTTCATCACTTGGAAACCGCCCATGATGGTGGTCAAATGTTCGGTGCGCTGCAAACCGGGGTCTCCCTCGTAGCTCAACACGCCCGTGGCAGGGTCGAAACCCAACACGCCCGGCCCTGTGAAGATGCCGTGGGGCAAGGCCGAGATGCTCTTCATGCCTGCGATGATTTTGTCGCGGTAAGCCGTGTTGCCCGTCCGTTCCCATTCCGTCATCCAGTTTCCGGCGTAGGCCAACCAATCGGGCCCGACACGCAAACGTGCCGGAGCCGTACAGGGATACTTCTCACGCGGAAGAGCCAACCTCATCGGATCGATGTCGTAAAGCTTTTGTTCGGCATCGCGCACTTCGGTCATCAGGTCACCGCTGCGCTCATCCGTGGTCAGATAATAATAGAAACGGTTCCACGCCGCTTGGCTGATGCGTGCCTCCTTCGCTCCACACCCCCAGTGGCTCACGTTGTGGCGCGAACCTAACCCGGCCATCGGACCAAGATGGTACACGTCGCATTCTGTCGTATGACGACTCATGGCCACGGCCATCCGCCAAAGGTCGGCACGGCCGGTGCGCAGGAAACTGTACCACAACCACATGTTAGAGGCCAGTTCCGTGTTATCCCACGCATATCCTCCCACGTCATACCTCCACGTATGGCGCACGGAATCGTAGGTGTGCATAAAGTCACCGTAGTTCCAGAAACCGTACCAGCGATGTTGATCGACAGCCTTCACATAATAGTCCAAATAGTCTTCCAGACGGTCCTCCACCCGTGCCCGCTTCGGGTTGCTCCGGTCGGGCAGGCTCCACACCCCAAAGGCATGCTTGGCGTGGAGGTATTCCGGTGTGCACAACAAGGGGGCGTCTTCGGCCAACATGGATGCCATCCGGGCTACCGTCTCCTTTCCCCCATAAGCCACAGACGGAACGAGAGTCAGCGTATGGGTACGCGCCACACCGTAGGGCGTGCTCATCCCTTCCTGCACGTCCTCATAACTGGCCTCCAAATCGTGCGCCACATCGTCGTAATGCCGCAAGTCCATCGGCTCTGCGTCGGGACTCCACATCCATACGGTCAGGCTGGCATTCCGGGCAGCGGCACTGTCCACCTGCAAAGCCGTGGGATAGGATTGCCAAAAATCTTTCAGAGCCACGCCCAATCCGCCGCTTACGTCTCCGGCAAACACATAACCCGGCGCACGGGTTCCCGAGAAAGTCCCTATCCACGGACGGTCGGCATGCGTACGCTTACGGATAGAAAAAGCGTCGGCCGTCGTCTGGCTCAATCGGAAACCGTCCCACACCGCCCAACGGTCGAGAAGATGACGGTTCTTGGCATCGAACTTCTCATAGGCCGGTATGCGTCCGCCACGCATCTGCCTCGCCTGCCAATCCTTTTTCCCATCCAACGACAACACGCGACGGCCCACCAAAGGCTGCACCGGTTCCGCCCATACCCCACCATCGGCCGTGGCGAAAGCTATGTGACGATTGTAAACGGCCTCGCGCATGGGAACCTCGAAACGGATGCCCAGACTACGGATGAAATCGTGATCCATGTCACCATCGAACACAAAAGTATGTACCATCTTGACTTGTTCGCTCCCGGCATAAAAATACAAGCGTACGGTGAACGGAAGCCATTTCCGCCCCGTGACATCGTTCGCATAGCGGCCTTCCGCCCGCACCAATGCCCGGACATCCCCGGCACGTTCCACCGTGACGCGTTCCACTTGCCCGCGATAGCCGGTGAAATGCAATACCGCCTCTCCTTCTGACGACGGACGGTCCTGCGTGGAGCACAGCAAGGCGGCTTGTCCGCCTACCGTCTTCCCTCCGTAGCGGAGGCTGTCAAGCAGGCAACCACCCAGTTTGGGAATATAAGCCTCAACCTTTCCGGTGGACACCCGGAAGAAAGAGGGTGTCTCGTCTACCCGCACCTTTGCCCCGGAACGGTTCTC
>ENA-OPDE01000469-OPDE01000469.1-human-gut-metagenome-genome-assembly--contig:-NODE-469-length-21198-cov-4.003878_pt1 | contig 21198 bp, 17 predicted proteins | sample MGYA00241261_ERZ501502 | MGnify/ENA primary metagenome ERZ501502 (study PRJEB25962, sample SAMEA2042450) | human gut metagenome | biome: human gut; feature: human-associated habitat; material: faeces... | reverse complement strand
ATCCTCCGCGATGCCGAGATAGCTCACAGTGTCCGGCGAGAGTGCGGCATTGTACTTGCGGACTGGCGGGATTTTGCAGTCCCGATTGACCGCGCACATTCCAGCCCACGCGAAACCGCGAACCTCGCCCTTATGAGGTCCGCGGGTGATGACATGATGGAACACGTCATCGTAGGTCTTGTCTGCATGGAGAATGGTGAACTTGACGCCCAGCTCTTTTTCACAGAAGGGCTTGAGCCGGTCATAGATGAAGTCCCTGTGTTCAGGGATTTCGCCGCTTGTGTCCTTATCAAACATGACCTCGCTGAAAACTGCCTCGTCCAGCGGCTCATTGTGCTGTGCAGCCAGCAGGAGCGTCGCTACACTGTCCTTGCCTCCGCTGCAAGAGGCAACATACTTCGGGCGGATCATCGGTCAAACTCCATCTTGAAGCTGACGTATTTGCCGCCGCTGTCATCCAGACGAATCACCGCATCGTAGAGCTGAGGCTTCTTCGGCGTGTAAAGCCCGGTCACTCGGCACCAGCCCTTGTCCAGCAGCTCCTTTGCAATCTTCTTGGTCAGCTTCTTTTTCTTGCTGGAAAAGAACTTGTTGTCTTCCCACAGGCAGAAGGAGCAGTCCTTGTTCGAGCAGTAGAAGTTGCCCTTGCCGACATAGACCGGAGAGCCGCAGCGGGGGCATTTGCCGATTTCCTCCTTGCCCGTGCCGAAACGCTGGGCTTCGGCATCGGAGAGAAACGGATAGGCTTTCACGAGATCGCCGGTCATCCGGACAATGCCGCTTAGGAAAGCGTCTGCATCCGCATTGCCGCGCTCAATCTCCATGAGCGTGTTTTCCCATTCCGCCGTCATTGCGGGAGAGGTGATCTGTTCCGGCAGGACGCAGACAAGGTTGCAGCCGTCCTTTGTTGGAATGAGGGACTTTCCTTTACGCTCTGCAAAGCCGGATTTCACCAGCTTTTCAATGATACCGGCGCGTGTCGCGGGAGTGCCAAGACCTTTCTTTTCGGTGTCATCGTCGAACTGATCGTTTCCGGCAGTCTCCATTGCAGACAGGAGAGTATCTTCCGTGTACTGCTTCGGAGGCGTTGTAAAGTGTTCGGTGACACTGGCGGACACACCATCCAGCATATCGCTTTCATGAACTTCGGGCAGGGACTTTACGGGATCGTCCTTTTCCTTCGTCTTGAGAGATGCCTTGAACAGCTCTTCAACGGCTTTCCATCCGTTTTGAACGATGGTCTTGCCCTTGGTTTTGAACGCATAGCCCTCACAGGAGAGCGTGATCTGCGTTTCTGCGTAGGTGTGCTTCTCGCCGGTCGCACACAGAAGGCGCATCCCGACAAGATTGAGGATTTTCTGCTCCGACTGAGGAAGCGCCGAAACATCCTGCTTTTCGAGCTGGACGGTCGGGAGAATGGCATGGTGATCTGTGACCTTGCTGTTGTCGGTCACACGGGCAATGTCCGGAGTGACCGAAACGCCGGAGAAAAGCGGAAGCTGACGGCAGACGATAGAAATGACCTGACGGGCAGTGTCCTCCATATCATCCGTGATGAACTGACTGTCCGTGCGCGGATAGGTCAGGAGCTTTTTTTCGTAGAGCGTCTGGACGAGATCGAGCGTCTGCTGGGCAGTGAAACCGTAGTATCGGTTTGCCTCGCGCTGCAAGGTGGTCAGATCATAGAGCTTCGGAGGATTGACGGTTTTCGTCTCCCGCTTGAGAGAAGAAACGACGGCTTGCTTTTTCTCGCAAGCCGCCGCAATTCTTTTTGCTTCCTCTTCGGTTTTGACCTTTTCCAGATCGGCGGTCAAATCGCCCTTGCCGACGTGGACGTTGAAATACTTTTCCTTCTGGAACGTGGAGATTTTCCCGTCACGCTCCACCAGCATTGCAAGGGTCGGCGTCTGGACGCGCCCGACCACCAGCTTTTTGTGATAGAGCGTGGTGAAAAGGCGGGTGCCGTTGATACCGACAATCCAGTCTGCCTTCGAGCGGCTGAGTGCCGCTTCATAGAGGCGGTCATATTCCTTACCGTCCCGGAGATGCCGGAAGCCCTCACGGATAGCGGAGTCCTCCAATGAGCTGATCCACAGACGCTTGAAGGGTTTGGTGCATCCGGCTTTGTTGTAGACCAGCCGGAAGATCAGCTCACCCTCGCGTCCTGCATCGGTTGCGCAGACCAGCTCGGTGACGCGCTTGTCCTTCATGAGAGCGGACAGTACCTTGAACTGCTGTGCTTTGTCCTTCGTGACCTCAAACATCCAGCTTTCCGGAACAATGGGCAGATCGTCATACCGCCACTTGGCATACCGCTCATCGTAGGAGCTGGCGTCTGCCAGCTCCACCAGATGACCGAAGCACCACGAAACGATGTAATTGCCGCCCTCCATGTAGCCGTCCTTGCGGGACGTTGCGCCCAGCACCTTTGCGATGGACTGGGCAACGCTGGGCTTTTCAGCAATGACTAAGATCAATCTTCATCACCATCCGTTTCAGCATCCTCCGCAATCTGCGGCTCATCATCCTCGTTGATGTACGGCTCTTCCTCGTAGCCTTCATCATCAAAGAAGTCCATATCTTCATCCTTGGGCTTTCTGCCCTTGACGAACTTGATGTAGTAATAAGCTGCACCCGCAGCACCGGCAAGGGCAAAGATGACGAGGATCATGCCGATGTTGGATTTCTTTTCGGGTTTAGGGGCGGGAGCATCGGTTTCTGCATCCTTATCCGGCTCAGGTGTAACGGGGGCTGTGCCGGTGCATTCGCTCATGTTGGTCTTGCAGACCGGGCAGTCGGTGTTGACCTGACCGGCAGCGCATTTCTCTTTGCAATTACAGGTAGTCAGAGCCGCCGCAGTATCATCATCCAGCAGCGCAAGCAGATCGCTTTCATCGACCATGTTCAGGAAGTACGTCTGATACTGTTCCTCATCCTCATTGATGGGTGCATCGTAGTCAATGACGATATAGAAGGTGTTGCCGTTCTTCGTCTGGACAGTGATGAACTGCTTGTTGGTTGCCTTGTCATAGAGCAAGTCGCGGGTGTAGGCGTTGCCCTCATCGTCAATCGGCTCACCCTTCGGCTTTTCCGGTGCGGGAGTAGTCTCAGGCTGCTGTTCGGGCTGGGTTGCCTCCGTGACGGGAAGGTTCTGCTCGGTATCATCGGCGTAGGCAAACGCCGTGACCGAGAAGCAGGACAGAACCATGACGCAGACCGCAAGGACGGTCAGAAAACGAAACTTCTTACGCATTGTCGATTACCTCCGTATTTTCAGCGGGCTTGGTGCCGCCCTTCATGGAAGACAGGAACGCCATGATCTGATCCTTGTCCATCACCATAGAGCGCACGGTATTGATGATTTCAAGGTTTTCCAGCTCCGTCTTCTTGTCGTACAGCTCCTTGAGCTGACCTTCGATTTCGGACTTCTTCTTTTCAGCCTTCTCGATGTCGGAGAGGACTTTCTGATACTTGGGATTCATGCAAAACTCCTTTCTTTTAATAGGCGGGTCTTCCGAAGGCGTAGAAATGCTGCTGCCAATAGGAAGAGTTGATGGATGTGTACTGAATGGGGTCGCCGCAGTGGATCATGACCCCATCACCAACGTAGATGCCGACGTGAGACACGCCGGGGGTGTCATACGTCCCGACGAAAAAGATGAGATCACCGGGCTGTGCATTCGCCTTTGAAACCGGCGTACTGATGTTGTAAAGCCCCTGTGCGCCCAGCCGCCCGGTATTCACAAGCCCGCTATTCGTGAGAACATAGCTGACAAAGCCGGAGCAGTCAAAGGACGTGTCGGGATTGGAGCCGCCCCACACATACGGATAGCCGAGATACTTTTCCGCCTCGGTGATCAGTGTCGCAAACTTCTCGTCGTTCAGGTATTCCGGGTTGACATCGTAGTCAGCGGGCGGATTTGTAATGTACTTGTCCACATAGGGAGAGTCACCGAACAGATCCTCGCGGTTGCCCAGCACCGACATATACGTTGCGTACATGGAGAGCTGTTCCTGAGACATGATGTAGACCGGGACATGGGAGAGATTGAAGTTTTCGAGCTTCACGTTGCAGATGTAGTAGTCATACGGGACGCGATAGGTTTCCGTGTGCGTATTGCCGTCTGCATCCGTCCATGTGTCGGTCTCCGTGCGGTATCTGGTTTCGACGATAACCTCTTCGGTGAGGATGTACTGCTTTTCAAACAGCATTTGGAGCGTACCCTGCACCTCATCCAGCGTGAACTCGCCCTCATGGAGAGCCGAGAGAATGGAGATCAGCACATAGGGGTCATGCTCAATATCGTCCAGATCGAAGTGGTATTCATCGTAGTTGTGAGTGCTTTCGTAGGTGTCGAGATAGCGTTGCAGCTCCTGCTCCATTTGGCAATACTGCGCTTCCGCGCCGAGCATCGCGTCATCCTCGCTGAGATAAGAGGAAGCGATAACCGATGAGCCGGTAGAGGTGAGCATCGAACACGAGCTGATTCCGGCACCGAGCAAAACGAGAAGGGCAATTCCGACGCCGATCCAGATGAAGACCTTCTTGTTCTTCTCAAAGAACTCCTTGATCTTGTCGGACGCCTTCTCACCGAGCTTCTTGCCGGTATTCTTTGTGGCAGTCCCGGTGGTCTGAGGACCGGCATTTCGAGCGGCGGCATATTCCTTCTTGATGTTCTGCTTCTGGTAGTGCTTGTTCATGTTCTGCTTCTTCATCTCAGGATGCTCCTGCTGATTTCTCTCATATTGGAGCTTCGCATCAGCGACATCTGTCTTGTGTTCCAGCTTGGAAACCTTCTCATAAGGCTTGTTGACGCTGCTTTCCCGATGATGACGGAAATGCCGAGCGGCAGTCTCGGCGGCGATCTCCGTTTTATGCGCCGCCTCAACCGCCGTGTTTTCCTGTTCGACCTCATGGATTTTGCCATGAATGCCGGAGGCGAGAGTGTCACCGACCTTGCGGACGGTTTTGTCTGCCTCAAATTGCAGCTTGCCTTTGCCCTTTGGCTTTTTCAGCTCATCCTCAAAATGAAGGCGGGTTTTGCCCTTGCCGGTCTCTTCATCAAAAACGCGCTCCTTCTTGAGAACCTTGTGCGTGGGCAACTTCTCGCGGGCAGCGTCCAGACGCTCATGCGCCTTTTCTGACTTTCTTTCGAGCTTCTGCATCCGCTTTGTGGGCGGGACGGCATCGTCGATGATCGGCTTTGCGGAGGCAGTCTCCGCCGCTTGGGAGAGAACAGCATCCGCGTCAACGGCTTCAACCGCAGAGGTCTTGCGCAGCTTGTGGGTGACAACCGTTTCGGCAATCACCGTGCCGGTATGCGAAGAAACACCGTGCTGCTCCAAAACAGGAGGCTTGAACGGCGTTTCCGAAGGCAGCGTTTCAGATACATTCTGGGGTGGATTTTCTGCCCTTTTCTCTTCTGTGACGGACGTTTCCGAGGGCGGCTGTGTGTCGTTATCTTCGGCGTGTTCCGTCTGAAACTGATGCTGCTGACGGCGCATCTGCACCTTTTTCTGTTCCTCCGCAGAAAGAGCTTCGGAAGGTTCTGCTGTCTCAGCGGGCTTCACCAGCTCCGCATCTTCCAGCCGCTTTGACACACGCTGCTCGGTGCCAGCCGTCAGGTTTTCCTCAACCGCGCCTTCCCGCGTCATCCGCACGACCATCTTGTCACGGGCTTTGAGTTCCGGTTCCTTGGACATCAGATTTCACCTCCAATCCGCTTGTAGGCAAGCTCGGTGTACGCCGGATTCAGCTCGATGCCGATGAAATGAAGCCCCATCTGTGAGGCAACCATGCCGGTTGTGCCGCTTCCCATAAAGGGGTCAAGCACAATGCCGCCTTCGGGACAACCGGCGAGAAGACAGGTTGCAACCAGCTTTGGAGGGTAGGCGGCATAGTGACCGCCCTTGAAGGGGACGGTGTTGATCTTCCAGACATCGCGCTTGTTGCGGAGCGGATTGATGTCACAATCCTTGATCTCGCCATGCTCACGGGGGCGGTTGATGGACTGCGGCTGAGGCTGACCGGGAACGGGCTTGCCGTATTTGTTGCCGCCCTTCATGCCGCGCTTGAGGCGTTCTGCCGTTGCGGGGGCAATCGGCTCGGAGATTGCCTTGTAGTCGAAGAAATACTTTTTCGACTTGGAGAACAGGAAAATATGCTCATAGCAGCGGGCACAGCGGTCTTTCACGCTCTCCGGCATGGGGTTATCCTTCATCCAGATGATGTCGTTGCGCAGATACCAGCCGGTATCGCGGAGGGCAAACGCCAGCATCCACGGAATGCCGATCATGTCCTTTGGCTTGCAGCCCTCAACCTTGTTGTTGAGAGCCACAGCCTGACCGTTTCTGCCGTTGGGGTTCTTCGGGTCAACGAAATCGCCCTGATTGCCTTTCCCGGCGTAGGTGTCCGAGATGTTCAGCCAGAGCGTTCCATCCGGACGCAAAACGCGCCTGACTTCGGTAAACACTTCCGTCAGGCGCGAGATATATTCCTTCGGCGTTGTCTCTCTGCCGATCTGAGCCTCCATGCCGTAATCGCGGAGCGCGTAATACGGAGGGGACGTCACACAGCAATGAACGCTGTCATCGGGCAGGGCTTTCAGGATTTCAAGGCAATCGCCGGTATGAATGATGTCAAGTTGTATGGTGGTTTACCTCCTGTTCTGTTGGATTTGCGTTTCCGCTGAAATGTTGGCTGTAAAACCCGATAACATTTCAATGGACATCAATCGGAGTAATACTCGTCCGGCTCGTAGTCCTCGTCTTCCATGAAGTCCTCGTCGAGATCGTCAATCTCGTCCGCCCAACGGTCGAAGATTTCCTCGGCTTCCTTCGCCGCCTCACGATAGAGGCTCAGCCGGTTCTTCTCAAAGGCGGCAAAGGCGGGGACAAACTTGCCGAACTCACGGATTGCCTTCACGTCCTGCGTGCGCATATCTGCGACGCACTGAATGATTTCGGACATCGTGAGCAGATCGTCGATCATGGTCTCGTAGTCTTCCTTGGCGATGGTGACGGTATCGGCATCGTCCTCCGCCGCTTCCTGCTTGCGGACACGGAAGGTCTCGTGAACATCCTTCATCAGTCCGATCACGCAGTCGGTGGTCTCGTCGAAAATCTCCTGCATACGCGCTGCCATCTCGTCGGCGCAGTCCTCCAGTTCCTCATGAACGTGGAGGTAGGCGCGGTGATGCTTTTTCAGTTCGGTTTCCTCGCGGATGAGCGCGATGAGATCGGCGCTCATGTCGATGACCTCAAGCAGAAGGTCAATCGGCTTGGTGATGCTGCCGAACGTGGTATTCACGGGAACACCGCTGACTTCTGCGATGATGTTCTTGGCGTTCTCAAGGTTGAAGTTCTTATCCATATTCAAAATCCTCCTATCAGTTCTGTGTGGTTTCTTCTAAGCGGGTGGTCATGATGCGGTAGAGTTGAGTGTCCTTCGGGAAATCGTCCTTGAAGGGAACGATGGTCGAGCCGTAGAAGATCAGCCCCTCACCGGCGTTGGAATTGGTGATGTAGTTCTGCTGGCTGGGCGAGATGTTCAGCGCCTTCGAGAGAATCTGCCGGTCGCCGGATGCCTGATTCAGAAGGTAGACAAAATCCGAGTTTTCAAAGATATTCTCTACCTCGCGGGACGCAAGCAGATCCTTGACATTCTGCGTGATTCCGGTCGGAATGCCGCCCCACTTTCTGAAACGCTTCCAGATTTCCACGCTGTACGCGGCGGTCTGTTCCTCTTTCAGCAAAAGGTGGAACTCGTCCATGTAGTAGCGCGTTGCCTTGTGCTGGGCGCGGTTGATGGTAACTCTGTTCCACACCTGATCCTGCACGATGAGCATTCCGAGCTTCTTGAGCTGCTTGCCGAGTTCGCGGATGTCATAGCAGACGAAGCGGTTGTTGACATCCACATTCGTTCTGTGATTGAAGACGTTCAGAGAGCCGTGAACATAGATTTCAAGGGCAGTTGCAATGCGCTGTGCCTCCGGCTCCTTCTGATTTCTCAGAATGTTGTAGAGGTCTTCGAGGATCGGCATTTTCTCCGGTTTGGGGTCTGCAAGAAACTCCTGATAGACCATGCGAACACTGCGGTCAATGATGGTCTTCTCAACCGGCTGCAAGCCGTCCTTGCCGCCGACAATCAACTCGCACATGGAGAGAATGAAGTCGGATTTCAGCGTCAGCGGGTTTTCCTCTTCGGAGTAGTTCGTGTTGATGTCCAGCGGATTGATGTAATCCGTGCTGACCGGCGAGATGCGGATGACCTGACCGCCGAGCTTCTGCACAAGGGGGAAATACTCGGCTTCGGGGTCGCAGACGATGATGTCATCCTCCGTGATGAGGAAGGCGTTCGTCATTTCGCGCTTGGCGGAGAAGGACTTACCGGAACCGGGTGTACCCAAGATCAGCCCGTTGGGGTTTTTGAGCTGCTTGCGGTCAACCATGATCATGTTGTTGGACAGCGCGTTCAGCCCGTAGTAGAGAGCTTCGCCGCCCTGAAAAAGCTCCTGCGTGGTGAACGGCACAAAAACCGCTGTGCTGGAAGTGGTCAGTCCGCGTTCGATCTCCACCTGATTGATGCCGATAGGCAGAGAGGACATCAGCCCTTCCTCCTGCTGGAAGTCAAGACGCTTGAGCGCACAGTTATACTTTTGGGCAATGGCGGCGGTCTGGAACACCGCGTTTTCGAGCTTCTGGCGGTTGGTTGCTGTGTTCATGATGAGGATGGTCACGAGGAACAGTCTCTCATTGCGGGTCTGGAGATCCTGCAACAGACGCTTCGCCTCACCGCCGAAGGTGGCGAGGTCGGACGGGATGATGTCCATGTCGTAGCCGGAGCGGACGGCTTTTTTCTGCTCCTCGATCTTCATCTTGTCGAGGTCGGTGATCTTCATCTTGATGCTCTTGATTGCCTTCGCCTGGTCAATCGTCCGGATATGAAAATTGACCGTAATGTTGCTGTCCATCTCAAGGAAGTCGGCAAGCATACGGTCATTGAGTTCCGGCGCGAGGATTTGCAGGAAGCTCACTGCGCCGATGGTTCTGCCCATCTTGAAGCACTTGCCTTCACGGAAGTCAAAGGAAGTGGGCGCGATGAAGTCCTTCGTGCTGAGTCCTGTCCGGGCTACCATGTCAAAGGAAAAGCGAAACGGCTCATTGGTGTCCATGTTGAACACGTCATGAAGCACTTTCAGCCGTTCATAGCCGGACAGCGGCTCAGTTTTCACGCCGAGGGTTTTGAAGTTGTTGAGGATGTCGGTCTCAATGCGTTCGAGCTTCGGCTTTGCCGTGCGGAGGGAGTCTGCCTCAATGCCGAAGGTGATGTACTTCCTCTTGACCAGTCCGTTGTTGCCCTTGGTGAGCTGACTTTGCAGCATACCGGAATACTCGGAGCGGATGTCGTTGAAGGCGTCCTCCTGTGCCGGAATGTTGATGCGCTTGCGGAACTCATTGAGGCTTGCCTTCTGATTGATGAAGGAGAGCTGGACGAAAATCGAGCTGTCGAAGTAGTTCAGAAAGTCACACCAGTTCTCAAAGATGGCAGTTTTATCCTCGTTCTGCGCAAGCTGGTAGTTGATGTCCTCAAAGGCGATGGACTTCGTGTAGAGGCGGCTGTTCACCTTGCAAATACCGTCACGGCACATCTCCACATAGGGAATGGTCTGCTGGGCGGACTTGCGGACTTTCTTTGCCTTCCTGTCCTTTTTCTTCTGCATGACGATCCGCTTCTTTTCCTGAGCGGAAAGGGCATCGCCGTAAACGACGCCGTTTTTGACGGTCATCTTAGGCTTTGCCTTTGCTGTGCTGTTGTTCAAGCTGCAATTCCTCCTGTTCTTTGATTTTCTGCTGAATTTCAGCGTAGAGATTGTTTGTGCGATAGGGACGCACCTTGTCCCGGATAAACATGGACTGTACGATGTGGTACAGATACTTCTCGGCGGGCTGACCGTCCTTCTCGTAAAGCGCGAAGAAGATGAACGGGAGCATGATGACCACCATCAGCATTGCCGCCGTAGACAAGTCGAGATGTGCCTTCGCCAGAAAGAAGATCGGGACGCCGACTGCCGCAGCGATGGAAAAACAAATGAGCTGCCGCTTGGTCAGGTTGAACATGACCTTCGTTTTGACGCGGTTAAGATCCTTCGGGACCGGAACAAATGCCATTGACTGTTTCCTCCTTTCTAAGCTGCTTTTCATAGCGCAGCTTCATTTGTGCGGGATATTGATCCTCCTTCGGCTGACGCTTGCCTGTCCAGCGAAGCCCACCCGCTTTGCCTTGACAGATCCAGCCGGAAGCACGAAGGCTTGCACCGTTTTCACTTTCCAGCGTGTAGGTGATGATGCGCTTATAGCCCATAGCCGCAGCAGCTCTTGCCGCCGCGCCGTAGAGAAAGCTGCAAGCGTTCTTTGCCCCGTTGGTGCATAGCCTTGTGACCTCCAATGTGAAGCCGTCATCCAGATACCGGCTGACAGGACGCCCGGCGATGATTACGCCGACCAGCTCACCGTCTGCTTCACAGCCGATGGAAAACTTGTGACCGGCAACAGGCTTGTGATGCCGGTGATGCTGCCGGACGTACTCGTTGGCGTCACGAAGAGAGATGGGTTTTAGCCGCAGCATGGTGTTTCCTCCATAGGAAGATGCGCCGTGCATTCGACCTCGTTGCCCCAAACATCCCAGCCTTCGGGAGACTGACGGGCAAAAAGCTCTACGCGGGGAAGGTCTCCCATGAGCCGAACAATGCGCTCCCGTGCTTCATCCGGCTTTTTGGAATGCTCTTCGATGTGGCTGAGGATGACCTGACGCACACCGGCGTCAACACGCTTCGGATGTCCCTTCGTAGCAAGGATGCAGATTTCGGCGTTTGCCCTTGTCCAGTACCCCATGCCGGTGAAGAGATCGTCGTTCCTGCGGTTTTGCTTCACCCATACAAAAGCCACGGTCTTATAAGAAAAGCCCCATGCCGCCAGCACTTCGAGTGCTTCACAGAGGCACGGGAACGTGATCCAAAGGAACAGGGCGCAGTCCTTCGCGGCAAGCTCACCGACCGGAAGTGCCTTGATGTCCTCAATGCACATTGTCGGGTAGTGGCTTTCTGCCGACCGTCCCTGTCCCTTCTTGGAGTAAGTCCGATACGCCCAAGGGGGATCGGCGTAGATGATGCTGTACTTCTTCATGCTGCCGACCTCCTTAGTGCGCATGGAAGATGGATTTTGCAAGGCTTCCGGTCTTGAACAGCGAGAAGCACAGAATGACCGTGTACGCTGCCACAGAGAACAGAGCCGAATGAATGTTGTCTGCGATGATCATGCCGTTGATCAGCACCGCATAGATGCCGACACAGACCATGATGAGAAAGCCCTGAAATGCCAGAGCGAACAAGCCTTTCAGATAGTTCGTGCCGATGCTGCCCCATTCGCGGTTGCTCATGGTTGCGATGGGAATAGGCGCAATGCTCACGGTGCAGTAAATCTCAATCATGCGCCCGTAGAGAATAACCGTAATGAGGATCGCCATGATTTTGAGGCACAAGCTGATCAGAAGCGTTTCTATCGACAGTCCGAGCAGTTCTCCGACGCCCATGTTCTCCATGCCGGTACGCATCTGCGCAATCGTCGCGTCAATGTCAATGCTGGTGTTGCCGTGGATTACTCCTGCTGCACCGGAAACCACGTTCTGCCCGATGTCGAATACTGCCATCACGATGTCAAACGTGTGTGTCACGAGATAGATCGCCACAGCCGCCTTGAAAAACCACTTGAAGAACATCCAAGTGTCCATGTCGTGAAGGTTGTTTTTCTCGGTGATCATGGAAATCAGCTCGTAGCACAAAACGAAGGTGATGATGATACCAGCGATGGGGACTATCACGTTTTCGGATAGTCCCCGGATCATCTGGTACACGCCGCCGTTCCAGCCGGACGGGGTTTGCCCGACTTCGGCGGCAATCGTTCCTACCTTCTCGTTGACATCGGTGAACATATTGGTCAGGTTGCTCTCGATCCATCCGATCAGCATATCCTTGAGAGCTTGTTCGATCTTTTCTAAAATGCTGCCCAATATTTCACCACCCTTCGGTTAAGCTGGGCTTGCCGTGGATTAGCCGAACAAACCGGAGAGCAGGGGGATGAGGGTCGTGCCGATCAGCACCACACCGCCGCCAGCCATGAGCTGCTTCATGCCCTGAGACTTTATTGATGTGTGATAAAGAAGCAATAGAAGTGTAAAAAATTTTGCCGTTCCTATCCGGCACTTGCGCATTGTGTCGGATAGGTCGGGCGGTTATTCGGGCAAGTCCACCTTGCCAACAAAAGAATAATAAATCTCAATGTCCTGTCTGCGGGTCTTGTTCTCGTCATAGCTGCACTCATGCACAACGATTTTCTCTACAAACTCCCGCAGCAGAGTAGGGGTAAGTTCTTCAAAGCTGGTATGCCGCCGGACAACATTCATAAACTTTTCTGCGTTCACGGTGGCTTCCTGTGCTTTGGAAAGCTCCGCTTGAATAGCAGCGGCTCTTTCTTTCAGCTCCCGTTGCTCTGCTTCATAGTCTGCCGACAGCTCTGTGAAACGCTCGTCTGATATGCGCCCGGTCACGCTGTCCTCATACAGCCGCTTGAAGATAGCGGATAACTCGGCTATGCGTTTCTCGGCGGCTTCCAGTTCCTTTTTCTTGGCGGCGTTCCTGCGCTTGCCCCCGTCCTCGTTCTGCTCAATCAAGAGCTTCATAAACCGGGCTTCATGCTTTGCCGCATAGCTTGTCACTTTCCGCAGATTGGAGAGTACACCAGCGGTCAAGAGGTCGGTGCGGATAAAGTGCGCCGTACAGTCATGGGTGCGTTTCTTGTAGTTGCCGCAGATATAACAGTCCTGCTTGCGCTTGTCCGTCTGGTATCGCTGCTGATACATGACACTGCCGCAGTCCGCACAGAACAGTATGCCGGAGAACAAGCCCACTTCATCATAGCGGTTGGGGCGTTTGCGCTGCTTGCGAAGCTCCTGCACCCGTTCCCATGTTTGGGTGTCTATGATAGGCTCGTGGTGGTTCTCGAAAATCACTTGCTTTTCCGGGGGATTTTCTACACTGTGCTTGACTTTGTAAGAAAGTTTTTCTGTCTTGAAATTTACCAGACAGCCTGTGTATTCCCGGTTTTCAAGGATATGCACTACGGTATTGGTCGCCCACTTGCACTCATAGCCGGGGTGGTAGCGGCGGGTGCTGCCCGTCCTGCGGTATTCCAGCGTCCCCGGCGTGGGGATTTGCTGCTCCGTCAGCATACGGGCAATCTTGGTCGGGCCGTTCCCGGCAAGGCAAAGCTGGTAAATCTGCTGCACCACCGGGGCGGCTTCCTCGTCTATAATAAAATTCTCGTCCTCGTCCATCACATAGCCGTAAACCGGCTTGCTGGTAACAGGCTTGCCGCTCATGCCTTTTGACTTTTTCACTGCCTTGATTTTCTTGCTCGTATCTCTCACCAGCCATTCATTGAACAGATTTCGCAGCGGGGTAAAATCGTTGTCCATGCCCTCGCTGGCACTGTCCACATTATCGTTGACAGCGATAAAACGCACACCCTTTTGAGGGAACAGCATTTCCGTGTAAAACCCTACCTGCAAGTAGTTTCGCCCTAACCGGCTCATGTCCTTGACGATGACCGTACCCACTTTCCCGGCTTCAATGTCCGCAAGCATGGCTTGAAATCCGGGCCGCTGGAAGTTCGCGCCGGAAAAACCGTCGTCGGTGTACCAGCGCAGATTGGTAAAGCCGTTCTGTTTTGCGTAGGTTTCGAGTATCCTTTTTTGAGATGGGATTTGTCAAGGATTTTTTCTGCAAATAATATGCAATGTTGTTAAGTGCTTATGACTCCAATTTTGCAGCATTAAGTTGCCTATTCTTGATGATGCAATTTAGCTAAAAGAAATCGGTGACGATAAGGCATAATAAGACAACGCACTTTACAAAGCATGTAACTCATCAATCTCTAAGACTCTGTCAAATGCACTATCAACGACATCATCGTGCGAGACAAACAATACTGTACTACTACTTAATCGCGTATTCAGCATTTCATAAAAAACCTTGGTGGAGTTTGAGTCAAGAGATGAGGTAATCTCATCAAATAAGATAATATGCGGACGATTGATTAATGTCCTAATTATTAGAATTTTTTGCTTTTCACCGCCTGAAAATTTGTTTCCAAAATCACCTGGTTTTTTCTGAAACAAGTCGTTTTCGCTAGTTATCAACGAATTAAGTCCGAATATGTTTATCAACTCATAGACTTCCTCTAAATTAGCATCGTCCATTGGATATATTATATTTTCATAGATTGACCTATTGAATAAATTTGTATTTTGAGAAACATACATTATGCCATCGATAGATGGGAGACCATATGTTATCTGCCCAGAGTCAATATCTAATATCTTTGCTATAACTTTAAGTAATGTCGATTTTCCGCTTCCGTTCTCACCTCGAATGATGATATGCTCGCCTTTATTTACATACAAACTAGCATTATCAAAAATTTTCTTGTTACCAAGCGTCAATTCAACATTCTGCATGGCAATCACCGTATTGGTAGGAACACTGATAAAAACTCTATGGCAATCTTTTTCATTACTTTCGCTGTACCCCAATAGTTTTAACGCAGCTTTTAGTCTTGAGACCATTTCTATCATTGACAAGTATTCTCCACCAAAATCTCTCAAATTAAATATTGAGTAGATAAGTCCTAAATAGAATGAGATATTACCTATTCCCGTTGTGGAATAAATAGAAAATATAATCAGCTGTAAAAAGGTAATGAATACTAACACAATGTGTTGAATCAGTTTTGCATTATCTATGGCCAACTGTAGACCATAGTAATTTTTTTGCTCACTATCCAAAAGGAAACGATATTTTTCTTTTTCTTTATCATATGAACGGAATGAGTATATAGAGTCCAAATTCTGGCAGTAATCGATCAAATAAGAATTCACATCTGACGCAGACAACAGCGTACTATGAATCCTGTTATTTTGTTTTTTTAAAAGAACAATGGATATGAAGAAATATACTGAATAAGATAATATATAAGTCACACCAAGAAGGAAATGGAAATTAAAAAAAGCAGTTGAATTAATTATTATAATAGCGGAATGCTTGATTATAAATTGAACGCAGGAGTACAGCAAACTTCGTGTACAAAAAGATGATTCGGAAAAAAGATCCTGGATCTTCCCGGTTTCCATATCATCAAAATACATATATTTTTTTTTCACTAGGTCGTCAAAGAGAACCTGCTTTGAATATTTTCTAACACTCTGCATAGCAAGGTTGTTAGGATAATTCAAAATAGGGACTACTAAAAAGGATAAAATTGATAGGACCATGAAAAAAGGGTTTACGTGCAATCCCCCACTGCCGCTAAATATCTTTGGCAAGGTATAAGGAAGTATGCTGTATAAACCATATCCTACAGACAAAAGAAGCAAATATATGGACACATTCAACCGACCTATTTTTTGTATAAGAGCACTTAAATATTGCTTCATTATTATGACCATTCCTTTCCGCTGCACTCCAAGGCACAAAAGGGATACGAAACAGGAGTGCCTCTATCGCAGCTAAACGAAATTTGTTAGAATACGCTAGAGGAACGGGCACACTACACAGCATGTGGGGGGGGTGAGTGGGTACAGCTATCCGCTGAACTGAATTATTATGTGTGCCGGATGCTCTTTCAAGCGCAAATAAGTAGGGCGTAGAACCCTGTAAACTTATCTTTGGAGAGACAGACTGCTTCAAGCTTTCAGTGAGTGTCCAGTCCCTACCTGTTCCCTCAAATCTTCGAACTGAGGGGATGTGTTATGCTCAAAATCGTTTATCCTATCTGCTGTGGAATGGATGTCCACAAATCGTTTCTGGTAGCCTGTATTGCCTCAATCAACGAGCAGGGCGTTACCACCTACAAAGGCAAGCGGTTTTGCACCTTTACAGGAGACCTCCGGCGGTGTGCAACCTGGTTGGGAGAGAACAACTGCAAGGACGTGTGTATGGAGCCTACCGGGATGTATTGGCTCCCTATTTACAACATCCTAGAACACGCCCGCAATATTGTCCTTGCCCACCCCAAGTACGTCAAGGCTATCCGGGGAAAGAAAACAGACAAAAAGGACGCCAAGTGGTTTGCGGACATCTTCAAGCACGACCTGGTTTCTGGCAGCTTTATCCCACCATCAGATATTCGTCAGCTCCGGGATTTGGTGTGCTACCGCTGAAAACTCACCAATTTCACCACGGGAGAGAAAACCGGGCGCAGAATTGCTTGACTGTCTCCAATATCAAGCTGGATGACGTGTTTCCGGACGGCTTTGGCAAAGCAGCTACAGCTATTACCTCCGGCTGCTAGGAAGCAACGAATCCTTTCATGTAGCTCCATTCCTCAACAAGCGAGTCAAAACACCAGTTGAGAAAATCCAGGCCGCTGCGGACGGAGAGATGTGTGTGGAACAGGCCGAAAAACTCCGCATCATCCGTTCCCACATGGACAGCCTTGAATTGTGCAAGGCCGATCTGGACTCTCTTATCCTGACCATCGCTGAGAAATATCTTCCCCAACTTAACCTCGTTATGACGGCGCTAGGTATCCAAGCCTTTGCCACTATTGGCATCATCTCTTAAATTGGCGTGGATATGTCCGTTTTTTCCACCTCGAAGCATTTCTGCTCCTGGGCTGGGCTTACAATGAAAGTGCCGGAAAAAAAGAAAACCACCAGGAGCAGCCGGGCTGGGGCATACATCAAGCCCCTGTTGGTGCAGTGTGCGCTCTGTGCTATCCGGGCAAAGCAGTACCCAGAAGTCCGCAATCGCTATCTAGCTTTGAAGAAGCGCTGTGGTAACAAGAAGGCCATCATCGCCGTCGCCCTTGTGTTGCTGACTGCCATCTACAACATCCTCAAGAAGAACGAATCTTATAACCCTGAGCCTTACCGCAAGGCTGACCGTCCTCTCACACACCGTGAGATCTCTGCTGACCAGGCTATCTTAATCCTTCAAAGGCAGGGCTGTCTGGTAACCTCCCCGGCCTGGCTGATCTGCTCTAATTTTGGCCGCCATATGCCAGCCTGTTTTCGTGTCCCTTTTTCTGGATAATGATCAGGTTAAAATATTTCAAACTCCCCTCCTTCTTCACTTCTGATAAAATCATCTAAAGATTCAGCAGAATTACTAAGGACTCTTTTGAGAATTAGCCGCCATGTTTGGAAGTCTGCATCCTTCCAATTGCTTTTTCTTTTTACATAGTTAATCCTAAAGTCTTTTTGCGAAATGGACTTCCCATGAACCTTCATAAGTCCTTGCACCAATGCCGCTCCACTACTAAAAATATTCTCCTCTGTTGAAACCTTCAAATATTGATGTAGTACAAAGGAAGATGGCAACTGTTCTCTTTTGTCAATATAGATACTAATGCATGTTTTTTTAATTAAACCAAAATTTTCAAGCAAAACCGGAATTGCATAAAACCCACTGACGCAATTGTTTTGTAAATTAAATTTATATGTAAAGGCATTTCCGATTTTTTTACCATTGACCACCCCATCTTTTGAAAAAACTGACACGTCAATACTCGAAGATGTATATTCTCCACCTGTTTCGATAAGCACGCTCATAAGATTGCAATCTTTTTCTTCCAAAAAGTAGACGTCGTTATACATAGGCAAAGATACATGTGCCTCTGAAACAACATCAAAACAAATCAGTTGACCATTTGCTGGTGGCTCGCCTGCTCCAATCAACGCCTTATTAGTTCCAAAACTGACCGCGCTATAAGGAGTGTGACCAACTACTTTGTGCTGAAAAATTTCCCCCGTGTCCTTGTCTAATAAAAAAACTGAACAATCCGCCAAGACAAAAAGGGTCTTCCCGTAAATTGACGGTGGCGCAACAATAAGCCCTTCTCTAAACTTTTGCCTCCAAACAATACTTCCGTTTAATATGTCAGCACAACCAACCTCACCCTTTAGTGTTGTATAATACACTCTTTGGCTATCAACGACAGGAAAATGTCGTCCACAAAACCCAAAAACCCTTGTTCTCCATAGTTCTTTTCCTACTTTTAGATCAAAACAAATGATGTCATGTCCGCATGATGCAAAAGCAAAGTCATCCTTTAGCCAAATGCCTGACGTATCCGAACTAATAACAGGGCTTCTACCTAACTCCATAGAATACATTATGCTTCCTTCTTGATTTATAAGCCATAAATAAGAACATGAGCAATCCCTTTCATTGTTGTGGAGCGTACCTGTGCATAATATGCCACCTTTGTACGGCGTAATATTACCGTAAATAAACGAATTGGGAATATGTAATTTTTTGACAACTTCTCCGTTTTTGTTTACGGCTAAAAGGGTGCTGCCGGAACCAAACCACAATGTTTCGTCTATAACATTTAATGTAGTTCGTACTCTGTGACCACCCTGAACAGCCCATTCTACAATGCCAGACTCAGCGGAAACAGCTTGTACTGCATCAAACTCTTTTAGGAAAACAACAAGGTCGCCAAAAACAGTTGGTGTTCCATAACCACCATTGACAGCATCTATACTCCAAAGTATTTTCCCATTATGCAGATCAACTTTCAATAAATGATACGCCTGTTCCATCTCAGAGTATGTAACGACATAGCCGAAGTATTCACTACAATTATTTCCATAAAATGGAGTTCTAACAACTGCTGGCATTTCTATACGCCAACTGTCATTAAGGAAATAACGTTGTTTGTCATTTTTATTTTTAATAATGTTTTTTCGGATCATATATATTATGCTCCTTTCTCTTTGCGATTGATTGTAATTCGAAGTCTACGCAAAAAACATTTCGATAGGCAACATGTGGGTGGAAGAGTTTCAATCATCCACCCACATGCCACCAATTCACAGTGGACTATATTGTCCAATACCGAGTTTTAGTAATTACTTGCATTGATGGAAGAAATAACGCTTTCCTTCTGCGACACACCACTACTTCTGTTAATCTTCACCGTCTCCGTAAAGTCCATACAGATATTGTCCCTGTACTGATAAGGCCTGTCACTTGATAAGGTCGCAAGCACCTCGATTCTGACATCGATATCTCCCGACAGTTCTTTTTCCAAAGGGAATGTAAATATCGCCTTTTCCCCAATCTTCCATTCGCCAGAAAGGCTCTGCGATTGCTGCTTTTCATTTCCATTGAAGAGATAATGAATAGTCACTTTGAATGTTTCAAATTTCGTATTGTTTCTATCGATAACATAGCCTAAAGGCTCATAAAAGCCCAAATCAACAGCAAGACTTGCATTTTCCTCGATAAGCACTGGCCTAATCTTGTGTGAAATCAAAGAAAGTCGCGTTCCTTTTTCAGCAGTGCAATTAACACATGCTACATGGAGCGATTCATATGGGAGTTTGCCAACGCCGCCGTGTTGTCCACCCCAATTGGGGTTCCAAGGATCTACGATATCAAATTCCTCTTTGTCGTCATTATACCCAACAATAAGGACACAATGAGACTCCATATCCAGGCGATGAGAGAGTTCTTCATTTTCGATTGGGTAGTCGGCGGCTGAATGAACACGAATCAATGTGGGAACTCCGTTTACAATCGAGCTTTTTATGCTTTCAAGAGCTCTTAATGACCAAGGCTCATAGCCAATCACAGGAACTAAAGCATTTGCCGTTTCGGGTATTTGCTGATTAGTAATCAACTTAAATATGCTATTCATGCTTGTGCCTCCTTTCAACAGTGAATGGGTGATATTTCCATCTTGTGTTATCTAAAAACACTACGCTTTCGATTCACCACACAGCAAAAAGCGCATAAGCCGACTTAACAACAGTCTGGCTTATGCGCCCACATGATAGATTTTGAGTTGCCCCGTCCATAGATGGGGGCTAGGCCAAAATCCAAAATGAGATAACCCAGACTGCTTTTGCATAAAACGGAACATGACACTACCTCCAATCTTATAAATGTCGGACGGATTAAACCATCCGCAACGTAATTTTACCATATCAATAGCATAAACGCAACTGTTTCCCATTAAAAACACTTGTAACATTTGTGTGAACGCAAGCAGAGCTGAGCACCTGTTGCCAACGGAAAATAAACGGTCTGCCATCTGCTGTATGACATATGCACCCACCACTGATTCATGGGCAAACAAGGAGAGTAACAGACTACATTGCTGTCGTTTCCCGTCTAGTATGGAAACACAACGAGAATATCGCCAAGGTATGAGTCTCAAAGCTTTTATTTGGGCAGAATGCAATGATCGGAAACAGATTGATTCGATGATTGCCTAAGATAAAAGCGGGAGTGCATCGTAAAAATACACTCCCGCCGGTTTGTTAGCGTTCCCAATCATCCTGCTTTTTTCTTTCTTGTTTGGCCTTATTCTGCCGCCGCTGCTGGTATTCCCGTTCCCGCTGGATTTGCCGGATTTCCTGGCTCTCGGCATACTCGTCCAAATGCCGGGAAACATCCCGCTTGCTGTCATCCATTGTCCTGTGACTGTACTTATCGCCATACTTTTCCTTCACACGCTGGACTGCCGTCTGCTCCATTTCAGGGCGCAGTTCCTGTCGGGTGTCGTGCAGCTCCACCGGGTCGAATTGTTCACCCTGTGTTTTCAGCTCGGCATATTCGGCAAGGGCGGTTTCCAATTCGGCGGAGTATTTCTGTTCCTGCTCGTCCAGTTCTTTCAAGTTGGCTTCCATCAGTGCAACCTTCTTCCTGACCTTAGAAACATCCTTGCCGTCCGTACAGTCCATATTGTCCAGAAGAATCGCCTTTTCGGATTGCAGTTCTTCCAGCAATTCCGTCAGTTCTGCTATTCTGGCGGTCAACTCGTTCTTCCTGGGGATATTCCAGAACGGCAATTCTTTCTTTTCGGCAAGGAGGTCTGTGCGCTCCCTTTTGGTTTCCTTGATTTGGTCTACCACCTCGGAATATCGGTTCAGGTTGATATTCCAGGCATCCACGGATTTTCCAATGACAGATTTGCCTGTGCGGATGTGGTTAAGCTGATAGCAGAAAATCAACAGCTTTTGCCGCAGGAATTCCATGGACTTAGCGAGTTCCGGTAGAGAATGGAGGACCTCTTGCGCCAGCTTCTTGACGGCGGCTTTCAGTTCCCGCAGCAGAGCGTTGTCCGCTTTAA
>ENA-OPDE01000467-OPDE01000467.1-human-gut-metagenome-genome-assembly--contig:-NODE-467-length-21235-cov-3.307271_pt1 | contig 21235 bp, 17 predicted proteins | sample MGYA00241261_ERZ501502 | MGnify/ENA primary metagenome ERZ501502 (study PRJEB25962, sample SAMEA2042450) | human gut metagenome | biome: human gut; feature: human-associated habitat; material: faeces... | reverse complement strand
CAGAATGAAATTTTGCGTTCAAAGGGGTTTGGGGGTGCTGCCCTCAACAAGCAGACGGCAGGAAATGTGAGTGTGTATTACACTCGCATTGCTTGCCGGATTTGTGTGTGGCTATCCACACGCATTGCTTGCTACAATTTGCTCCCTTTAAAAACCTAGTACTTGAAAATTATGAGGTAACAGCATTTCATCATTGCAATTATGTTAATATAGGGTTGAATTCTATCCTTAAGTCTGATAGAATAATATTGGTGAACGGGGGTGAATCTCTTGAAGGAAGTGGCAGAAAGATTGCGATCTTTGCGGGAAAGCGTTAAGTTGTCCCAAGTTAAAATGGCTGAAATCGTCGGTGTTAAGCAATCCAGCTTGAACCGCTATGAGCTGAATCAGGCTTCGCCGACATTTGAAACGCTTAACCGGTATGCGGATTACTTTGATGTATCTATGGACTATATCTTTGGACGCACGGACAATCCTCAGGGCAAGCTGTATGAGTACAAGCCTAAAATTCAGCAGAACGACCCCCAGATGCAGAAGTTTGTGGAAATGTGTTTTGACCCCACATCTCCTATGAATGCGCGACTCAAGGAAACGCTACTGCAAATGCTTGGGGAGGCGAAAGTTTGAAAACAAAGTTTTCAAACTCCACAGTTTTGTGCCTTTCACGACATCGGGTCGTGAATTTTGAAAGACAGACGAGCTGTCTTTCAAAACCGTCACAAAACTGTAAATTACTGCGAAAGGGATGGTCATGAGAATGAGCAAGGAATTAACCCCGAAAACGGGACAGTTCGATGAAATCATCTCCATCATAGACAATGCCCGCACCCGCGCATTGAAAGCGGTCAATGCGGAATTGATTCAGATGTACTGGAATGTTGGCGAATACCTTTCTTCGCTGTGCGCTAATTCCGGATTTGGAGATAAGGTTATTGATGAAGTTGCGGCATACATTGCTGAAGCCAATCCCGGCGTCAAAGGCTTTAACCGTCGCGGGCTTTACCGTATGAAGCAGTTTTACGAGACTTACAAGGACGATAAATTTGTGACACCACTGGTGACACAAATCAGTTGGACAAATCACTTGCTCATTATGTCCGGATCAAAGTCTGCGGAAGAACGGCATTTCTACATGACGCTGTGCGCAAAGGAACATTATTCCAAGCGTGAACTGGAACGCCAGATGGACAGTGCTTACTATGAGCGTTATATGCTTTCCTCCAAGAAGCTGATCCCCGAATCTGTCCCGCAGGATGTGCGAGGCAGCATCCTTGATACCTATGTGCTTGAATTTCTTGATTTGCCGGAGCAGTATTCCGAGCGTAACCTCCGCAAGGCGATCACAGGCAATTTGAAGCAATTCATTCTTGAATTTGGAAAGGACTTCACGTTTATCGGCGAGGAATACCGCGTTCAGGTGGGCGGACAGGACTTTTACATTGATCTTCTGTTCTACAATCGTGCGCTGTCCTGCCTTGTGCCGATTGAATTGAAGATCGGAAAATTCAAACCGGAGCATATCGGTCAAATCAATTTCTATCTGGAAGCTCTTGACCGCGACGTAAAAAAGCCGAATGAAAATCCAAGCGTTGGCGTTATCCTCTGTGCCGGTAAAGATGACGCTGTGGTGGAATATGCACTCAGCCGCAGTATGTCTCCTACCTTGGTGTCTGACTATACACTGCACTTGCCTGACAAAAAACTGTTGCAGAACAAGCTGCGTGAACTCACTGAGCTTGCTCTGGAAAGCGGCGAAGGTGACGAAGAATGAACGCGGTGATCTATGCCCGCTATTCCTCCGACAGCCAGCGGGAAGAATTTATTGAAGGTCAGCTCCGTGAATGCGGCGAATACGCACAACACAACGGCATAACGGTTGTCGGCAGTTACATTGACCGCGCATTGTCTGCGAAAACCGCTGACCGTCCGGAGTTCCAACGCATGATCAAGGACAGCGCAAAGGGACTTTTTGAGATCGTGCTTGTCTGGAAACTCGACCGTTTCTCCCGTGACCGCTACGACAGCGCACATTACAAGCACATTTTGAAAAAGAACGGCGTGAAAGTCGTTTCCGCCAAAGAGCATATCTCCGACGGACCGGAGGGCATCATTCTGGAATCCATGCTGGAAGGATATGCCGAGTTTTACTCCGCTGAGTTGTCCGAGAAGATCCATCGCGGACAAAAAGAAAATGCCCTCAAGGGCAAGAATAACGGCGGCGGTATACCGCTGGGTTATCTGCTGGACAAGCAGACGCAAAAGCTGGTGGTGGATCCTGAAACCGCACCGTTGGTCGTGGAAATCTTTGAACGATATTCTGAAGGTGCAACGGTACGCTCCATCATCGAAGATTTCAATTCACGCGGGCTGACAACCAAACGCGGCAAGCCGTTCAATGCCAACAGCTTCAACGCGCTATTGAAAAATCGCAAATACATTGGTGAGTACAGCTATCAGGATGTGGTCATTCCCGGCGGCGTTCCTGCTATCGTGCCGGAGGATTTGTTCTATCGCGTTCAGCAGCGCATGGAGAAAAACAAACGCGCACCGGCGCACACCAAAGCCAAAGAAAGCGAGTTCCTGCTGACCACAAAGCTGTTCTGCGGCAAGTGTGAGCGCATGATGGTTGGTGAAAGCGGCAAGAGCCACACCGGAGCGATGCATTACTACTATAAGTGCGGTAATGCAAAACGCAAAAAGGGCTGCAATAAAAAGGCGGTCAAGAAGGATTGGATCGAGCGCGCCATTGTTCGCTTGACAATGGAACGAGTGCTGAATGAGGAAAAGATCAATCGGATCATTGACGCACTGCTTGCCATGCAGGAACGCGAGGATGTGACAATTCCCGCTTTGCGCCGCCAGCTTGCCGAGACGGAAAAGGGCATTGAAAATATGCTCAACGCCATCCAGCAGGGTATCTTTACTGCATCAACAAAACAGCGGCTTGAAGAGTTGGAGAAACAGAAAGAAGAACTGTCTCTCAGCATGACGACGGCAGAGCTGCAAAAGCCGAAGCTGACACGGGAGTATATGGAGCATTGGTTTTCTCAGTTCCTGTACGGCGATCCCAATGATCGGGAATTTCAAAAGCGACTGATCGACACCTTTGTCAACGCGATATTTGTGTATGACGATAAGCTGGTGGTGACCTATAACTATCAGCATGGCACACAGACGATTACACTCAAGGAAGTTGATGACTTTTTGGGTTCGGATTTGGTTGGTCTGTCTCCACCACACAATTTTGATTTTAAAGAGAAATTTCCATCTGGTTTGTTTTAAATCAGGTGGATTTTTTATTGTTGCGTATGGAAACGCACGAGGGCTAAGCCATTTCGAACTTAGCCCCAACCCATTAAGGCTTCGTGCGGACTATCCACAACATAAACGCAAGCGTCACAACTAAGAATTGAATTCTTAAGTCAATGACCACAATCGCATTTAATTGTGTTATAGTCACCCACGAGGATGAAAGATAAGTCATTCCGTCACCTCGTTTAAATTGACTTTGGCTCGGGTGCAACCGGGCCATTGTCGTTTCTAAACCCTGTTTCACAGGGGCTCTTTCGGCTTTCGCCGAAATTCTTTTCGCGCGAAAAATCTTGAAGAATTCGGCGCAAAGTTTTCAGAGCCAAGGCATGGAAAGAAATTCCCTTTTCTCGTTGGGCTTCGAGAGTTTATTAAAAATTAACGAGCGATATTGGAAATTTTCGATTGAAGTTTCACTCCTGATCTTTTGGGTGACTAAGAAAAAAATCGAATGTAAAAGGTCTGAAAACATTGGAGAGTTCGCCCCTCCTCATCCCACTTAAGTTATCGACTTTTAGAGAAATCTCTATCTGGTTTATTTTGAGTCAGGCGGATTTTTATTACTGTACTGAAAAATACACAATGATTACTTAGCCGAATTAGTCCGAAGCGTCCATCAATTTTTGAACTGGACACTTCGGAAATTTTCTACAAAATCAAAATATTTACCCAAAAAAACTATCGATCGTCACTAATGGATTTTTTCAGAGAGCTCGTCTCGACCTCTTTCTAAATTTGAATAACTAGGCGAGATGGCCTATCTCAAAAGGGACATTTCGTTTCAGATGAATTACACTGAACGTTCACTTTTTTGAAATATGATGAACGATGTCTTTTAATCCCATTGCCATTACGTTTTGCGGGTATCTGTTACTGATGGTTGCCATCGGTTTTATCGCTTGGCATTACACACGTGACTTTAACGACTATGTCTTAGGCGGCAGACGCCTGGGCGGCTTGGTAACCGCCTTGTCAGTTGGCGCAAGTGACATGAGCGGTTGGCTTTTAATGGGATTGCCGGGGGCTGTCTTTCTTTCAGGTATTTCTGAAAGTTGGTTGGCGATCGGTCTTTGCATCGGCTCATTGACTAATTGGCAAATTGTTGCGGCTCGATTGCGTGTCTACACAGAAAGATGCAAAAACGCCCTCACGCTTCCGGACTATCTCAGCCACCGTTTCGACGATGACAAACGGGTATTAAGTATCATTTGTGCCATTGTTATTTTGATCTTTTTCACAATTTATTCCGCTAGCGGCATGGTGGCGGGCGCAAGGCTTTTTGAATCGACTTTTGACATGGACTATTCGACAGCATTGTGGATCGGCGCGGCCGCAACCATACTGTATGTGTTTATCGGTGGCTTTTTAGCTGTCAGTTGGACCGATACCGTCCAGGCAGCGATGATGTGTGTGGCACTGGTGGTGACGCCTATCGTGGTCATGAACGAATTAGGCGGATTTTCTAAAACCATCGGCAAGGTCAGTGCCATTGATGTGTCCATGCTTGATATGTTTAAAGGACAGACAGCGGTTGGCATCGCATCGCTTTTGGCTTGGGGTTTGGGTTACTTTGGACAGCCTCATCTTCTGGTTCGCTTCATGGCGACAAAATCGATCAAAGTTATTCCCGCAGCCTGCCGGACCTCTATTGTCTGGATGGTTTTTTGCTTAGCGGGTGCCGTCAGTGTGGGCTTTTTCGGTTGCGCTTATTTTGCTGAGCACATCACACAGGGCACATCCGTTATTGCCAATCCGGAATTGGTTTTTATTGTTCTCACGCAGGTGCTTTTCAATCCTTGGATTGCCGGTATTCTGATGTCGGCTATTTTGGCCGCTGTGATGAGTACGCTCTCATGTCAGTTGTTGGTCTGCTCTTCAACGCTCACCGAAGACTTCTATCGGGCCTTTATTCGACCGCAGGCATCGACGCGTGAGTTGATTTGGTTCGGACGCTTAATGGTGTTGATGGTTTCGCTTGTGGCCATTTTTATCGCCATGGATCCTCAAAGTAAGGTATTGGGTTTGGTGAGCTATGCCTGGGCCGGTTTTGGCGCCTCGTTTGGACCCGTGATTATCATGAGCCTGTGGTGGAAGAAAATGACGAAAAACGGAGCCTTGGCTGGAATGGTCACAGGTGCTGTGACTGTTATTGTTTGGAATACCTTCGGCTGGTTCGGCCTTTATGAAATTATTCCCGGATTCATTTTTGCATTAGCGGCAATTGTCATCTTCTCGCTAATCGGTCAGAAACCCTCGCAGGCGATGAAGGACATATTTGATGAAGTGCAGGAATCCGTCCGCAGGGGCAGAGATCTGACGATTTGATTTGAAGTTAGACTCTTTCCAACTCCAAATTGACGCTGGCACAAATGAGGCCGGCCACGCGGTTAAAAAGTGACTGAATTTCCAGATGCAATGCATCGGTTTCGATGGCGTTGACGTCATCATTGGCAATTCGCAGTAGGTGCAGGTGGGTTTGCTCTCTGGCCGCGGTCAATAACCGTTTTTGATGGGCCAATAACTTTTCGGTCAATTCTTTTTTCTCTTTGGCATCGGTAGAACTCAAATAAGCGTGAAGCGTCTCGATGCTGGAGAGCACAATCTGGTGAGACTCTCTCAGTTCCCTTAAGCCTTCAGGGCTGAAATCCAAGTGCTTGAGACACTTGCCTTCATTAATTACTTCAATGGTGTGGTCAATTAAATTCACCGCTGACTTTAATGAGCCGTTAACACTTTTCATGTTTTGCCACTGAATCGCCTCATATGAGCTAAGACTCGGCGTGACAGCACGGTTTAAAAATAATGACAAGCTTCTGTTTAGCCTCACCAATTCAGCCGCTTTATTTCGCATGAGCATAACATCACCCGGATTGGGATTGAGTCTCAAAAGCGTGTCAACATCACCCCAGAGCAGACGAATGCCTTCAATTTCTTTAATCAAATTTTTCTTAGCCACTGATAAAGAAATTCCGACAGACAAGAAATTTTCCTGAACGAAAAGCTTTTTATTATCCGAGTAGATCGTAGGATCGTTCTGAATGTTTGGCAGACAGTGCTCAATTAACGCGCTCAAAGGTTTAATAAAAAGTAACCCTAAAAGCCCCACGAGAGCGTTAAACGATAAATGAAAGAGCACCACATTGTCGGGCAGTTTTATTGAGTTTGGTAAACCAACAGACAATACGAAGAGGGCTAGGGCAATGATAAGTGCTCTGAAAAAAGAGGTGGCATAGGGGCCTCGCCGCCCGACTGAACTCGCAAACATGGTTGTCGAAAGGGCTAAAACGGTACTGCCTGCATTGGCTCCCAAAACCATCCAGATAGCGGTTTCATAGTCAAGCACTTGCGCGGCGTACAAAGAAGAGGAGACGATCACCGCCGCGAGGCTTGAGACACAGCCTATGGCTAAGAGCATCCCTGCGATGAAAGACAGAATTAAATAGTCATGCAGAAGGAGGAAAAACGGAGCTAAATCGGAGCTTGATCGCAAAGGTTCGGTGGATACAACAATCTGATTGATGGCCACCATGATAAAGGCCAAGCCCATCACAATACGGCCGAACTGTCCTTGGCGTTTGGAAGGCGTGTAGTGAAAGAACATGACCACGCCGATCAGAATCAGAATGGGGGCGATGACGGCAAGATTCAGACTTAAAACCGTGGCGACAAAGGCGCTGCCGAGTTCGGCGCCGAAAATGCAGCTAATGGCAATGAGTGTGTTGACCAAACCTTCGGATTGAAGCCCGGCCACCAAAAGTGTCGCAGCCGTTGAGCTTTGTAAGAGGCTCGATAAGCAAAAGCCCGCCGCGAATCCCTTAAATCGATTGTCCAAACCATGTGAGAGCGCGGTGCGAAGAGACATGCCGAAAGTTCTCAGCATGCCGCTTTTCACCATGTAGGTCCCCCAGAAAATCAGGGCTACGGCTCCCAGCAGGTTGGCAATATGGTTCATTAATTCGTCCAAAAATTGAATTCCTCAGGCCATTGTAGGCTTTTTGCTCTTTTGCTGAAAGACAAAAAAAGAGCGGAGGTTTTTCAATCTCCGCTCATGGGTCTAATTCCCTTTTGAATTAGTATTCAAAAGTGCCTTTTTGAACGATTTCGCCGTTACGCATCATAACATGATTGCGAGAGACCACCGTTGTCAATTCCATGGCATCGTTAAAGAGACAGGCATTGGCGCAACCGCCCACTTCGATGACGCCTTGACCGGGCAGACCCAAAGCTGAACCGACGTTTGAAGAAATAAAGGTAATGGCTTTTTCAATCGGCATCTTGAATTCGGCGATCAAGCGTTTGACTTCGGTGAGGTTGCCGGCAACACCGCCAACGCCCAGACCAACCATTTCGCCTTTATCGTTAAAGCGCGGAACTGAGCCGTGACCGTCCGTGGAAAGCGTAATGTGCGTCGGATCAACTCCGGCATCCAGTGCTGTCATCACAGCGATGGCAGGATTGTCAAAGGCACAGCTTGCGCCCGTCGTGATATCCATGTAGCCGCCAGCTTTGGCAAACTCAACCGCTGCATCAAATACGTGGCGGATGCGGCCGCAGTGCGTCGGACGAATATGCTTAATGGGGAAACCGCGAGAAACAATTTCCTTATACATATCAAAACTGCCGGGGATGTTGCCCGTATGGATATGAAGAAAGCCTGTCTTACCAGCGATCATGCCGCCCACACGAATTTCAGCTAAAAGAGCTAAAACTTCCTGAACGGTCGGGAAAGAGGAGCGGTGGTCGCCCAAGGCAATTTTCACCCCCAAGCACTCCGGCACAAGGAACATGTCTTGAGAAACAGATCCGGACATTGTTGTGGGCGGATACTTGTAGTTGGACGTATACATCCAGGCTGAAACGCCTTCGGATTTGAGTGCTCGCACCTTCGCTAAAAGATTTTCGATGGAGCGGGTCACAAAGTCCGTTCCTGAGACACCGACAACGCTGGTTGTGCCGCAGGCGACAAGTTCAGAGAGCATGATTTCCGGCGTACGCGTAACCGGGCCACCTTCTCCGCCGCCACCAGTGACGTGAATGTGTTGATCAAAAAAGCCTGGGGTCATGATTTGGCCCTTGGCGTCAATGACTTCTGTATCGGGTAGGGTGGAGGGCAAGTCCTTGCCGATGGCAATCACTTTTTCAGCGGCCATCAAGACATCTTGTACACCCAAATCCTTCGGGGCAAATACATGGGCATTTTTAATTAAAAGAGCCATGGTAACTTCCTCTTTAATGTCTTATCGAAAAAGAAACAATCCGCTAGGAATGATAGCGCCTAAATGAAGAATCAAGGACGTTAATTGAGGCGGGAAGTTTGAGAGAAAACAGAAAAAACAAAGGGGATGGCTTTCGGACCATCCCCCAGGACTTATTGAAGGTCAAACACAGATTACTTGCGTTCGGCGATCAACGTCAAGAAGCGTTCAGCAACCTTGATGTGCTTTTCAATCGAGTTGATTTCCAAGTATTCACGGTCGCAGTGCATTTCACCGCCGACAGGTCCCAAACCGTCCAAGGTGGGGACACCCATGGAAGCGGTGGTGTTGCCGTCAGAGGCGCCACCGGCCTTCACCCAAGCGATATCGAAACCTTCGAGCTTGGCGGCTTCTTCAATCAAGCCGGCCATCGCCTTGGTGGCTTCGCTCAAGGGCATGGCACCATGGTGGTTCTTTTCAACGATTTCTTGCGTAACACCGGCGACCCATTCTTGTTGGGCCAATTGCATGATCTTGGCGTTAACTTCGTTGTAGTCGTCATCGTTCCAGACGCGAAGGTCAAGTTCCGTTTCAGCAAAATCAGCCACAACGTTGGCAACCGTGCCGCCACGAACCATACCGAAGTTGAGCGTGATGCCACGATCCCAGTCGGCCAATTCCTTAACGGCAGCGATGAACTTCACCATGGCATAGATGGCGTCACGGCCGCGTTCAGGGTTGTTGCCGGCGTGAGCGGACACACCGTGGAACGTGATCTTGTAGGTGCTCGAACCCTTACGGGCGCAAACCAATTCACCGCCTTCACGAGCCGGTTCAAAGATCAAAGCGCGGTCAGATTTAGAGGCGCATTCCTTCAACCAATCGTGAGAGGAGACAGAACCCGTTTCTTCGTCGGGGTTGCAGGCTACCAAAATGGAGAGCTTGTCCAACGTTTCTTTGGGCAAATTCTTCAAAGCGTAGAAAATGGTCATGCAACCGGCTTTGCAGTCCAAGACACCAGGACCATAGGCACGATCACCCTTGATAGACATCGGGCGGACAGCCACGGTGCCGGCCGGGAAAACCGTATCCAAGTGGGCGTTGAGCATCACGTCATAGTGCGTGGCTTCGGGCTTGTTGGTAGCGAAAAGAGCGGGACCGACCTTGTCGCCCAAGTCAACGAGACGGGCAGTAAAGCCAATGCCTTCGTAGTGTTGCTTGAACGTTTCAGCAACTTGCTTCACACCTTCGGTGCAAGCCGTGCCGGCGTCTACGTTAACGACCTTTTCCAAGTCCTTGAGAAATTCTTGAACCATCGGAATTATCCTTTCTAAATGTGTTGCAAACCGATTGAATAAGATCAATCGACCTGATGAAATTGTACTGTTTAGTGTATGAAAAAGGGGGATTAATTAGCGTTAATCCCCCTTGAGTCTATGTCATACGAAATCCGGTCATTAGACGAGGATGTTCATGATGATCATAGAGATAAAGGCGTTGATGATGGAAACCAACATCAACAACGGGATCATCTTGCCGCGCGTACCGATAACGCCCAAGCAGCGGCCCATGTATTGCAATTGGGAACCCATCAAATAAATGGCCGGAGCCAAGATGGCGCAGTCACCAACGGAGATGGCGCCTTGATCGAACAAAGCGGCAGCCACACCGACACCACCGCCCATGGACATCCAACCGGCGATCAAAACGGCAGCGGCTTCACCGGGCAGACCGACCAAACCCATCAACGGGCGGAAAATGTCGCCCAAGATCGGCAAAAGGCCAGCCACGTTCAAAGCGGCAATAATCACGAAAGCCATCAAAACGTTCGGGATCGTGGAGTGGGTTGCAATATTCCAACCTTGAATGGCACCCTTGACGAAAACGTCAGTTACCATCGGCTTGCTGTTTTCACTAGACATATTCAATATCCTCCAATCCTGAATTAAGCGGCTTTCTTCTTCTTAGCGGAGAAGATCTTCAAGAAACGAATAACGTTAGCGCCGAAAACCTTCATGACGAGCATGATGCCCAAGCACAAAGCGATGGAAGCAGGAACCGTGTTGCCTGCAGAGTCCGTCAAGCTCAAGAGCACGACACCGGCACCAAGGAAGTTGGTGATGGTGGCGTCAGCGGACAATTGGAACATAGCGAACACGTCAGCTTCGTCTTCGGTGATTTCGCCCTTATCCAACAATTGGCGCGTCAAAGCGGCACCGCCGTCGGTGGATTGCAAGGAAGCGATCAAAGCCAAAGAGCAGGAACCCGGGATACCCATCAAAGGACGGAGAATCGGGGTCAAGAGTTGACGAGCGGCAGCCAAAGCACCGTAGTGGTCGCAGACCGTGATCATGGCCAAGGCGAACATAACGGTCGGAACCAACGTCAAGGCGAAGCAGAAGCCGTCGATAGCACCGGAACCGCCAACACCGCGGAACATACCGGTGGAGGTCTTCAACACGTCGCCGTTGAGGGTGACGTTAGTGATGACCTTACCGAAAGCGCCATTTAACGTGGAGAAGTCGAAAATACCCCACCAGTGGTTACCGGCGCACACACCGGAGAAAAACACGATGGCGAAAATCAAGGCGATATAACCGCCAATACCAACTTTTTCTTCCGTAGTCTTTTTTTCTTGTTCAGACATAGGATGATCCTTTTGTTAGTCAATAATTAAAAGAAATGGATGTCTGAAACATCCATGTAACGGATAGTAAAGTATTTAACATTTTTCCGTCTAGGTGAAATTGCTTATTTTTATGTGTTAAGGCTCTGTTCTAAGGGAAATACCTGATAAGGAATCGAGAAAAAGGGATTCAATTGGAACCTTTTTCTCAATATCTAAGATTGATTTAAGGGTAGCGGGAACAAATTCCTTTAAAATAAACCGTTCACATTGATGTAAGTAAAAGGACCGACAGTCACTATTTGGATGGTTGTGCGGTCAGGGAGTTGACGCATGTCTTTGAATGACCCGCATTGGGGCCGGGGCGGCTCGGACGATAACGAGGAAAAAAAGAGCGCGCCTGATAAGGAAAACCGCTCGGATACTGATCGCAAAGATGAACGCGGTCAGAATGGTTTTGAGAATAAAGAGGCCGGTAAGCGAAAAAATGAAGGGGATGATTTGGATCGTCTCTGGGATGAATTTAACCGTGCTCTGGGCGGAATGTTAGGTCAAGGGCGCAGAGAGGACGAATCTCGTCGTGAAGACACCTTTGAACAAAAGCGTGACGAAGACAATAACTCTCGTTCCTTTGGCGGACAAAATCCTCAAGAACAATTAAAGAAGCAATTTGAATCCTTTAAGAATATGCAGCCGCCTAAATTTATAAAGAAGCAACCCGGCGGCCGCGGTTTGGCTTTTGCGGCAGTAGTCGTCATAGGTCTTTGGGCCGCCACCGGTTTTTACATTGTCCCGGAAGGTCAGTCAGGTATCGTGACCACGTTCGGCAAATACACGCAAACAACCATGCCGGGCTTTCGTTGGCATTTGCCCTGGCCGATTGAAGAGGTCAATATTGTTGATGTCAGCAGCGTGAGAACGGTGGCAATCGGCGCCATGGGTCGCGCCAACCGTGAGGCCGAAGCCTTGATGCTTACCGATGATGAAAACATTGTCGATTTACGCTTCAATGTTCAATATCGTATTAAGTCGGGTGACGGGGCGATGAATTACATTTTCCGCTCTCGTGATCCCGATGAGTCTGTTCGTCAATCGGCCGAAAGCGCTATGCGCGAAGTCGTCGGTCGAAAGAAGATGGACAGCGTGCTTTTTGAAAGCAAGCAGGAAATCGCCGAAGACGTGAAAAAGATCATGCAGGAAATGCTCGATCGCTATCGCACGGGCATTGAAGTGATGAGCGTGGCTATTCAAAACGCCCAACCGCCGCAACCGGTTCAGGCCGCCTTTGACGATGCCGTGAAAGCCGGTCAAGACCGTGAACGTCAAATCAATGAAGGTCAAGCTTACGCCAACGATGTCATTCCGAAGGCTCGCGGTATGGCCGCACGTCTTGCTCAGGAAGCTGAAGGGTATAAGGCTCGTGTGGTTGAAACAGCCAAGGGCGACGCTGATCGCTTCGCGCAAATTTTGACTCAGTATGAAAAGGCGCCTCGTGTCACGCGAGACCGTATGTATGTGGATATGATGCAACAGGTCATGCAATCCACAACGAAGGTTTATGTGGATACGAAAGACGGCAATAATCTGCTTTACCTGCCGTTTGATAAGTTAATGGAGCAAAACGCGGCTTCTGCCAAGGCCGTGGCGCCTGCCACTGCATCTCAGTCTGCAGTTCAGACACAGACTCAGCAGCCAGCTACGCAGCCTGCCGCTTCAACGTCACGCACGTACAGCAGAGACTTCAATGCGCGTGATGCCATCCGTGATCGTGTGCGTTAACCAAGGGGATAGGAGAAAAACATGAAAAAATTATCAACTGCAGCCTTGGTTGTTTTGGTCGCGCTAGCCGCTGCCAAGCTGTGCCTGTACACGGTCAATGAACGTGAGCACGCTTTGGTGTTCGCTTTGGGTGAATTAAAAGAAGTGGTTTCTGAGCCCGGATTTCATGCGAAGCTTCCGCCGCCATTTCAAAATGTCGTTTATTTGGATAAGCGCATTTTGACGTTGGACGCTCCGACGGCAGACCTCGTGCAAACGAGTGAGAAGAAAAACTTGATGATTGACTCGTTTGTGAAGTGGCGTATTGCCAATCCGCGTTTATATTGGGTTTCTTTCCAAGGCAATGAACGCGCGGCAGAAGATCGAATCTCAGCTCTGCTTCGTGACGCCTTGAACCAAACGGTTAATAAACGTACGGTCAATGGCATCACCAGTCGCGAACGTGATGTAGCCATGCTTGAAATTCGCACGGGTCTGCAGGAACGCGTAAAGGATGTCGGTGTGGAAGTGGTCGATGTCCGCTTAAAGCGAGTGGATTTCACCCCGGAAATTTCCGAATCTGTTTATCGCCGCATGGAAGCTGAACGTAAGCGCGTTGCTGCTGAAGAACGTTCAACCGGTGCGGCTGAGGCAGAAAAAATTCGTGCCGATGCTGATCGTCAGCGCGCGGTGATTTTGGCTCAGGCCTATAACCAAGCCCAACAAATCAAGGGTGAAGGGGATGCCATCGCCAATGCCACCTATGCTCAGGCTTTCTCTAAAAATGCCGAGTTTGCACGTTTTTATCGTAATTTGGAAGCCTACCGTGCGAGCTTTGCGAATAAGAAAGATGTCATGGTGGTTGATCCCTCGGCTGATTTCTTCAAGTACATGAAAGAACCTGAGGCTAAATAACGATGTCGTGGGAAACTTGGGTACTGGCTTTCGCACTGGTTTGCATTATTGAAGGATTGATTCCTTTTACGGCACCGGAAAAATGGCTTGATGCTGTCAGAGAGATTGGTCAAGTCGCTTCCCCCGATGTTATCCGAAAAATCGGATTGGGATTGCTTCTGGTTGGCGTCAGTGTGATCTGGCTTATTACCGCCTAGTTTTCTGACGAACTCTACGGCCCGCTTCGGCGGGCTTTTTTTCATGGCATTTTTTTGTCGAATTGGCTCAGGAAAATGCTTTTGAGACTACAAAAAAAAGAAAAACTAAGCCATAATACAAGGGTTGTGGATTGGCTTTATAAAATGCCGTCCGGTTACAGTTTTTATTGCTTTTTTCGGGGATAAAACAATGGCTAAGAATGTTGTCGTGGTCGGCGCCCAGTGGGGTGACGAAGGCAAAGGCAAGATTGTCGACTGGTTGACCGAACAGGTCGATGGGGTGGTGCGCTTCAATGGCGGTCACAACGCCGGTCATACGCTGGTGATCAATGGTCATAAGACGGTGTTGCGTTTGATTCCGTCTGGCATCATGCACCCGACGATGACTTGCTATCTCGGCAATGGCATCGTATTTTGCCCGGAAGCTTTCTTCGGTGAAATCGAACAGTTAAGAGAGCACGGTTGCGAGGCTGAGCACCGCATTCGTGTTTCCGGCAATGCGCCGTTGGTGATGCCCTATCACATTGCATTGGACCACGCTCGTGAGGCGGCCGCCGGTGCTAAGAAGATCGGCACGACCGGTCGCGGTATCGGTCCGACCTATGAAGATAAAGTTGCCCGCCGCGGTGTGCGAGTGGCAGACCTTTTTAACGAAAAGTTCTTTATCGAGCGCGTTCGTGATGTGATGGAATACCACAATTTCGAGTTGACGAAGTTGCTCGGTTCCGAAGCGCTCGACATTAACAAGGTTATTGATGAGACGTTGGCCTATGCTCCCCGTATTAAGCCGATGCTCACCGATGTTTCCTACACCATCAACAAATTGATGGACGAAGGGAAGTCCTTCCTCTTTGAAGGTGCTCAAGGCTCCATGCTTGACATTGACCACGGTACCTATCCGTATGTGACGAGTTCCAACACGGTGGCCGGTGCGGTTTGCTCGGGTGCCGGTGTTGGCGCTCACCGCATTGACTATGTTTTGGGTATCACCAAAGCGTATTGCACACGTGTTGGCGAAGGTCCGTTCCCGACCGAACTGCACAATGAAATCGGTCAGCATTTGCGTGACAAGGGCTATGAATACGGTGCTGTCACGGGTCGTCCGCGTCGTTGCGGCTGGTTTGACGGAGCGGCTATGCGCCGTGCCGTACAAATTAACGGCTTGCGTGGTTTGGCTGTGATGAAGCTTGATGTGCTGGATGGTTTGGATACGGTTCGCTTGGGTGTGGGTTACAAGTATCAGGGCGAAGAAATTGATGTTATGCCCTATGGTGCTGAAGCCTGCGCACAATGTGAAGTGATCTATGAAGACTTCCCGGGTTGGAAGGAAAGCACGTTCGGCGTGACGCGTTGGGAAGACTTGCCTGAAACGGCTAAACGCTATCTGCAACGCTTGTCTGAAGTGGCCGGCTGCCCGATCGCGGTTGTCTCAACCGGTCCCGATCGTTCGCAGACGATCATGCTCGATAATCCGTTTAACAAATAACTCACTAAAAAAGGGCGGCTTGCGGCCGCCCTTCAATGTCTATGACTGACCTGTTTGTTACCCAAGAAGAGTACGACGATCTCGTTGAGCAGTTGGTTCTCAAAGTGGCCGATGACGGCTACAAGTTTGACACAATTTTGTGTTTGGCTCGTGGTGGCATGCGTGTGGGCGATATTTTCTCACGCGTTCACGATATGCCTTTGGCGATTTTAGCGACGAGTTCTTATCGTCAGGCCGCCGGCAAACAACAAGGTGACTTGGATATCGCGCAATTTATCACGAAGACGGGCGGAGAAATCGCCGGGCGCATGTTGTTGGTTGATGATATGGTGGATTCCGGCAAGACGCTTGAACAAGTGGTCCATCATTTAAAACAACAGTATCCGGCCATTACAGAAATTCGTGTGGCGGTGCTCTGGTGGAAATCCCACTCGGTTTATACGCCCGATTATTGGTGCGAATTCTTAGATAACAATCCTTGGATTCATCAACCGTTTGAGCGCTACGACGCCATGGGTATTGAGCGGTTAAGGGAACACCGCTTCGGTACGGATGAATTGGTTGTTGATTAGTTTTTTAGAGATTCCAGCTCAGCGATGAGCTGGAATCGTTCTATTGAGATCAAGCGTGCAGTTGCTTGAGCGATGAGAGATTAGCCTCCACGCATTGATGCGCAAAATTTCCCTGCGTTAAAAACGCTTCTGAGTTCGGATACGCAATCACACATCCCTCCTTACAAATGACTTTTCCATTGAGCATAACGGGTGTGCCGCCGACAAATGTCGCGACCGCTTTTTGAGTGACAGGATCGTAAACGGTAATGTCCGCATCGGCCCCGGTACTTAGATGGCCCTTATTGGCAAGAGACAACATCTGAGCAGGAATCAGGGAAGTCTTAGCGGCAAATTCCGATGCACTCAGAGCCCCTAATTTAATGAGACTGATGCCAGATTCCAAAATAACATTGCGCGGAATGCAGCCACCATCGGTGGAAATGGCATCCACGACAAATTGGCCGTTGTCTCGTTTGGCGCTGGCAATCCACGCCCGGGGTAAGAAGGGGTTCACTCTGTCAAATGAAGCGCTTACATCGCCATGGCTTTGACGGAATAGTTCCAACGAGTCTTTTCGATCGGCAAGGGTCGATAAACCGTTTTCTTCCAAGATGACGCTTAAATAACCTTGTTTAATGGCTTCTTCAATGCCTTTTGTGTCAACGGAAAAGCCGAAACGTTTCAAGCAATTTCGGGTAACACCGGATAAGGGAATGCCGTTTTGATCAACGTTTAATTTGGTTCCATTTCGAGCAGACAGATAGCTTTCAGAGACAATATTGGGGTGATTCTTTAAAAGATTAATCGCTTCGAGCGTTTCTTCTTCGACAGGCTTAATGGCACCGCGACAGTAGGCGTTGATGTGAGCCAAATGAAGGAAATTATCGGCGGCTAATTCAACGGCTTGACGCATGCCATTGATATTGGAGCCATCGGTTGTTGTGCCGGCATGCCAAGCGACGTATACATTGCGTTGGTTGCAGATCTCAACGACTCTGGCGCTAGCTTCAGGTGTAAGCGGAAAATGTCCGCCTAAAATTTTCACGCCATAGGCGCCGCTTGCGAGTACTTTATCGATAAAGGCATTGATTTCATCGGCACTGGGATCGTTGGAGGCGATATTTTTCCCCGGTAACAGAGCCTGCAGAATGGCAAAGTTAATTCCACAGCCGTCCTTGCGGCTGTTTTCGAGAATAAAGTCGGTTTCACCTGCCATGTCCAGACAAGTGGTTACGCCCGCTAGGGCTTCCATCTTAAAGCCATAAGGATTGATTCCCAGATGCAGGTGTGAGTCAATGATGCCGGGCTGAGCAATCATCGCGTTGAATTCACTCGTCTGTCGGGCATTGCCTACCGGAAGGTCAGGGGCGACTTCAGCGACTTTCCCATTTTCAATGGCAATATCCCAATCATCGTCAATATGATTTTTCGGATCAATAGTACGCACGCCTTTAATTAAATAATCCCACATCGTTTTTTCTCCAAAATTCCTTTTATGGATAGGGGATTATCGGTTGGTTTTTGATTGAAGAAAAGGCAAAAAAGTAAAGACGATCTTGATAATTTATCAATATCAACTACTTTGAAATATTTATCTCATCGCTTTAATTCAATAGATACGGTTGGTTCATAATCAACTAATGCAATAGCATGCTGAAAATTTGACAAGTTATTAGTGAAAATACGGAGATAAAAAATGGGACGCGAAATGGACTTAAATGCTTGGCGTTTAATGGTTGAGACGGTTAAGGCGGGGAGTGTGAACGCGGCTTGTGATCATTTAAATATCGAACCCAGTACAGCAAGTCGTGTGATTAAAGCGTTGGAAAGAGATTTGGGGTTTGAGCTTTTTTACCGAAATACCCGACCGGTTACGTTGACCACCATGGGGCAGGTGGCTTTTGAACAGGCCCAGCATCTCATTGAAGAGCATACCCGGATGATGAGTAAGCTTCGCACTGATATTGATGAAATGAGCGGCATGATTCGAGTGGCCACCTATGGGGGGATCGGCGCTTTGGAAGTGGCGCCGTTGATGGTGAAATTTCAGCAGATTTATCCGGATATTGAATTTGATTTGGTGGAATTGATGGCTCCGCCTCCGAAGGGATTCATCGATAGCGAGGGTAAAAGCGTTGATGTGATCTTAAGTTATCAGGAAAATGAAGTGCCCGGTGTGCGCGGTTGGTACGTCGGTGACATGCCTTTTATTCCCTGTGCGTCGCCGAACTATTTAAGGCGTCACGGAATGCCTCGCTATCCGGATGATTGTGAAAGGCACATTGGTTTAACGTACAGTTCGGCACTAAGGTCTCCGGCTAATTTCCTCGTCAAGGACGGTCAAAGACTGCCGCTTAAATGGAAAAATACCATTGCGTTTCATTCGGTGTTGGCTCTGAAAAATGCACTATTTTTAGGAGCCGGCGTCGCGGTGGACATGAGTTTGTACCACACCTACAAGGAAATCATTGAAGGGACGCTAGAGCCCGTTTTAAGCGGTTGGCACGTTCCAACAAAAGAGTGTTTCACCTATGCACAGGAAGACTCTTTACAGTGCCGCCGTATTATCACTTTTGTTGAGTGGTTGGTTGAAAGGCAAAGAGAGACTTTTACCAAATTAAGAAAAGAAATTACGTCAGCAGGACTTCTCTAAAAGCGATCATGACTTTAAGTAAATACAGAGCATTTTTGACTGCGGTTGAAACAGGAAGCTTTACGGCGGCCGCAAAAAAGCTTTTTTGTACACAGTCGGCTGTCAGTCGAATGGTCAATGACTTGGAAGAACAATGGGGCGTGACGCTTCTAAACCGTAGAAAATCAGGTGTGACCCTGACTTCATCGGGATGGGCCCTTGTGCCCTATATCCGTTCAGTATGCGCAGAAGAGGTGCGGCTAGAAGGTGTGCTCGATGAGATGACAGGTTTAAAAATAGGGACTATTCGGATCGGTCTTATTCACGCGAGTGCCCAAGTCTGGATGCCGAAGGTTTTGCCAGCTTTTCACAAGCTTTTTCCCGCCATTCGTTTTGAGTTATCCATTGGCAACACAGAGGCAATCGAAAATTGGCTCAATGAAGACAGAGTGGATGTTGGTGTGATGGTGGCCCCTTTTGATCCATCTTTCAATGCACAACTTTTGCTCATGGATGAAATTAAAGTGGTTTTTCCCAAAGGCCATGAACTTTCTCACTATGACAAAGTACCGGTGGAAATGCTAGGTCATTATCCTTTGGTTTTAAATGAGCAAGGCTGGTGCCGCGAAGTGAAAGACTTTTTTTCTGACTCGAGAAATAACGTCGTTGTGAAGTTTAAAACGGTGAGCAGTTATGCTATTGAATCCCTGATAGCATCAGGTTTGGGGATTAGTCTTTTGCCCCAATTGAGCCGAACAATCAATCCGTTTGGCTTGGAAAACCGATCACTGGAGCCTGCAGCCTGGCGAAGAATTTATTTAGTGACGAAAGATATTCCGACATCGCCGGCCATTAAAGCGTTCATCACCTATATGCCGAAGATTTTATTTTCTAATCCGCCGGTCTAAAAAAAGACCGCTATTCGGGCAACGAAAGCGGTCGAAAAAATAAAGGAAACTGGGCGAAATTTTTCACCCATCTGAATGTTAATAAATTGCAATCCATCTGAAAAGCGAATATTTTGAATAGATAATATGCGATTTTGGCAGAGATGTTAAAAAAGAGGCCAAACCCGATGATAAGGTTCGGCCAAGTTGGAAGCAAAAGACTTTTAGCGAATTAAACCAGTGCTTTTAAATCATCTGAAAGTTTTTGAAGACCTTCGGTGATTTGAGCGCGAATTTTTTCCGTTTGATTTTCGTGTTCTTGAATCCAGGTTTTCAAGTTTGCCTTTTGGCGTTGCATATCACTTTCTTGTGGACCGCCGAAACTTACTCGAGCTTCAACAATTCCGGCCGGATCCATGGCAGCCCTCAGTTCAACTTCTGGAAGCGGGAAATTGCCTTCAACGCCTTCACCTTTGGTTTTGAAAATTTCCCATTGCTCACAAATTTCAGCATAGGTAACGTTTGAGGGTGTCTTATTGTTTGCACGAGCCCAAGTAACCAAGTGGCTCGCGAAATGATGGCCTAAGCGGAAGGGGACTCCAGCTTTGAGCATCATCATATCGGCAATGTTTTGTGTGCAAGTCCAGTCTTGATCAAGTTCTTCCAATGCACGTTCACGGCTTACCTGCATACCGTCCACAATACCTTTAAAGGTTTCGATCACGTTAAGTGCATCGCAGAGCCATTCAAGATTGATTTCGTTGTCTCTGGCATCAGGCATCCCTTCATTGAGGTTATGGATGCGAAGTAAGACGTTCTGCGATTCGGAAATAACAACAGCCGCGTTGCGTCTGCAGTTATTAATCAGACCCGGATTGCGTTTCTGCGGCATAGCACTTGAAATATAAGTGCTTCCGGCTTTCACCAATTGAATCCACGGACGCGGTTGAGCGTATTGAACCATGAAATCCTGAAGGAAATTGGTGATCTTGATCATCATCGCTTGGATAACCTGACTGGCTTCAAGCGGAAAGTCGTTACTAGCTAATTGATTGGCTTCAAAAGCGTTTTCGGCAACGCAGTTAAAGCCCAGAACTTTAGCCGTATAGTCTTGATCGAGTGACCAGGGGGATCCGTTTAATACGCCGCTACCCATGGGAGAGCGGTTATAGCGGTTGAGGCACTCAAAGAGGCGATCTAATTCTCTGCCCCAGGAGATGGCTTGTGCAAAAAGGTAATGACTGTAGCGCCCTGGCTGCGCTTGCACGCCGTTTGTGTAGAAAGGAACAATCGTGTCCCAATACTGATCAGCTTTATTGCAGAAGGTCTTGACCAAATCAACTGTGGAATCAGCAATGGCTAAAAGCGCTTCGCGCATTTGGGCGAAATTTGTTGTGGCCAAAATATCCTGGCTGGAGCGGCCGACATGAAGAACACTAGCCTGAACGCCGCAACGTTTGAGCAGTTCGGGTTCAAAAGTGATATAGAGCTCAGGGCGAATCCAACGACCGTTGTCAGCATCGTATTCCATCGCACATAACGTGTCGCGGATCGTTATTCCCAACTTTTTGTCCAAAAGTCCCTTGCCGATATTGCCAATGATGCTGGCTTCATTGATTCGAAAGAGCCAATAAGTCGTATCGTGCTTTTTTAAATTTTCCAAAGCCTGCAAGGAT
>ENA-OPDE01000456-OPDE01000456.1-human-gut-metagenome-genome-assembly--contig:-NODE-456-length-21950-cov-3.186618_pt1 | contig 21950 bp, 23 predicted proteins | sample MGYA00241261_ERZ501502 | MGnify/ENA primary metagenome ERZ501502 (study PRJEB25962, sample SAMEA2042450) | human gut metagenome | biome: human gut; feature: human-associated habitat; material: faeces... | reverse complement strand
CGGTCATATCCACATCAGTGAGCCGCAATTGAGGCCTGTTGGAACTAATCAAGCTGAACATTCACTTTTTTCGCTAACAATAAAAAAACTTCAAAGCAACAAAACAATTGAGATGCTTACAACTGATGCCGGGAATCCACTAGAAGTAATAGAGAAGTCATTGATTTTTGCAAAAAGGCTATACGTATAGGTGAAAAAATGATAAGTAAGCAACAACCAAAAAATTGGGAAATTCCGACTTATGAAATTACTTTCGAAAACCCTAAAAGCAAGCCTTTTAGCTTAGTCATTCCGGTTATTAATGAGGGTGATAGGATTTTATGTCTTTTAGAAAGGATGAGAGATCTTAAAATCGCAGATCTTGTTGACATTGTCATTGTTGACGGAGGGTCTACTGATGGCTCTTTAGAACCCTCACATCTGCAGAGTCTTGGAGTTAATACGTTATTACTAAAAACTGGTCCTGGAAAATTAAGCGCGCAATTGAGATGCGCCTACTCATTTAGTCTTTTACGCGGCTATAAAGGAGTTGTGACCATCGATGGTAACAACAAAGATGATCCTAAAGCCATACCTGCCTTTATTGATAAATTGAATGAAGGTTATGACTTTGTCCAGGCTTCTAGATTTATTCCTGGAGGTGAAGCGGTTAATACCCCTCTAAGTCGAAACTTAGCGATTAAATTAATTCATGCTCCTTTACTTAGTCTTGCATCTGGGTTTCATTGGACTGATACAACCCAAGGTTTCAGAGCATATTCAGCACAATTGCTGTCAAGTGAAAAAATTTCCATTTTTAGAAATATATTTCAAGAGTATGAACTTTTAGCATACTTATCCTATATTGCACCAAAGCTAAGTTTTAATTGTATTGAAATTCCCTCCTCAAGAACCTATCCAGTTGGGAAAGTACCTACGAAAATCTCTACAGTACGAGGTAATATCAAGGTGCTTTGTTCCCTGATTAAAGCATGCTTGGGATATTTCGGTCCTTTGATTTGAGTACCTTCGGAACAATCCTTATGAGAACTATAGACAAAAATAAACCCTGTTTTATAGCTATATTTTTTCTGATCAGCTTTCTAATCATGGTTTGCTCTTTTCAATATGGAATTTTTTTCCCTCCCGGAAATTTGCATGAGAAATGGAGCAATTACCAATCGGATTCTGAGAGACTTGTCATTGGAGCAATCATTAACGATGCGCTGCATTTAAATAATTCATCTTTAAATTTATTTTCAATTTCATCAGAAAATGTTAAACCCGAAAACACCCCGTCATACGTTTATAAGGAAATCATCGAACAATTAAAAAACAAACATACTGTCGTAACTCAAAATCAACTGGAGGCTAAACCGTATAAGTCGCAATTCGGACTCCAAGGCTTAGTTTTTGCCAAAATCAGTCCTTTTTTGGATTATTCGTTATACAAATTACATTTCTTGTCATCAGTTTTATTAGCCGTTTGTTTAATCTCATTATATTGTTTATACGGTCGCATTCTTCCTCACTTATCTTTATTTCCTTATTTTTGTATCTTCGTAAGTACTATCTCCCCATGGACCTCCGCTATAGCTCGAAATTTGTATTGGGTTCCTTTTACCTGGGTCCTTCCGAGCGTTATCGCACTGTTAATCTACAAAGTCAAACATACATTTGTGGCTATACTGCTTCTTGTCGTACTGTCAACTAGTGTACTGATTAAATCATTGTGTGGATATGAGTTTTTAAGCTTTGTTATTTTGTTATCTATTACTCCATTGGTCTATATTATTTTTACGCAGGCTGAAGGTCGTAAACGTGTTATCAGGTTAGTAGCTTTCATAGTTTTATTTGAATTAATAGGTTTTGTTATAGCATTATGCATTCATGCCGAATGTCGATCTGGATCAATCCTAGAAGGTTTAAAAGCTATATGGGAGCTTGATGTAAAAAGACGAACATTTGGTGAAGCAGAACTTTTTAACACCGTTTACTCAGATTCCTTAAATAGTTCTGTCTTTCAGGTAGTATGGAAATATATCGGTTTTGGACCCTATCTTTTTCTCATTGCTTTATCATGTCTTGCAATGTTTTTAGCATATAAAAAAACGCACGGTCTACTTCTCAGAAATATTTTTATATTGACGGCTTTGTATTTATTGCCGCCTCTTTCTTGGTATGTACTAGCCAAAGCTCATTCCTACATTCACACTCACATTAATTTCGTTTTAATGGATTTTGGTTTTGTACCGTGTCTATTATTTTGTATATGTATCTGTATAAAAATATTTTGGAACTGGCGGAAAAATGAAAAATAGAATTTACGAGTATGATTGTATACGTTTTCTTGCCATTGTTTCAGTTGTTATAGGGCATTCTTGTTATGTTTCAATAGGTTATACAGCATACCCCCCCCCAGTTGATACAGACCCGATGTATACAAATCTGTTTTTCACTATTTTAAGATTGCTGTCCGGGTTTGTTTATACATTTCATATGCCTTTATTCTTTATTCTTTCTGGTGCTGTATTCGCTTTATACGTTTTTAAGAATGGCAAGAAACGAAATATAAACTTAAGGGAGATAATTTACAGAAAAACCAAAAGGCTATTACTTCCGTACTGCCTGTATGGGGTACTTTTCATGATTCCTATTAAATTCATGATGAACTGGTACCAACCTGGTAGTTCCCTCATTACAGAAATTTTTCAATTTCTGATCAATGGAAAGTATCCTGGTCATTTATGGTTCTTATTTAGTTTATTTACAATTTTTGTTGTGGTCTCCCTCCTTGTCCTATATTTTAAGTTAAATAGCACCCACAGCATAGCTAGTATGTTGCTGACGGGCATTGCACTAACGTGGATTTTTAATAATCAAGCCCTGTCTTTCCCCCATTCTTTTGAGATTTATAACATCTTCTCTAAACTTTACTTAATTTGTTTTTTACTCGGACTAATTTTTGGCTATTATCTTCCTTTGATCAATAGCCTTACTACGCAACAGAAAGCTTTACGATTATCAATCTTCTTCTTTGGAATATATCTTTTTTCTTTCGTTTTACTTTTCAAATATCCATTTAAAGCCATCCTCGGTCTGTATTATGCAACTCTAATTTTCTTGGGTCTATATTTCTTATTTAAATATTTGTGTTCTTACTCCTATACAAAACGATTATTGAATAACCGCCTGAGTCATTTTTTTTTCTCAAATCTAATGGGTATTTATTTACTACACGACCCTTTAAATTATGTGATTTTATATTTGTCATCTTCTTACCACTGGCTGGAGACCTCTTGGGGTGTTTGCCTTTTTTATTTTTCTCGAACAATTGGTTTGTTTATTCTTTGTGCCGCACTGTCCCAGTTTATATCTATAGCTCTAAGTAAGTGGAAAAATTTAATGACCGACAAAGTGTGAAGCAGTTGAATTTTCTTAATTATTCGCACTGACTGCCCGAGCGTTTAAGAAACGTAGTGCGATTGGGGATGCGGATAAAACCAGACTATGAACTGGGTTCCAATCCAATCTCTTTCAATTTTAGGGAGACTTTAGCTGTACCATTTTTGTACCATTTTTGGACGCCTGATTTGTACTACTTCCTGACGCCCCATAACATTTTAAATATGTCGAATCCTAAAACTTTTTTAGGCGTAATTATAATTTTTTATAATTTTTTAATTTCTTTAGCATCTCTTAACCATGTTGAAACAAAAGCTGATACTTTTCCTGTACTGTTATCCTGATACGCTATATTCTTCCCCATAAGAAAAGACAATATTAGACCGTGTAATCGATCTACTTTAATATCTGAATAAGGAGCAATAAATCCAACCCCTAACTTAATGAGGAAATCTTTAACGAAATATGCTGCAAATATATCAATCATTTTCGCCATAGTTTCTCTCCCAAATACCCATTTCGGTAGCCTACGGTACACCGCAAGAGCTAGATAAAGTAGAAAAACTCTAAAATAAGTTTTCTCAAAAGTGGGCCAGTCACCCACGTGATCGTTATCCTTCAGCTCTTGTCGCTTGACAAGCTCTGAAACTGACTCTTTATCTGCCCGTTTAAAATAAAGATTTTTAGATTTCTCCCCAAGATTATCCTCGTCTGATTTTAGATCTACATAAAATGCCATATCTGGAACTAATAAAACATGATTTTTACAGAAGTATTGGCGCATAAATTGATAACTTGGGTAATCTCTTGCGCACAAATATAAATTTGAATGATTGTTTAAAATTTTAGAATCTTTGAAAATTAAATTAGTATCCTGATAGTATACTGACTGCGGGAACATTAAAATTTTATTTCTTTGATATCTTGAAATAACATTACATCTAAACTCTTGGCTACTTCGATACAAATCACCAAAATTGCCACCTCCGTTTAGCAGAATTAAGACATCGGGAGATAAATTTGGAAACTGGAATGTGTCTTTATTTGAATAGCCTAAACATCTATATGGTTTCAATTTAAGATAGTTCAACTCACCTTGCCAAATCAACGTATCACCTATATTTTTGTGATAAGGAAGATCCAACAAGATATAGTCTGAAGTAATTAAAGGATCTAGTTTTAAATCTATTAATTTCTTTAATTCAACAATTAATTCTGAATTATTCATTTGTAACTCCACTAAAAGCTTTATGTAATTTTATTAAAAGAAAAGTAGAGTTTACGAATAAGGGCATAAATCAATGGAAAGTTAGCTAAAAATGTAGTTATTTTTTTTCTAAAAGTACGATCAAAAACTATAAATGGGAGAGGATAAAGCATTTGATCATTTTTTATACGTGTAATCGCTGAGGGCTTTCTATGCAACACATCACTTTGTCTTACAACCATTTTTTTAGAAAAAACGGAATAGGATTTTTCTAAAGCGTAAACTAGCTTCTTATCCATTTTTTTTGAAAGACTCTGAGAGATGTAACATGTTGCTCTTTTTTCGGCAACGGATAATAAAAAGCGTATTAAAACTTTATTTTTTACAGTTTCCGTTACCTTAGAGGTTAGACGTTCAAAATTTAAAATATAAAGGTTGTCATATTGATGCATTATTTTTGACAATTTATCTAAAATCTCTGTGCTCAGTTTTGAGTTCAATAGAACCAAAAGATTACCTTGGTGATTAGTTAACGACTCGCTTGAAAGCAGCTTGTTAATATCCCCTTTATCTAATACCCAAACAGTCTCAAATAACTGTAACGATGTAAGTCTAAAACACTCTGACAATAAAAACCCCCAGTGAATAGGTGGTAGTTGATAGTCATTTAAAACTATTCTTTCAGACAATAGACTTTGTAATTTAGGTTCAATTGTCATCTGTTCCTTAAGTAAAGACCGTACTTTTTTTGATAAAAAAATAGCCTTATTTTTACCATGGGTATTACGACTTTCTCTAGCTTGATAATTTTTACAGGAATGTCCAATAAAGACCTCTGGATTAAATAATTCGTTATTTGGTATCAACCGACAATAATCCCTCTGAGCCATTATGGAGCCAATCCTTCTTCTATAAAAAAGAATGACGTCTGGAACAACGGCAAAACTATAATCTTTGGCATAAAGGTAACAGTTATAGTCCCAATCTTCAAATGCAAAACCGCTATTTTTATGGAGATTCGCAAATTTTCGCGATTGAAATATACTCGTCCTTCCCATAAATCTTTAAGGATAAGGATTAAAGTAAGCAAAGTCTTCAGCCGAAAATTGATCAGAATCTACGAATTTTGTTATAAAACAAAATCTATCAAAATGCATCACATACTCGGGAAATACTATCACTCTGTCCTTATTTTTTTCTAATTTCTTTATAAAAACAAAAGAATCGTAAAAGTAATTGGCTGAAACTAAATCATCCCCATCTGCAACCGCAACAAATTCACCCCTAGCCAACGATATACCATCATTGCGACTGGGACCTAAAGAGCAATTCTTAACTTTTATAATTTTCGACGGAACTGAAAAATTAAATTGTTCAACTATTGTTCCAATGTCATCCTTTTCATTGTCTATTACAACAATTAGCTCAATCTGCACCCCCCTTTTTACTGCGTACACCATCGCCTGTTCCAAAGACTCTAACGTTTTGGAAACATATTCCGCTTCATCATGTAAATTCAATACAATTGAGATATCCAATTTCTCTAGCCTTTAGATAAAACACCACATAGTTAAATATGTAAAACCCTTTCAATTCTTCCGATAATTTTTTCACATACTAACTTTTCATCATATTCCAAGGCCTTTTTTAAACAGTTTTTTCTCATTTTCAACCAATTCTGATCCTTCAATGAGTCGAGTATTCTTCTCTTTAATAGTTGAGGTTTATCAAAAGAATACGTGTAACCTGTTTCACCATCAATTACCATCTCCTCACAAGAAGCCCATGCACGAGCAATAACAGGCACACCCGCACAAAATGCATCAATAATTGTTCCAGGCATGCCCTCTGTGAATGTACGCGTTGGGAACAATAACGCATAGTAGTTCTTGATAACACTGACACTTTGCTCAGGAGAGACAACCCCCATATAAAACACTTCAGGTGACAATTTTAAACATGAAGTGAATCTTTCTTGAAATTCACTTGCAACAGGACCATAAATATGTAGCAAACAGACTATCTCACCAAATTCTCTATTTATTTCCGTCACTGCCGCCATAGCTTCCTCAATACCTTTTTCCTCACAAATCCTACTAAAAATACATAGCATGAATGGCTTATGGTATTGCTTGTGGACAACTTCGTTTACAGATAAAGGACTAATCTTCTTAAAATTAGGTATATAAACGGCGTTGTTAATGCCTATTTTTTTAAGATTGTTTAATAAATAAAAACTTTCAACCCAATTTTCAGTAAAACTAGACACATACCTTTTGTAGTATTGCTTTTCTATTGTTTCCTCATACAACTTACCACCAATGGTGTAGTTAATAGTATTTTTCCCTAGCAATGAGACAAAATACAGTATTGGGAAAAGAAATTTTCTACCATTACTAGCTAACAAAAAAATTAAACAATCGGAAAAAATAAGATTCCATAATAGTTTTATCCAAAAAAGAGAAATCTTTCTTGCATAATACGTATCTAGAATTTCAACCTGAAAATGTTCATTTAACAACAGACTGCTATATACTGTTTTCGTCTTTACAGTCTGCCCATCACAGCTCTTTTTTTTGCCGCCTAAGTGTCCAATAATAGTTACTCTTTTCTTACAAATCATTTCGTCACTCCATAATTTTCACTCTGTTTAACTTTCATACTAAGAGTTTAGGACCCTAATAATCACTTTTCGAACGACTGACTTAAAGTTCTTATCTAAACAGTAAAACAAGACAGCTCCACAAACTGAAAATACAAATACAACGAGGAAAGCATTTAACATCCACAGTACTATGTTATCTATACGTAAGCCTAACAACTGTTGAGTGTACAAACTTATAAAAAAGACTACAACCAATAATATTACTTTCTTTGTATATAAAAAAATATATTCGAAAAACGGATCCTTGAAGCCTTTCACAAAAAGAAAAACTGCTTTCCAACTATTAGTCACAAAAATTTCACTAATTAGCACTCCTGTCACTATTCCAGTCAATCCCAATGAGTAACCCAAAACAATAGAAAGTGTTAGATTTAATATTGACTGGGCTATCGGAGCCCAAATATCATCAAATAGACCATAAGCATTTAGAAAAATATCACAAGTTTTAGTCATTTGAATAAAGTAAATGCCCGACATTATTCCCATTGAAACTGTAGACATTACATATTCTTCACCCAACCATAACCTGACAAAAGACTCAGAAAGCAGGAAAATCCCTGTGCAGACAATGCCGGCTATAAACAACCTTAATGTGACGAGTTCCCAAAAAATTTGTTTTATTTTTGTTTTATTCCCTTCTGCCACTAAATTACCAACTCCTGCATTAAACCCTCGTGATAAAACATCCACTAACATCAAACAGGCTCCCATAATAAATGCATAATTCCCATATATAGCTACCGTACTCAAAGAAGTAAAATAAAACACAACCAAAGGAGTTGACTGCGTAAAAACATAGCCACCAATACGATGAAAAATCAATTGTTTTATTTTTTTTGTAAAAAAGCTATATGAATTACGTAATCTCCTTCCCTCATTAACATCAGTTACCAACCAAGGATATTCTTTTCTAACACACAAATGTAGACATATTGCAGTGGTTATCGGCGCTAAAATCTCAAAAAATATCCACCAAAGATATCCCTGAGATAAATGGCTTATAGCTATCATTTGAAACAATATTTTTAATGATTTGACGCCTTGTGTTTGGATCGTCGCTTTATAAGCCTTTTGGTCTGCTAGTAAAACTGTCATCTTATAGTTTGACAGATATCCCAATACAGCATTCAATAAAAAAGCGCAAAATGTACCATAAATATAGAGAAAGGGAATTTCTGTTTTAGAAAACAAATACGGAAATAAAAACATTAGAATTAGCGAACCGACTAATACAACGTAAGCTACACAACGATATAACCACCCTTGTACTGAAACAATTTCATTGACTTTTTGTCTATCTCCGGCACTCAATGGTTTGTACAATGCGAAAGCTGAAGCTATACCAATACCAGACTCTGCAAGATTTAAAAATTGGAGTAAGTTCTGTATTGTCGTATTCAGTCCTAATAGATCAGCACCAAGATAATCTAAAAAAATCTTTCTGGAAAAAAATTGCAAAAATAGGTTAATACAGTAGAAAAATAATGCTACCCTCGCATTTTGTACGACTCTTGCAGTTCGTGAAACGACAGTCATATTTAAATGCCATTCTTAAGATTAAGGGAATAACACAATTGAATATATGAACGCATATATTGGCAAAAACTCTACAGAAGTACAATGAATAACTACATGTGGCTTTATACCACCAATCTTACAAAATGAATCTCCACATCTCATTCTCGTTTCCTATGCTCTTTATTTTATTTTTAAAATTTTGATTAAACACCAATAAACTATATGAAAAATACTTCGAAACACACTCAACTTTTCAATATCCCGATATAAAATCCAGTGGTATTGTATAAGTGGTATTTTCTTTGATGATATAGAACCTGATCTGACGCGGTATCGCATCAGAATATCTGGTAATCCGTAAACGTAGGGCTCTCGATGTAATATTCTCAACCATAGAGCGTAGTCATTTCGTCTCTTAATATTGGGACCTCTACATTTACCCAACTTTTCAATGTCATAAACTACTGTCGAATTTCCGATTGGACAATCTAAAAGGACTCTGTTGTAATCAGCTTTGGGAACGCTATGGATTATTTTCCCCAACGGTTGCCCCTCTTCATTTACCTTTTCATAAGAAGTACAAGTAAAAGCGTAGCCGTTCTCCTGCATAAAACTAATCTGTTTCTTTAATTTTTCAGGATGCCAAAGGTCATCTGAATCTAAAAACGCTATATATTTCCCACGAGCTTCATCTGTAGCTTTTGTTCTAGCCGCAACAACTCCTGATCTCTCTTTAAGCGAAAAATAACGAATACGAGAATCTGTCTTCATATATTTAAAAACAATCTCTCTTGTACCATCAGATGAACAGTCATCAATCACAATGAGTTCCCAATACGGGTAAGATTGTTTCAATACAGACTCAATTGTTTCCCCGATATAGGCACTACAGTTGTAAGCTGGCATCACAATAGAGACAAGTTCCGGTCTCATAACCAATCCTAATTGTTTTTAAAAAGATCGCGAGAAAAAACCTTTGATTCAACATCCTGAAGATCTTGAGAATAACGATTAGCGATAATTACATCACTAATAGCTTTAAATTTCGATAAATCATCTTCAAATTTCAGGAAACTCAATAAATCGTTTTGACTATAGGCCGGATCATAAACAACTACTTGGATTCCTTTTGACTTAATTTCATTAATAATATCGAAAATCGCCGAAGCTCTACAATTATCAGATCCAGTCTTCATAGCAAGCTTATAAACGCCTACTACTTTGGGAGACATGGCTAAAACCTGAGAAGCAACAAATTGCTTTCTCGTTTTATTAGAACGAACAATGGCAGAGATCAGCTCTTGAGGAACATCTTTATAGTTCGCCAGCAATTGTTTGGTATCTTTTGGCAAACAGTACCCACCATACCCAAAAGAAGGATTACAGTAATGATTTCCGATCCGCGGATCTAATCCGATTCCTTCGATTATCTCTTGGCTATTTAAATTTTTCTTCCACGCATAACTGTCTAATTCATTAAAGAAAGCCACTCTCATAGCCAAATAAGTGTTAGCAAACAATTTGATTGCCTCTGCCTCAGTAGAGTTTGTGTAAAGTACTGAAATATCTTTCTTGATCGCACCCTGAAGCATTAAATCGCCAAACTGTTTTGCTCTCTTAGACTTATCTCCGATAACAATTCTTGAAGGATACAAATTATCATAAAGTGCCTGTCCTTCTCTTAAAAATTCAGGAACAAATACCACGTTCTTGAAACCTTTAGATCGTACTCCTTCAGTAAACCCAACTGGAATTGTAGATTTGATAACAATGGTTGCTCTCGGATTGACTAAGTTTGCTTCTTTCAAAACACTTTCAACAGATGAAGTATTAAATCTATTCGTTTGATCATCATAATCGGTAGGTGTCGCAATTAGAATAAATTCTGCATTCTCACAAGCTTCATTCAAATCAAGAGTTGCTCTTAAATTTAAAGGCTTGTTTTCGAGGTAATCTGAGATTAAGGCATCAATAATTGGACTTTTTTTGTTATTAATTAAATCTACTTTTTCTTTTATGACATCAACCAGCACAACTTCATTATGCTGTGCTAAAAGAATAGCATTGCTTAAACCAACATAACCGATACCAACAACTGCAATCTTCATTTTTAAATCTCTCTTAATCTATCTTATTCCAAGTTCTGAACCTGCTCACGCATCTTTTCAATATTGACCTTCAAAGTCAAAGATGTTTGAGTCATTTCAATGGCTGCCGCTTTACTACCCAATGTGTTAGCTTCACGATTGAGTTCCTGCATCATGAAATCCAACTTTTTACCCACTTCGCCACCATTGTTGAGCAACCTTCTGACTTCCTTAACATGCGTTAATAACCGCTTCATCTCTTCATCGACATCTAATTTAATCGCATAGAGAATCACCTCCTGACGAATGCGGTCACTGACTTCTTCTCGAGTCAATGTTGAACGATCAACTAATGTCTTGGATAAAGCCTCTTCCAAACGTTCCTCAAGCTTATTTTGGATGCTCGTAATAATCTCAGGAATGTTAGGAGCTAACTCATTGACCGTCTCTTCGATTCGATCACAATAGTCATTTAAGACAACGGCCAACGCCTCACCTTCTCGTCTTCTCGCTTCTATAAATACTATTAATGTCTTATTGAGTCCCTCTAAAACCTGAGTTTTTAACACATCAAAGTCAACGCTTTTGGGTTCTAGAATTCCAGGGAAACTCAAAATTTGAGAAACAGTCAAAGGTCGAACGTCCGGTTGAATCGTCTCAACTTCTTTTTGAAGAGAGAGAAGATTAGACACAGCTGCTTGATTTAATGTCTGCTCACAAATCGCTTCCCCTACCCACTGCATCCGGCATTCAATCTTGCCACGAGCAACGCTTTTAGCCAACACTGCACGAACGTCACCTTCTAAAAAACGCAATTCTTCAGGTAAACGCATGGCAATTTCCTGATAGCGAGAATTTACGCTTTTCACATCAATCGCGAGTAATCCTAAAAGCGTTTCAATCTGAAGATGGGCAAAGCCCGTCATACTGCAAACAGACACTTGAACCTCTTGATTCAATTCAAAAATAAGATAGGTCGAATTGTAAGGGAAAGGAAAAATATTGGCTCTTTTTCTGATCAAGGCCTTTAAATTTTTAGAACGATCATTAAAATCGTGCGCTCAATTACGCAGCTCCCACGTAGTTTTTACACTTTTGCTTGTATAAGAAAAATGCAAAATATCTACGCTTATAACTTAATAACAATATTGAACTGCGCAAAAATCAAAGCGCTCAGACCGCACCTCAAAGAAACCTCTTTTTTCTATGATGTTCCTTTTGAAGAACTTGATCCCATCAAGTTGGAAGACGTCATCAAGGTTGCGGGCCTTTATCCCTTACCGTTTTTCTCTCTGAGGACAACCCACAAAAAGTGTTATCTTGAAGAATCATTGAACATTAAGCACCTGTGGCAAAGTGTTCATTTGGCTAACCACATTCATCAAACCCATCACACCTTAACCGTCGCTTCGACTCTGCAAGGCGCTCATTTGTACACCGATTTTTGTTTGACCAACAAACACTGGGAACTTTTGAAAAGTAAATGCAGAAGCGCTATTTCGGTTGTCTATAATACTTTTAAAAACTCAACAAAATCAATCAATTACCCCCCCCCCGAGGTTGAAACGCGCAATCAAATAACGGTTCCTTTGGAAAAACTTTTGCAACTAAGACTTTCGGATAAAGTCATTGCCGGTCTTTCCAACATTCCGCATTACCAAATTCGAGATCTTAGAGATGCCCTCATAAAAGAAGGCGATTTTATTCAAAATGTTTTTGTCCAAAAGCGTGCTTTGGACAGAAACAGCATGAATCGTTTTGTGCTTTTCCTCGCGGATTGCTTTTTTGATCTTCAAATTCAGTTAGGTCTGGAACCCGTCCATGCCTTCATTAGAACCATTGAAACACTTGAATGCGCACCAACTTATCTGGCCAATAAGTCCGATGACTTTCATTTAAGTGTCAATCTCTACTATTGGTTATGCCTTCAAAATAAACTCCCGGACTACGAGTGCAGAGTGACTCGACCGGTTGAGGAGTCACATTTTCCGGATTCTTTTTTAGCTTTCTATGAATTCAATAGCCAGGCACTCCTACCGCCTATTCGTGAAATGGGAGGCTTTCCCATTCCTCATTGTTTAGACCATGAACATCAGCGCGTCTTAAATGCCATCAACAACGCCATTCCCAGCCGCGCATCCTTAAGAAAAGTTTTAATTAACTATTTTGGGGGACAGTACAAATGATTTCACTGCTGTCCTTCATTGAGCATAAAAAACAAAAGACCATCGGATCCCATCTTCCCTATTTTTTGCAACCAATAGAAGTGGAAGACTTTTTGGCTGAACATGACAAGTTAATCAAGCGACTCAAAGTCGCCTACTCGGACAGTCAAAGTTGGGACTTAAGGATCCTCCCCTCAATACGAGAACTTGCTTTAATGTGCGGTCACTTGCCTTATAGCGCAAACGGTGTTTTTAGTGAGGCTGGCGGTTTATTTAAAGCCGGTATCCTCGCCGCAACGTACACCATAGAAATTATGGAAAGCACCGTGCAACTTGAGAAAAACATCATGGCGCAACACCTTTTACAAGGCAGACTCAAAGCCGTTGCCGCGCTAGCGGGGATGTGCGCTTTCCTGGATGTATTTGACCGCAAGATTACCATCGAAGAAAAACTATCCAATCCAGACTCTTCGTTTTTTCACTTGAATGAAGCTAACCACACAAGTCATTTAGCCTATGAACCGTTGGCTATGCCCTACACCACCTGGGTTAAACAAAAGTTAGCTGATAAGCCTTTAATTGATTTAGAGCTTCATTGGAATAGCTCGCCACCATGTAATACCAACCGTAAAAACCTAAGACTTTTTTATGCCAGGCATATTCTTTTGCCGGAGACGCTTTCGTGGCTGGCCGAAGCGGGGCAATTTCCTTTGATGGAATTAATGAAGTGCCTAACAATCGAGTCTGACGTAGAAAACGTCCCATCCTCCGTTATTAAAGCTCGAAACCTTGGAGTTTATCGTGCCTGTCTTTTGGAACGAGAAAGAATAGGCAGCAAACTGGGAGAAATTCTCGCTCCGGATGGCTGGCAAGAAACATTAATACGAATCCTTCGCGCGAGAATTCTCAACGACTGGGCAATCAACGCAAAAGACAGCCCTTTACGAAAAGGCGCCGACGGTCTCTTTTTATTTTGGCCAGATGTCTGCCCAATCCTAATTGACGACATGAAAAGCTTCGGTCTAACCGATTTACCGACTGATCCTGATATTTGGGCCGGATGTTTACTCAATAGCGGAATCACCGTAGCCTCTAAAAATAATGATGCGACCTGTTGGATTGCCGTTACGCCTAATGCCAAACCGCGTGAAGCCATCAAGCTATCGGATGAATACTTTTTCACAAGCGGCAAGATTTTTCAGGCAAAAACCATTAAGAGAGATTTCGAAACCAAATTATCACTAGATCAGTCAAGCGCTCTTTCACAGCTCACCCGTGAAATCCTTGAGTCGAGCAATCAGGCATTTACTCAAAAGCTACCAACGGAAAGTGTTAATACAACTCATCAAACATTTATCTGGCAACTTAAAGGCATTAATGACTCCGGAGGTTCGAGTCCCTTTTTCTCCGTCATTTTTGATTTTATAAATTCTCATCAAGAAGAAATCCCATATCTGTTAATAGATGAAGGCATTTTCTTGACAGAAAGCCTTAATTTCTTAAATGATAATCTGACTTTTGAGCGCTTGGTCACCTCACTATTGACCGCCAACTTAATCTATCAAAACGATCGCGGTGAACCGCTCTGGGTTTCACATACGAATCAATTTGGAGAACTTGTACGTGGCGTCATTTTGAAACCCAATAGTTTTGAAGTTCAATTAAACGGCAAGCTCTTATCGTTTAAAGAAATCTTTCAAAAGGTTCACGTTCGAGAACCTAATCCGAATTTCTCATTCTTAAAACGCGAAACAGAGCCTTCTGACCAATTAGCTTTCAATTTTGATGAGGAGGCAAAATGAGTCACTCTCAAAAGACTTCTCAAACCTTTGATCGCTATGACTGTTGGCGCCCAGCTTATGAAGGCTATGCACTTTTTGCTTGGACTATCGGATTTGGCTATGTGACTTGGCTTTACCTCACCCATCGTCTACCTTTGTCTTGGTGTTCTATTCTTTGGACGCTCACCGCTGCCTTTTTAATTAAACGCTCCTATGAGACCTTGAAAGTTTTAACTGCCAGAGCATCTCTATCAGGATCAAAAGTCACCTTTATGACCTTTGAAGAACTTGCCAAAATCATGAGAGGACACCCCAATGATTTATGGCTAGGGATCGGTTTTCGTTGGTGGCCGGAACATTCCCAAAAACTCTATGAGCTGATGAAACTGGATTGGACAAAACTACTATTGCCCAAGTGGCTTTCCAACCTTCTTTTACCCAATCAAGCCTTACCGGATGAAGCAGCGGGCTTACCTATTATTCATGGTGTCAGTGACATCGATGAGTCCATATTTCGACCGTTAAAAAACTTTGAAGGGGGACTCTGTCTTTGCGGAACCACTCAGGCCGGCAAAGGTGTTTATCTAAGTCACCTGGTCGCTCAAGCGATCGCTCGAGGTGATATCGTCATTGTGATTGATCCTAAACACTCTTCACGCCTTAAAGACAATATTCTTCACGCTTGTAGAGCTTGCAATCGAGATGATCCTCTCACTTTTCACCCTGCGTTTCCGGATACCGGGGTGAGACTAGACCCCATGCACAGTTTCACAAACGCCACCGAAATTGCCTCTCGTATCCGCCAAGCGTTTCCTCCTAACATGGATGAAAGCTTCGCCAATTTTGCCTGGATGGCGGTAAACGCCATTGCTCAAGGGTTAATTGCATTGGAAATTCGTCCAACTTTGCCTTTAATTGCCAAATACGTAAAACTCGGCATCTACGACTTGCTTGAGCCTTTATTGGAACGACACGCGAGAAACCATGCTGATCACGATTGGCAAAAAAACTACACCGAATTACGTGAAAAAGCCGGTCGTCCTCCCATGCCCTCGGTATCTGAAAAACTCATGGTTTTAGTAGCGCTTTATGAAACTGAACTGCACGCTATAGCGCCAGATCCTGCCATCGACGGACTCATTGAGGTATTTCGCCACAATCGGGAACACTACTCAAAAATCACAGCGTCCCTTTTACCGATTCTTTCAATGCTGACAACGGGAAAGTTAGCCGATAGTCTCTCGCCTTCCATCACCGATCCTCATGACACGCGACCCGTGATGAATTTAGAGAAAGTAATCAATGGGGGGCATGTTTTATACATTGGCTTAGATTCCATGCCTAATCCAACCGTTGCGTCGACACTCGCCGGAATTTGGTTGGCAGACCTCGCTAACATTGCCGGACGACGTTACAACTTGGGGCTCTCGGCTCTTAATTCGAAGCGTATCAGCCTCTTTATTGATGAAGTCTCAAACGTCATCAATGTTCCCCTCATTGAAATTCTCAATAAAGGCGCAGAATCAGGCATTCAAACCACCTGCGCAATGCAAACCATTGCCGATCTTGCTCATCGCATGGGAAGTGTGGAAGCCGCGCACGTCGTATTAGGAAACCTCAATAACCTCATCGCATTGCGCACAAAAGACCAGATGACTCAAAATTTTGTTGTTGAAACGCTTGGCAATACGTATATCGCCAACCAAAGTCTCACCATTAATAACCGAGCCTCCGATAACTTGTCTCCTGACTATCACTCCGGACTTTCCCGCCAAATGAATACTGAATTAGAACCTATTTTGCCACCTGAATTTCTAGGAAAACTTCCGAATTGTGAAGCCATTGTTCAGGTCTCTGCCGGGTACATCTACAAAACCCGTTGCCCGATTCTTGTCAATCAGAAAGGTTAATAGATCATGTCTCGTTTTCTTTGGTTAAGTCTGATTTTTTGTGTGGCGATTTCTCTTATTTGGTGGCCGGGAGCTAAAAATAAAGCCTCCATTTTTGAATTAATTGAGCGAGAACGCTACTGGCAATTGGAGCACTTAGGGTTTGATTTAGTCGATAGTATTGATAGCGGTCTTCAATCGATTCAGAGCATTTTATTGACTTCGCCTATTCCGGCCGGAGGTGATTCAACATTGGCTTTTTCCGTCGGAGAGACCGATCACGAACTTCAAGCCGCTACGCACCGAATTGCTCAACAACCTTATTTTCAGGCTATGTTCGCGCTCATTGTATTGGCTCTCGGGAGAGTTCTTGTTACTGGGCTATTGGGTCTTTCCTTTTTGCCTTTGATGTTGGTCGCAGTGCTAGACGCCCTATGCGTTAGAGAAATACGTCACGTCAAATTCCGACCATCGAGTTCATTGCAATTTCGTGTTGCGCTTGCTCTATTTTTCGTCCTGATTGAACTTATGTTCATTATGAGTTTGGCTCCGATTTGGATTGATCCGTTCTGGATACTGGCTGGATTTATTCTTCTGTCAATCAGTCTGCATCAAATGGTTTCCCATTATTATCGATAATAGTCATCTCCCTCCTGTCATTCATTTAACAGGAGGGAAATAGAGTCTGACTATTTAAAAGTCATACGTTGCCGTACCCCAAATCATGTGGCTTGTGGTGTTGGCGCCATAGGCCCCTTGACCTTCCAAAGAGAATCGCCAATGATTCTTACCCACCGTAAAACCAATGCCAACCAGACCTAAAGCTCTGTCATCTTTAATATCAGTGGAATAATATTGACCGTTTAAGAGCATGGAACTATCAAACGAGTTATCAGTCAACAAGACTCTCGCTCCAACACTGACTTTCGGCTTGACAATCGCCCCCTGATCGGTTTCGAATTCACCAAACCAACAAAGCTTCGCTCTCATAAACACATCGTCATAAGTTTGCTTTTTAAATGAGCGATTGAGATATTGGTTATCCTCACGAGACCACTGAGTATCCCAAGCGTCCGTCTTTGTCGGCAGTTGCCGATGCGATCAACACCCTTTAACTTATTAATGCAATCCACAAAAAGTGGCCCAGGGAATCGAACCCAGGGCCAGCTAGTAAGATGAAGTTATCAGGAGTCATCTTACTGTGTCCAAGTCTACTACTAAACAAAAATCACTGTTTGATTGCTACACCATTGCAGCGTAGCAAAGCGGAAAAATTAATGATTTTGTCGATGAATTAGTGCAATAGTTGTACAACTATCAATGACAATAGGCAAAAAACAATGGGGTTAATAAGTCAGTCGAAGCCGACTTTATCAACACCCCCTTTGTTATGACCAATTTGTTTTAGGTTTTAATTTTTTTGCCACACAGTCACTGAGATACGAGTTAATCAGCGTTTGATAAGGAATATTCAACTCAAGTGACAATTTTTTGAAGTAGTCTATGTTCGCCCTGTCTAAACGAATTGTGATTAATCCCTTGGTTTTATCCGTGTACGGATTCTTAATAGCTTTTGAAAAATCATATTCTTCACGCATAATTTTTCTCCTTGTAGGAACTCGTTTCTTTCTTCGTCGCCTTTCTCGCAGAAATAATTCGGACTTGCTCACCTTCTTCACGCTAGCAATGACAAACAACTAATAGCCGTAGTTCTCTGCTAACTCCCATTAAGATAAACCTGTCCTCATTGTCTGAATGGTCGGGATCAAAAATAAACAAAGCATTCTCGTCTTCAAAAACAGTTTGAGCTTCTTGAAAACTCACACCATGTTTTAAAACGTTTATTTTGTTCTTTTCCTCATCCCAAACAAAAGAAAGCATTTAAATTCCTCTTTAATTTGTGTATTTATATTGTACATATAAAATATATATAAGTCAGGTATTTTTAATGTGTTGAAATTATGACCAAAAGTTGAAAGTTTTCACTCATTTGAACATATCAGAATATTGAACAAGCACAACATCGTTCCTTCTCTTTGCCTCTTCAATGCATTGCTCAGTGAACCCATTCTTTGAGAACAAATAAAAAATCGTTTCTGTAAAGGAAAAGAAATTTTTCTTTGCTATCAAATGATTTAAAACACCTCGATCGATTCTCTCATTTCGCCATTTGCATTTAGCCAACAGACCTTTATGTTTACTTTCGGCCCCCACGATATCGACTTCCACTGACTCCTTGGTTTTGGAGTCTGTTCCCCACCAACGTTGTAAATCAGAAAAGGCCACCTCTGAGCTACCTTTTAACAAAGCTTTCCACAAATACTGTTTACAAATTTCTTCGAAAACAGGACCCATGTATTCGTCCAAATGTTGAGCAATTCTGTCATACGCAATATTTGTGACTCTTCTTTCTATCAATGATCGGTTAGGAGCAATGAATCGAAACCAAAACCGAAACATGGGGTCATGAATGCTATAAAGCGTTTTGCGACCACTTTCCTTTTGACCAAAGGGGACTTCCTTCTTAATCAGTCCAAGGCCAATGAGATTGTTTAAATATGAAGAGCAAATTGCGGAACTTTCACCCACCTTGGATGAAATTTCTGACATTCTTGAAGTGCCGGAAGCGATGGCCATTAAAATGGCGTTATAAGTAGAAACATCTCTAACTTCCTGTTTTAAAAGATTTTCTGGCTCATCAAAAAATGATGAGGCCGGATTTAAAAAAGTTCTTTTTATATTTTCCTCAACGCTTAGTTTGTTGTTAATTTGCTGCAAATATTGAGGCGTTCCTCCAACCATCCCGTAGAGCATGACTTGATCCACTTTGTTAAAAGAAGACAAAAATTTTGAGGCATCCTCAAAATCAAACGGATCTATCCTCATTTGCGCAGTCCGGCGACCAAATAAAGGCGCTTTATAAGCCAACACTTCATCCTGCATATAGGCCATCGATGATCCACAGAGAATCAACATTAATTTTGTGGTGGATTTATATTGATCGATTAACATTTGAAGCGTTGAGGCCAAGCTCTTATCGCTTTTGGCGACATAGGGATATTCGTCAATCGCCAATATCAGCCTTTCTTTTTCAGCCCTTTTAAACACATACTCTAAAGCGGCTTGGAAGTTCAGAAACGACAGTGGGAATGAGTCAGACCCCGTTTGGAAAATGCTCTGCGTTAAATTTTCCAAATTTTGCTTGGCATTACTTTCTATCCCCATGAAATAAATAGCATTTTTTTGCTCTAAAAATCGACTGATTAACGCTGTTTTACCTACGCGTCGACGACCATATAGCACCACAAACTCAAACTGATCAGAGTCATACAAACTATTGAGCTCTTTAAGTTCTTTTTCTCGTCCAATAAACATCTGTTCCTCCCCTGTTTAACGAATTTATATCTATTATAAATTAGTAAATCGTAAATTAGTAATTTATTCTTTACTAATTAACCTATCATCTTCTCATCTACCTAAAATCGATTGATGCTTTCCAAGGTACTTGGGCCATTTCCCTGACTTCACAGCTCATAAAGGATTACTTTTTTGACAATTATCAAAAAAGCGAGAAATTGGCCGAAGTTGTCGTCTGAAAAGCCCCGTTGACAAAGATTTTGGAAAACGAATGAGTCCGTGCTTCTTTATTCAGAAATTTGCCCGACATTTAGGCACTTACGGACTGAAAACCAGACTTGCCAGACCCCTTCGTCTTCATGCACGATAACGCCCCTGCGCCGTCATACGCTTTTGTGTATGCGGCACTTTTCTAAAAAGTAATGAAAGGATTTACGAATGCGAAAACATCTCCCTTTACTCCTTGTTCTGGGTCTTGCTTCTTCAGCTGCGCTCGCTGCTCAAACGGGCAGTGAATTTTCTCAACTCTACGACATGGTCTACAAGTGGGCAACCGGTTATTTGGGTCGCGCCATTGCTTTGATCTTCTTGCTTGTGGGTTTGGGCGTTGGCATCATCCGCGGCTCCATCATGGGCGCTGTGGGGGGCGTGGCCGCTGCCATGTGTCTTTTGGTGGCTCCGAGCGTTGTTGAAGGCATTTTGACAGCTCTCATCTAAGGAGAAATTTTCATGAGTTCGCGCCGAAACGACATGGGATTGGTACCAGTTCCGCGGGAATTGGATGCCAACGCCAAAATCTTTATTTGGGATTTTGATGTGGCGGCACTTTTTGTCTTTGGTTTTGCAATCGGCATTATGGTGGGGAGTTTGATAGTGGGAGCTATTCTGGGGGTTCTCTTCTCTAAGGCCTGGAGCAAAATCCGTCAGGGACGAGCCAAAGGTTTCGGGATTCATACGCTTTACTGGTATTTGCCCGGCAAACCTTTTCGCCGCTCACCCGAATCGTTTCGGCGCAACTTCATGGGATAAGAAAGGTTTTAAAAACCATGAACGCCTACGAACTCATTTCTTCTGATTTGGCTGCAAGATTGGGGCTCAAGCGTCTCACGCTTGCCGTTTTAGCAACATCTTTACTTTGCAATACTTTTTTAGCCGCTGAACTTTTATTGAAAAAAGACGTTGTCTCAACCGTATTGGTTCCGGTCGGAATCAATGAAGTGACGCATCCGATCACTGTGGCTCAAACGCATATCGATGAAGAGTATTTGGCACTTGTCACGCGAGACATTTTGTCATTGGCGCTTAACGTCACACCGATCAATGTCGACCACAACCGCCTTTTGCTCTTAAAGCATGCCGCGCCATCAGCGTTCGGTGAAATCGATGAGATGCTTAAACGGCAAGCCGATGAAATGAAGCGCCTGCATGCAAGCAGTTTTTTCTCGATTGAATCCATGGATATCAATTCCCATCAATTAACGGTGAAAGCCAATGGGATTCGTCAACACTTCATCGGTAAAACAGAAACGCTCAGGCAAAAAGCCACGATTACCGTGAAGTTTTCATTGGTCGCAGGCCGCCTGCACCTTCTTTCTCTTTCTGATTCAGAGACGAACGTTAAACCAATCTCAAACTCTGACCCTTCTCTCTAACGTATTCCGATTAACCATGAAAATACTTCAGACTTTATGTCTTGCGGGCTCTTTTTGTGCCTTGATTCCGCTCACCGGTGTTGCCGGGATGGCGCCGGACTCTACAGAAGATTTTGGGTCTTCTGTACAGGAAGCCTTTGAATCAGTAGCTCGCCCTCAGGCAAAAGCCCAAAGCACACCCGCTTATTCCGTTAGTCTTAGCGGACCCAACCGCATTGCGGTTGAAGGCAAAAAAATTATTAACG
>ENA-OPDE01000445-OPDE01000445.1-human-gut-metagenome-genome-assembly--contig:-NODE-445-length-22387-cov-4.429742_pt1 | contig 22387 bp, 19 predicted proteins | sample MGYA00241261_ERZ501502 | MGnify/ENA primary metagenome ERZ501502 (study PRJEB25962, sample SAMEA2042450) | human gut metagenome | biome: human gut; feature: human-associated habitat; material: faeces... | reverse complement strand
TGCATTTATCCGTGGCAGTGCGATCGTCGGTGAGGGTGCTGTGGTTGGTAATTCTACGGAGCTTAAGAATGTGATCTTGTTTAATAAGGTGCAGGTGCCGCATTATAATTATGTGGGGGATTCTGTGCTGGGTTATAAGGCTCATATGGGCGCGGGATCGATCACTTCGAATGTGAAGTCGGATAAGAAGCTGGTGGTTGTGCACGGAGATAGTTTTGATATTGAGACCGGCATGAAGAAGTTTGGGGCTATGCTGGGAGATAATGTTGAGGTTGGCTGTGGCAGCGTACTTAATCCTGGAACAATTGTTGGAAGAGAGAGTAATATTTATCCGCTTTCAAGCGTAAGAGGCTTTATTCCGGCAGGTTCTATATATAAGAAGCAGGGCGAAGTAGTAACTAAGAGATAATTATGTGAAATTTTTGTTTTATTAATGTAAAAATGTTGTGTCTCACATTGACTAATGCAAAAGTTTGTGAGAAAATAGTCAAGGCTTGGACGACGGCTTCTGGCCGTCGTTTCATTTATAGTAAACACTATGAATTACGAAAGGAGTAATAAGATGATTTACACACAGGAAGTAGAGAATATGTGTCCAGTAGCACAGGGCGTTCATCATGGAGCAGCTCCAGTGCCAACAGAAGGTAAATGGGTACAGAATAAGAAGGTTGAAGATATTTCAGGTTTTACACATGGTGTAGGCTGGTGTGCTCCTCAGCAGGGTGCATGTAAGCTTACTCTTAATGTTAAGGAAGGTATCATTCAGGAAGCTTTAGTTGAGACTATCGGATGTTCAGGTATGACACATTCAGCAGCTATGGCAGCAGAGATTTTACCAGGACTTACAGTTATGGAAGCTCTTAACACTGACCTTGTCTGTGATGCAATTAACACAGCTATGAGAGAGTTATTCTTACAGATTGTTTATGGAAGAACTCAGAGCGCATTCTCTGAGGGTGGACTTGCAGTTGGTGCCGGTCTTGAAGATCTTGGTAAGGGACTTCGTTCTCAGGTTGGTACTATGTATGGTACGTTAAAGAAAGGTCCTCGTTACCTTGAGATGGCTGAAGGTTATGTAACAGGTATCGCCCTTGACAAGGACAATCAGATTATCGGTTACAAGTTTGTCAGCCTTGGTAAGATGACAGACTTCATTAAGAAGGGTGATGACCCTACAACAGCATATGAGAAGGCTTGCGGACAGTACGGAAGAGTTGCAGATGCTGTTAAGATTATTGACCCAAGAACAGATGAAGAAGTTAAGTAAGGAGGACAATTAGAATGGCTTTATTTGAATCATATGAGAGAAGAATAGATAAGATTACTTCAGTTCTTAACAGCTATGGTATAGCTAGTATTGAAGAAGCTGAAAAGATTACTAAGGATGCCGGATTAGATGTATATGCTATGGTTAAGGGTATCCAGCCAATTTGTTTTGAAAATGCATGCTGGGCTTACACAGTAGGTGCAGCAATCGCTATCAAGAAGGGCGCAAGAAAGGCTTCAGAAGCTGCTGCAGCTATCGGTGAAGGTCTTCAGGCATTCTGTATTCCAGGTTCAGTTGCTGACCAGAGAAAGGTTGGTCTTGGACATGGTAACTTAGGAAAGATGTTACTTGAAGAAGAGACAGAATGTTTTGCATTCCTTGCAGGTCATGAATCATTCGCTGCTGCTGAAGGTGCTATCGGTATTGCAGAAAAGGCTAACAAGGTTAGACAGAAACCTCTTAGAGTTATCCTTAACGGTCTTGGTAAGGATGCTGCTAAGATTATCTCAAGAATTAACGGATTCACATTCGTTGAGACAGAGATGGATTATTCAACAGGCGAAGTAAAAGAAATCTCTAGAACAGCATACTCAGATGGTCTTCGTTCTAAGGTTAACTGCTACGGCGCTAACGATGTAACAGAAGGTGTTGCAATTATGTGGAAGGAGAACGTTGATATCTCTATCACAGGTAACTCAACAAACCCTACAAGATTCCAGCATCCAGTTGCAGGTACATATAAGAAGGAAAGACTTGAAGCTGGAAAGAAGTACTTCTCAGTAGCTTCAGGTGGTGGTACAGGACGTACACTTCACCCAGATAACATGGCAGCAGGTCCTGCTTCTTATGGTATGACAGATACTATGGGACGTATGCACTCAGATGCTCAGTTCGCAGGTTCTTCATCAGTTCCAGCTCACGTTGAAATGATGGGATTAATCGGAATGGGTAATAACCCTATGGTAGGCGCTACTGTAGCTGTAGCTGTTTCCATTGAGGAAGCTGCTAAGAATGGTAAGTTCTAATAAAAAGTAATTGAAAAAATATTGGAGAGCAACAGGTAATAAAAACCTGTTGCTCTCTTTTTTAAAGCTTGACTTTTAGTGAAAATGTGGATATTCTTTACGGGATATAAAAGAATGAGAGATAATGAAAGGGAGATTATGAATTTTTTAGTTAATAAAATACTTGATGATGGCAGCATTTCATATGGTCTTACAGGCTCAGGATATGTGGTATTAATAATTGTCTGTGTCTTATTAATGACTATAGGCTGTTTTGCAAGAGATAATAATAGTAAACTGAATGTAAAACATATTGCATTTGCAGCAATGGCTATGGCTCTTGCGGTTGCGACTTCCATGATTAAAGTTATTAAACTGCCAATGGGAGGTTCTGTAACACTGTTCAGTATGTTATTCATAGTGCTTATAGGATACTGGTATGGAATAAAGACTGGTCTGACAGCAGCTCTTGCATATGGAGTTTTGCAGTTATTACTTGATCCATATATCCTGAATATTCCTCAGGTGCTTTTTGATTATATATTAGGCTTTGGAGCGCTTGGGTTGTCAGGAGTATTTTCTAAATCAAAACATGGTCTTGTGAAGGGATATATTATAGGAGTTATAGGCAGATTTATATGTTCTTTCTTGTCCGGCTGGATATTCTTTGCCGTGTATACACCAGAATTTTTTAATAGTGCGATACTTTATTCAGTTGTTTACAATGGCTCGTATATCGGACTTGAAGCAGTGGTAACTCTTGTTGTTATATCATTACCTCCTGTTAATAAAGCACTGGCATATGTTAAAAATAATCTTGTATAGAATAATTGCATAAATAATATAAAAAGCTCATGCAGATTGTAGCAAATGTGATTACTACAATCTGCATGAGCTTTTTATAAGTCGGCGTGACAGGATTTGAACCTGCGGCCTCGTAGTCCCGAACCACGCGCTCTACCAAACTGAGCCACACGCCGATATTTAAATGTGACTTATATATTATAGCGTATTTATGAAGAAGTGCAAGAGGAAAAACGTAAAGAAGATGAGGCAAGGAAGCATGCAGACAGCGCAATTGAAAGAAACAACAGATTAATAGTTAATATTCTTGCAGGAAGAAGTTATGAGGAAGCTGCGCAGATGCTGGGAATATCAGTTGAAGACTATTCATTTCAGCATTTGTCTGCTTTTTTGATAAATCTTCTTTTGCAAAAGCAGCTATCCTGTCTTCTTTCGATTTTCCTTTTGATTCCCTTAATCCTTCAGGTGATTTTGCCTCACGCTTAAATGTCTTCATTGCTGAATAAATATGTTTTTTCTCCAGAATGTCATCAGTCAGCCCCGCTTCATTAAAGATTTTAACTGATTTCATACCTCTCTGTGCCTGAGCTATTGCTTTTTCTTTAAACGCAAGAATGCGTGTCCACTATATGGGGTACATTTTATTTTCCATGTGCTGTATTTTATATTTGAAATCAAGACACTTAAAATCGAGACAGAATAGACTTGCAAAATGTATCTTAAAAGGGCAAAATATACTCGTATTATTTCATTAATTATTAATTGATTATTAAAAGTAAGAAAGAAGGATAGATATGGGACACGAACTTACTAAGAATGATATCAAGAAGATGGAAGAAGAGATTGAGTACAGGATACATGAGGTAAGAAAGGCTGCACTTGATGATGTAAAGGAGACAAGGGCTCAGGGTGATTTAAGTGAGAATTTCGAGTATCATGCAGCGAAAAGGTTTAAGAATAAGAATGAAAGCAGAATAAGATACCTGCAGAGAACTATTAAGAATGCGACTGTTATTGATGATTCATCAGCAGATGATGAGGTTGGCGTTAATAATACGGTTGAGGTATTGTATGAGGATGATGAAAGCACGGAGACTATTAAGATTGTTACTACAATCAGGGCTGATTCGTTAAGCGGTATGATCAGTATAGAGTCGCCCCTTGGCAAGGCACTTCTTGGACATAAGAAGGGTGACAGGGTTCTTGTACAGGTTAATCCACAGGTTGAATATTATGTTGTTATAAAAGATATATCTAATACTGATGATTCTGATGATAACATAACAAGTTATTAATAAAATATAAAATATATATTATTAGGTTGACATGATAGCGGCATGCTTATATAATCTTAATATACATTTGTTTGTGTAAGATTATTATAAGGGGTGCCGCTTTTGCAGTTTAATGAAGCACAGATTCAGGCTATACAACATAATAAAGGACCGTGTATGGTAATTGCAGGACCAGGTTCTGGAAAGACTACGGTTCTTACACACAGGGTAAGATATCTGATTGAGAGGTACGGCGTTAATCCATCAGATATTCTTGTTATTACATTTACTAAGGCTGCAGCAGAGCAGATGAAGTTTAAGTTTAAGGGGCTGTCAGAGGGCAGAAACTCTGCAGTGACGTTTGGCACATTTCATGCAGTATTTTTTACCATACTTAAGGCAGCATATAATTATTCTGCACGCTGCATTATTACGCCACAGGTACAGCATGAATTCGTGAAAGACCAGATACACAGGCTTGAATTGGAGTATGATGATGAGAAGGAAGCTGTAGATGGTGTTTTATCTGAGATAAGCCGTGTTAAGGGTGAGGCTGTTAATATAGATGAATATGAGAGCAGATGCATTCCGCCACAGAGCTTCAGAATAATATACATGGCTTATGATGATATGCTTGTAAGAAAGCATCTGATTGATTTTGATGACATGATTGTACAGTGCCGCGAGCTTCTGATGCAGAGAGAAGATTACAGGAGGGCGTGGCAGAATAAATATAAGTACATTCTGATAGATGAATTTCAGGATATTAATAAGGCACAGTTTGATGTTGTGAGGATTCTTGCTGATGAATACAGAAATCTTTTTGTGGTGGGGGATGATGACCAGAGTATATATGGATTCAGGGGTTCTGCTCCACAGATAATGTTAGATTTCAATAAGTATTATAGTGATGCAGTGAGAATTGACATGTGTATTAATTACAGGTCAACGGGCAATATTGTGTTTGCTTCAAGGGCTGTAGCAGAGGAGAATGAGCATCGTTATTATAAAGATATAACGACGTACAATTCACAAGGAGATACTGTGTCTGTATATGAATTTAACAGTCTGAATGATGAGAAAGCATTTCTTGTATCAGAGATAAGAAGACTGATTGATACTGGAATAGCTGCTGATGACATTGCTGTGTTATCAAGAACTAATGTAATTGGGAATATGTATATGTCAAGGCTTGAAAGTGATGGAATTCCATGCTGCGATTATTCGGTAGTACATGATATATATGAGCACTGGATAAGTAAGGATATTCTTACATATATAAGGATAGCACTTGGCAGCAGGGAAAGAATAGATTTTCTGCGGATTATTAATAAGCCGCTCCGATATATAAGCCGTTCATATATTACACAGCCGGCAGATATTAATGCATTGAAGAGAGGCTATGAGGGGAATGAACAGATGAGTAAACAGGTAGAAAAGCTGGTGTCTGATATTAGTATGATAAGAAGTATGTCTCCATTTGCAGCTGTTAATTATATAAGAAAGGGTGTTGGTTATGATGAGTATATAAGGAATTATATATATGAACACAAGGCTGATAAGGAAGAATTATATAATGTGCTTGATGAACTGGCACACAGGGCTTCACAGTATATGAGTCTGTCACAATGGCTTGATGGTATTGCAGAATACATCAGGCAGTGCGATAAAGACAGACAGAATAATACAGCAGACGGTGTGCATATGCTTACAATGCACGGCTCTAAAGGTCTTGAATATAAGATTGTACTGGTAATGGATGTCTGTGAGGGGATAATACCGTATAATAAGTCGATTTTAGATGAGCAGATTGAAGAGGAGAGGAGACTCTTTTATGTTGCGATGACGAGGGCAAAAGAAAAGTTGTATCTTCTGTACCCCAAGCAGAGGTACAACAAAGATACAACCCGTTCACGCTTTATAGAAGAGCTTCTTACTGCTCGTTATCCTCTTCTTCGTACAGATCTTCATACTCCATAGCATCTAATTCTTCGTCAAATGCTTCAGATACAAGTTCATATTCTTCATCGGATTCAATATTCTCAAGTACAGGTTCATTGTCGCCTTCAACCTTGTATCTGTAGAGATATACTTCATCGTTGTCTGCAGCCTCTCCCTCAAGTGGAAGAAGTGCGATATAGTCGTTGTCTCCAGCAGGGAATATGCGTATTATTGCACATTCACATTCTGTGTTATCATCAAGCATAAGAGTTACTGTGTTATATTCCTGATTATTATTCTCCATAATGTCTCCGTTCTGCCAGTAATGGCTTTAGTATTTTCTCTACTCTAACAAATATTATGTATAAAAGCAATGAAAATAAAGAAAAAAGACTTGCTATTTTATTATGTAAGGTGTATATTATGCATAAGTTAATAATTTAAGTCAAAGGGGACGATTTTAGCAGCAACGCTAGGATTGTCCCCTTTTTGGTTAAATTAATAGCATTAAACAATGAATATTATAATCTGGAGGTTCACGCCATGGATAAAATCGATAAGAAGATAATTACATTATTACAGCAGAATGCAAGGATGCCTTTAAAGGCTCTTGCCGAGAATGTTTTCCTTTCATCACCGGCTGTTTCAGCAAGAATTGAAAGGCTTGAGAAGGAAGAAATTATTGAAGGTTATGAAGTTAAGATTAATCAGTTAAAGCTGGGATATCATATCACAGCATTTATTAATCTTGAAGTTGCTCCTGTACAGAAACCGGATTTCTACCCATTTATCAAGTCATGCCCTAATGTTGTTGAATGTAATTGCGTAACAGGTAATTATTCAATGCTTTTAAAGGTTATGTTCCCAAGTACCATGGAACTTGATACATTTATTGGACAGCTTCAGAAGTTTGGAAGAACAAGCACACAGATTGTGTTCTCGACACCTGTTGCTCCAAGAGGTATTGATGTTAATCAGGAGATGCCTACAGATAATTAATTAAAAGTTCATAATTATTTCACCTATTAACACTGTCAGACACTTGCTGTTCTGGCAGTGTTTTTGTTATAATTATCTGAGCTTAAATTTCGTGTTACGAGGAGGTATTATGAGTAAGGCTTCAGATATATTGGATAATGTAAGTAAGGTGATTGTGGGAAAGAGAAATGTTTCAGAACTTGTTCTGACAAGTATTATTGCTGGTGGACATGTTCTTCTTGAAGATGTTCCGGGTACAGGTAAGACTATGATGGCAAAAGCATTTGCAAAGAGCATTGATGGAGAATTTTCAAGAATTCAGTTTACACCAGATCTGCTTCCTTCAGATATTACAGGCGTGCATGTGTTTAACCAAAAAGAGGGCGAGTTCGTATTCAGAAGAGGTCCTGTATTTGCTAATGTTATTCTTGCAGATGAGATTAACAGAGCAACTCCAAGAACACAGTCAGCATTGCTTGAATGTATGGAGGAACATCAGGTTACTGTGGATGGTGAATATTCTAAGTTAGAAGAACCATTTGTTGTAATTGCAACACAGAATCCTATTGAGACAGCAGGAACTTATCAGCTTCCAGAGGCGCAGCTTGACCGATTCCTTATGAAGATTAATATGGGTTATCCAGAGAAAGATGATGAGGTACTCATTCTTAACAGATTCCTTACATCTAATCCGGAAATAACTCTTGAAAAAGTGGCAACCTGTGAGGATGTTATAGCAATGAAGGAAGATGCTAAGAATGTATATATTCATCCTGTGCTTATTGAGTATATTGTTGAACTTGCAAGAATGACAAGAAATGAAGAAAATGTATTAACAGGTGTCAGTCCAAGAGGAACACTTGGCATGCTGAATGCTGCAAGAGCATATGCGTATGTATCAGGCAGAGATTATGTTGTGCCAGAGGATATTAAGATTTTGGCACCATATGTATGGGCACACAGACTTGTTTTACAGACTGGTTTTATGAACAGAGATAATAAAGAACAGATCATAGGCAATGTTGTCTCGAAAACAGCAGTTCCTACTGAAGATTGGAATAGATAATGAATGTTTTGTTAATGCTTTTAGGTGTACTGATTGTGTACATTGCTGTAAAGCTTGTGTACAGATATAACTGGAATAAAAATCTTACAGTGAGTCTTGAATTTGATAAAAAGCATGTGGTTAAGGATGATATTGTTAATATTACAGAAGTTGTTACTAATGCCAAGAGGCTGCCACTTCCTTGTATTAATCTTAAATTTCAGGCTGCAAGAGAATTGCTTTTTACAGGTTCAGATACTAATTCAAGCGTATCGGATAAGACTTACCGTAATGATGTATTTTCGCTTCTTTCTAATCAGAGAATTACAAGAAAGGTTCCTGTCAGGTGCACAAGAAGGGGCGTTTACCGCATTTCAGGTCTTGAGATTGTATTCTCTGGCTTGTTTATGAATGAAATTAATGTTCTAAAGACTGATAATAACTGTGAAATAACAGTATATCCAAAACCGGCAGACCCGACAGTGTTAAAACCAGTGAACAGTAGGATTACAGGAGAAGCAGAACGGAAAAAATATATGCTTGAAGATCCATTTGTATTCAGGGGGATAAGAGACTATACGGGTAATGACAGCCTTAAGAATGTCAACTGGAAGGCAACGGCAAGAACCGGCAATCTTATGGTTAATGAATATGATGAGTCTGTCAGCAGAAATGTATGCATTCTGCTAAATCTCGAAGAAGACGGAGTATTGAGGTATGATGCAGTTGACGAACAGGCTATAAGTATTGCAGCAGGAATATCACAGATGCTAATTGCATGTGGAATAAATGTTTCAATGCTCAGCAATGGATGTGATGTTGATACAAAGAGTCCGGTTGTAATAAATAATGGTTCTGGAATAGGACATCTCAATAATATTAATACTGCACTTGCAAGGATTGATACAGGAATTACTATGGAAGAATACTCTGCTATGCTTGAAAAAATTCTTGAGCCGGATAATATGAGAATAGAAAGTGAATATGTATATGTTTTAATCTCTGCAAGCAGAAGAAAGAAATTGCAGAGTGTTATTAATAAAATCAGCAGGCTTCAGGCAGATATGGTATGGATTGTACCACATTTTCCAGGAGATGATTATGGACTGGAATTATGTGATTTTGAGCCGGTTGGATGGCAAGTTAAGTAAGGAGAAGCAATATGAGTGAGTCTGTTGCGCGTTCAGGAAATAAAACATTATATGTAGCGCGGTCAGTTGTGGAATTACTTAGTCAGTGTGTTGTTTTTATGGCATTTGCTGCAATGATAATTCTAGGGGTTGTTAAAAAGTCTGATGAATATATTTTATATGCCACACTGGTTACTATTCCTGTAGTCATTACATTTTTTGCAAGAAAATATATAAAGTCGTTGTTTCTTTTTGTAATGATTCATATAGTACTTATTGCAGCAGCAATTATGCTTGGAAGAACAGATGCTGAAAGTACGGCATATTTTGTAAGTGTGTTTGTTGTATGTGTACGATCTGTAAGTGTAAGGATTGCTAATGTAAGAAAAACTGAATATATGAAGGAGTCGCGGTTCAGCACTAAAACAGAAGATGTTAATGATGATGAAAAGAAAGCGGTAATGCAGACAACAGAGAGAATGTCAGTGGTGTATTGCATTGTTATGATTGTTGGAAGTACACTTGGCGGACAGAATGGCAGTACAAAACTTGTAAGTTTTGAATCATTGATGTTTGTCCTTTTTATAATTCTTTTCCTTATAGGGAATCAGCTTAAAGGAGTTAATGATTTATTTATAAGTAATACAGGTAAATCTGAATTCCCAGCAAGAAGAATAACAGGCATTAATATGGCAACTGTGGCTGTTGTAGCTGTATTAATGATAATGGGAATGCTTCTGTTCTACAGAGGAGATGGTGGTAATATATTTGCACTGATGGGAAGTATTTTAGGTGTAGTATTCAGACCGCTTCTTAAATTGCTGCTCATGCTTATGAAAGAAAATGACGAAGCTCTGCCTCAGCAGCCAACTCAACCAATCAATAAGGATGATGCTTTGTATGACGAAACAGAGATAAAAGAATATGCGGATAATCCTGTTATGCAGGCAGTTTTCGTTGCTTTCACAGTGGTTATTATTACAGGGTTAATGATTGCTGTTATATATGTTATTGTAAGATATGCGAGAAAGTTCAAGGAATCAAGGGATGATAATGGAGATGAGGTTGAATTCATAGGAACAGGCAGGCATGAAAGAAAAATCAGAAGGTCTAAGCGTGCTGTGGAGAAAACCAATCTTGCGGTTAATATGCAATATAGAAAAGCATTTAAAAAGGCAGCGATGCTGGATAAGAGAAAAGAAAAGATGGCTGCAGACAGTTTGGTTTATATGCAGCCTGAGGATATCACAAGAAATAATATTACTTCAAATGCTGCGACTGCTGAAAGAATTACAAGAAGTTATGAAAAAGCCAGATATTCTGATAAGAATATTTCCAAAGAAGAACTTGAATTTATGCTTGACTTTATAAAAAATGACAAGTATAATAAGCGTACATAATAAGTAAATGCTGTGAAGAGGACTATTAGATAGGAACCAGAGTCAGAGAACTGCCGGGTGGTGCGAGGCAGTCGAAGGAACTTATTGAACTCGCCTTGGAGCTGCTACCTGAAATCATTATGAGAAGTAGGAGTAGCCGGAAGCCAACCGTTATAGTGGACAGAATATAATGCAGCACATTTGTTGTACGTATTCAGTGAGTGCATAGCATAGCTATGAAGAAGAGTGGTAACGCGTGAGATTATGTCTTTCGTCTCTTTGGGTAGAATTACCCATGGACGAAAGATTTTTTTATGCTTATCTTTGAGAAAGCTTTTACTTATTAACCATATATATTTTTTCAGGAGGTTTTAGGAATGTTTGATTACAGACAGTATGAAAGAGGCTATTTTATGCCACCGGTTAAGTGCAATGACTGGGTTAACAAGGAGTATGTTGATAAGGCACCAATCTGGTGTTCGGTTGATTTAAGAGATGGTAACCAGGCTCTTGTTGAACCTATGAGTCTAGATGAAAAACTTGAATTCTTCCAGATGTTAGTTGAAGTCGGATTTAAGGAAATTGAGATTGGTTTCCCTGCAGCTTCTGAGACAGAATATGAATTCTGTCGTACACTTATTGAGAAGAACATGATTCCTGATGATGTTACAATCCAGGTTCTTACCCAGGCAAGACCACATATTATTAAGAAGACATTTGAAGCTGTAAAGGGTGCTCCAAGAGCAATCGTTCATGTATATAATTCTACTTCATTAGCACAGAGAGAACAGGTATTCAGGAAGTCTAAGGAAGAAGTTAAGCAGATTGCTATTGAAGGTGCTAAGTTATTAAAGGAACTTGCTGAAGCTGATGGAGGAAACTTCCTTTTTGAATACAGTCCAGAGAGCTTTACAGGAACAGAACCAGAGTATGCACTTGAGGTATGCAACGCTGTTGTTGATATCTGGCAGCCAACTCCTGATAAGAAATGTATCATCAATCTTCCTGCTACAGTAGAAATGTCGCTTCCACATGTATTTGCAAGCCAGATTGAATATATGTCTAAATACATGCACAACAGAGAAAATGTTATTATTTCTCTTCATCCACATAATGACCGTTCGACAGGTGTTGCTGATGCAGAGTTAGGACTTCTTGCAGGAGCAGATAGAATTGAGGGAACACTTTTTGGTAATGGTGAGAGAACAGGTAATGTAGATATTATTACACTTGCGATGAATATGTATATGCAGGGTGTTAATCCTGAACTCAATCTTTCTGATATGCCACATCTTGCAGAAGTATTTGAAAGACTTACACAGATGAAGATTGATGACCGTCATCCATGGTGTGGTAAGCTTGTTTTTGCAGCTTTCTCAGGTTCACATCAGGATGCTATATCTAAGGGAATGCATTACAGAATTGAAAATGATCCTAATAAATGGACAGTTCCATATCTTCCAATTAATCCAGAAGATGTAGGACGTACATATGATTCAGATGTTATAAGAATTAATAGCCAGTCTGGTAAGGGTGGTGTTGCTTATGTTCTTGAACATAACTATGGAATGGTTGTTCCTAAGGCTATGAGAGAAGATCTGGGTTATGCTGTTAAAGACGTATCGGATGTTAATCATAAGGAGCTTTCAGCAGATGAAGTTCTTGAAATATTTGAGAAGAGATATAAGAAATACACACCAGTATTCAAGATTTCTGAAGTACATTTCAAGCAGATTAATGGAATACAGACAGTCGTAACTATTAATGAGAATGGTGAGAAGTACAATGTTGAAGATGGCGGTAATGGTCGTCTTGATGCTGTAAGTAATGCTCTTGCCAGCCACTTTGGAAAGCCTTGCGATATCTTCTGTTATGAAGAACATTCATTAAAGAAGGGCTCTGATTCTAGTGCCATTGCATATGTTGGTATTACAGGAGAGGATGGAAAGAATTACTTTGGTATTGGTATTGACCATGATATCATCAGAGCTTCTATTGATGCGTTAGAGTCAGCCATGAACAGAAGGCTTGAAGCTTAATATATTATTTAATTGAATAATCTGTAATAGTACCCATGTCCTTAACGTATACTAGAATGATAACGATTAAGGAACATGGGTTGTTTTATTTATGTAGAATTAAAAAATCCCCCTCAAAGGGGGAAGCGGTACTATAGTACTAATGCTATTATACGCTTGTGGGGAGAAAATATAGTTAAAGGGGTAAAACTATTGATTCAAACATTTCGGAGGGATGGTAATGTTTTTAAGAAAACGATTAAGTAGTTTGAGTGCAAAGTCGAAGAAAATCATTAGTGGTGTTCTTGTTGCAGTAATGGTTGCTGGTTCTGTGATTGCGGGAACTTCATTAAAGGCTGGGGCATATTCTAAGACACAGGATGTACTTGATGAACTGTTAGGAGCAGCTAAGCCATATGGTGTGGTTGCAGATGAATTTAAGAACGCTAATCATAATCAGACATGTTTTGCAACCAATAATCTTGTCATAACAGACCAGTGGCTGAGTGCCTGGCTGGATATGAGTGTGGGAACAACTTATATCAGAAGTTTTGATAACACAGGTTCGGCTGAGGTGTTTATTGACAGGAATGCATTTAATAATCTTGTTCTAGGAACAGATTACGATTATGTTCCGACGGAGAACAAGTGTTATATTAAAGGTGCTGACGGAAAAAGAACAGGGGCTGTCATTAACGTCAACAACTGTAAAGATACAATCAATGTTTATTATGCTGAAGATTATATGGACGTAACTGCAGCACTTGATAAGGTGTATGACAATTTTAAAGAATATGCAGATATTTCTGATGAAGAAGCTGACATCGTTATCAAAGCTAATGATGAGAAAAAGATTGATCTTTCATCATTTAAGGATAAGCAGATTGTAGTTGTTAATATGTATGCAAGTAATTATAAAGACTGGCAGGGCAATGAAGTATCAACTTATTATGGAGAAGGGCAGTTAAGTATAACTAATAAGGCTGATGGTCAGTTTGTTATTATGAATCTTTTAGGTGCAGATGGAGATGCAGAGGTTAAGAGATTCAGCATTAATGGAAAGAATTCAGGCGGATTAACAGATGTTGATATATCTGATACAGTAATATTTAATGCTGTTAATGTTTCAGGTAAGCTCAACATGGGGGAGATATGTGGTATAGTAGTTGCTCCAAGAGCAGATGTTACACTTACATCAACATGCAATGGAAGGGCAATTGCAAATACATTCGTTAATATTAATGGTCAGATGCATTTCATATCTGATTGCCAGCAGGAAGGTACAACAGCAAAGGAAACTGCTGCTGAGACAAAGGTTGATGAGTCCACAAAGGTTGCTGAAGAGACTAAGGTAAATGAGACAACAAAGGCAGCTGAAGAGACGAAGGTAAATGAGACAACAAAGGCAGCTGAAGAAACTAAGGAAAATGAGACAACAAAAGTTGTTGAAGAAACTAAGGTAAATGAGACAACAAAGGCAGCTGAAGAAACAAAGGTAAATGAGACAACAAAGGCAGCTGAAGAAACGAAGGTAAATGAGACAACAAAGGCAGTTGAAGAAACTACAGTAAGTGATACAACAAAGGCTGATGCAGTAATTAAAGCTGATGATACAACAAAAGCTGAAGAGTCGATAAAGACAGGGGATGCGACTAAGAAAGCTGATGATATATCAGGCACAGATGTTACTAAGAAGAGTGGCGAAGTTGCTGGAGATGAAGAACAGGTAACAGGAAAAGACGGAGTGGCAATTGATGGTTCAAGAGTAAGAAAGAATGGTGAAGTTGCTGCTAATGAAGAAGTTGTAAAGACAGGTGACAACAATCATGTCTGGGTATATGTTATAGTTCTTGTAGCAGCAGTTGTTATATTCGGAACAGTTATTGTTATAAGCAAGAAGAATAATAAAAAATAATATTTACTATTAATTATTATTAAGGCACAGCATATATTGTTGTGCCTTTTTTATTGGAGTGGTATTGAAGCACTCTGTTTTTTTATGCTATAATGCAATATGTATGAGTCAAAGTAGGCTCTGAACACAAAATACAGTGAAGAACAAGGAGATGGAAGTTTTATGAAACATTTGATACTTGCATCGGGTTCACCAAGACGAAGAGAATTAATGAGTCAGGTAGGACTTGATTTTACTGTTGTTACAAGTGATGCAGATGAGAATATTAAAGAGATGGAGCCGGAAGATTATGTAAGAGAATTATCTTCTGCTAAGGCACAGTCTGTATTAGAGCAATATGCAGATAAAGAGGATTCTGTAATTGTTATAGGTGCAGATACTATTGTTTACCATAAGGGAGAGATTCTTACCAAGCCTAAGAATGAAGAGGATGCATTCAGAATACTTAAGTCTTTAGAAGGTCAGATACATCAGGTGTATACAGGTGTAACTATATGCAGTGCACATAAGAATGTAAGTTTTTATGAAAAGACTGATGTGTGGGTATATGATATGACTGATGAGGAAATCAGGGATTACATAAGCACAGGAGAGCCTATGGATAAGGCTGGTGCATATGGTATTCAGGGAAAATTCGCAGCATACATTAAGGGGATTGAAGGCGACTATAATAACGTTGTCGGTCTGCCTGTTGCAAGACTTGTACATGAGCTTAAAGTATTTTAAGGAGAAAACATATGGTTAAATTCGTAGCAAGTGACCTTGATGGGACACTGCTTCTTAACGGAGCACAGAGCATTGATGAATCGGCTATACAGTATATCAATAAACTTGTTGACAAAGGCGTTATATTCGCACCAGCTAGTGGCAGGCAGATAACGAGTCTTAAGAGACTTTTTGGCGCTGTCAGTGATAAGCTTGCATATATTGCAGAGAATGGTGCTCTTGTGGAATACAAGGGTGAAACTATTGGAAAGACTGCGATGGATAGGAAGCTTGCGTTAGAGATAATTGAGGATGTAATTGAGCAGCCTAATTGTGAGGTGCTTGTATCAGGAGAACATACGGCATATATTAAGCCTAAGTCTGAAGAATATTATTACAGAATGACAAAAGTGGTCAATTATCATACTACATTAGTCGATAAGTTTACTGACATTGATGAGGATATATTAAAGATAGCTGTGTGTGATATGACAGGAATTAAGAACTCTAAAGAACATTTTATTAACAAATGGAGTGATAAGGCTTCAGTACTTGTATCAGGAGAACTTTACTTAGACCTTATGGATACTAATGTCAATAAGGGGAGAGGAATTGAACAGATACAGAAATATTTCAGCTTAAAACCTGAAGAATGTATGGCATTTGGTGATAATTATAATGATATCGCTATGTTGGATAAGGTATATTATTCATATGTTATGGAGAAAGCTGTAGAAGATGTTAAGAAACACGGGCGTTTCGTAACAGGATGGGTAGAAGGAACATTAAGAGAGCAATTTAAGGATATAAGATAAGGAGATTTAAGTTATGGATAAACATATTGATGAGTGTGCGAAGGTGTTTCTAAGAGATCAGAAACAGCTTTTCGATGAGCCTGTTGCATATGATTTAGAGGAGGCTAAGGAATTCTTAGAGGACTGTATGGCAGTATACTGCAAGGATATTAAAGAGTTAAGAGAAGTTATGGATGATGAAGGTATGGATGTATCTGATTTAAGCAATGATGAGCTTCTTGAGCAGTTAGAAGTATTCAAGCTTGATAATGGCGGATATTTCTTCGTGGAAGGATAGTACAGATGCGTATAAATGTTGTATGTGTAGGCAAGATTAAGGAAAAGTTTTATACCCAGGCAGTTGATGAGTATTCCAAGAGACTTTCAAGATATTGTAAGTTGGATATAGTTGAACTGGCTGATGAGAAAACACCGGATAATGCAAGTAATGTTGTCAATGAACAGATTAAGAATAAGGAAGGGGAGAGAATCCTTTCTGTCATTAAAGATGATGCTTATGTATGTGCACTTGCAATAGAAGGAAAAATGCTTGATTCTGTTGAACTTTCTGAGAAGATTGACAGACTTGGAATAGAAGGAACAAGTAACATAACATTTGTAATAGGAGGCTCTTTGGGACTTGCAGATGCAGTACTTAAGAGAGCTGATTATAAGCTGAGTTTTTCAAGGATGACATTTCCACACCAGCTTATGAGAGTTATTCTTTTGGAACAGATATACAGGGCTTACAGGATTATGAAGAATGAGCCATATCACAAATAATTAAAGAGGATAGAATATGAAAAGAAGAAAAAAACCATTTATTATATTAGCAGTTATTCTTGTTGTAGTTTTATTGGTTGCAGGATATATTAAGTTCTTTAATGGACGTCTGATATATTTTACAACAGGAATGAAGAGCGGTGAGCTTATTAAGACAGCAGGACAGAAGATAACTTATACATGCGAGGCAGATATTCTCATGTCTGATGTGAAGAAGGAATATGAGGAAATGTTTGGCAGTAATATATGGAGAGAGAAAATTGGTGATGCTGATTTTGAAAGCTATATTAAGGACCAGATTAAGAGTAAGTTAATGCGCGTCAAGGCTATGAATGTTAAGGCTAAGGAACGCGGTGTTGTGCTTGGAAGAGAAGAAAAAGATTCTGTGGGTAAGGCTGTTGATGCATTTTACAATGAATTAACAGAATCGCAGATAAGCAGTACAGGAATAACTAAGGATAAACTGAATACAATGTTTACTGAATTTGCAATAGCACAGAAACTCTACGATGACCTTACTTCCAGCATGGATATTGAAGTAAGCGCAGATGAGGCAAGAGTTATTGATATCCAGTATATTGTATCAGATTCAGAGGAAAATATTAATAAGGCATATAATCTTGTGAATTCAGGAAGTTCATTCTTTGCTGTTGCCAAGGAATACAATGCGGATGGCGAATATGAGTACGAACTGAAACGTGGCGAGATGGATGCAGCATTTGAAAAAGCAGCATTCAATCTGTCTACTGGTGAGATGAGCAGTATAGTTGAGTCAGCAGGCAGATATTACATTATAAGATGTACATCGGATAATGATAAGGCTAAGACCGAGGTTAATAAGTCTGCAATTCTTGAAAAGAGAAAGTTAGAGCAGTTTAATACTGATTTTGAGAAATATGAAGCTGGTATATATATGGAATTTAATAATAGCGAATGGAAGAAATTAAGTATTCAGGATGCGTATACGTTGGGAAGCAGCTTTGAGGATACTTTCAATGCGTATTTTGGAAAGTAAAGAGGAGAGTAATTAATAATGGCAGCTAATAAATATGATGCTAACAGTATATCAATACTGGAGGGTCTTGAAGCGGTAAGAATGAGACCAGGTATGTATATTGGAAGTGTCGGAACAAAAGGTCTTAATCATCTTATATATGAGATTGCGGATAATTCAGTGGATGAACATCTTGCGGGTTTTTGTACACAGATAAATGTAACTCTTAATGATGATGGAACAGCAACTATCAAGGATAATGGACGAGGTATTCCTATCGGAATCCATCCTAAAGCCGGAATACCTGCGGTTGAGGTTGTATTTACAGTACTTCATGCAGGCGGCAAGTTCGGAGATGGCGGATATAAGATATCAGGAGGACTTCACGGCGTTGGTGCATCTGTAGTTAATGCACTTTCTGTATGGCTTGAGGTTGAGATAAGAGTTGATGGTGGTGTGTACAAGCAAAGATACGAGCGTGGAAAAGCAACAGCGCCGCTTGAAAAGATTGGTACATGCAGAAAAAATGATACTGGTACAACTGTTACATTTCTTCCTGATGGAGAAATATTTGAAAAGACAAGATTCAAAGCAGACGCGATAAAGAGCAGGCTTCATGAGACTGCATATCTTAATCCGGGGCTTACAATTGAGTTTGAAGATAAGAGAAAGGGCAGCGAGGATAAGGAAACTTTCCATGAGTCTGACGGACTTAAGGCATATATCAAAGACCTTAACAATGGCAAAGAGACAGTATGCGATATCGTCTACTTTAAGAAGAAGCAGGAAGATATTGAGGTTGAAGTAGCATTTCAGTTTGTTAATGAATTTGAGGAAAATATTCTTGGCTTCTGTAATAACATATACACTCAGGAGGGTGGAACGCATATTACAGGCTTTAAGACCAAGTTTACAATGATTATCAACCAGTATGCGAGAGAACTTGGCATCTTAAAGGATAAGGATGCGAACTTTACAGGTCTTGATGTAAGAAATGGTATGACTGCAGTTGTTGCAGTTAAGCACCCTGCACCAAGATTTGAGGGACAGACCAAGACCAAGCTTGATAATCCGGATGCTGGTACAGTTGTTGCAAATGTAACAGGAGACGAGGTACAGCTTTATTTCGACAGACATTTGGACGACCTTAACGCTGTAATTGCATGTGCTGAAAAATCTGCGAAGATACGAAAAGCAGAAGAAAAGGCTAAGACAAATATGCTTACAAAGCAGAAGTTCTCTATAGACAGCAACGGAAAGCTTGCCAACTGTGAGAGCAAGAATCCGGAGGAATGTGAGGTGTTCATTGTTGAGGGAGATTCAGCTGGAGGTTCAGCAAAGACTGCAAGAAACAGAAGAACTCAGGCAATTCTTCCAATCAGAGGTAAGATTCTTAATGTTGAAAAGGCAAGTATAGATAAGGTACTTGCCAATGCCGAGATTAAGACAATGATTAATTCATTCAACTGTGGATTTTTAGAGGGCTACGGCAATGACTTTGATATCAGCAGATTAAGATATAATAAGATTATTATCATGACTGATGCCGATGTGGATGGAGCACATATTGATACACTGCTTCTTACATTTTTCTACAGATTCATGCCTGAGCTTATTAATCAGGGGCATGTATATATTGCCACACCACCTCTTTACAAGGTTGTTCCTAAGAAGGGCGAGGGTGAATATCTATATGATGATAAGGCACTTGAGGATTACAGAAAGAAGCATACGTCAGGAACATTTACACTTCAGAGATACAAAGGTCTTGGAGAGATGGATCCTGACCAGCTATGGGAGACAACTCTTAATCCTGAAACAAGAATTTTAAAGCAGGTTGAGATTGAGGACGCTAGGCTTGCAACTGAGGTTACAGCAATGCTTATGGGTACAGATGTACCACCTAGAAGAGAATTTATATATACGCATGCTAATGAAGCTGAGATTGATGCGTAAAAGCTAAAGGAGTAGAAAATGGCTGAGAAGATTATAAGGACTGAGTATTCTGAGGTTATGCAGAAGTCCTATATAGATTATTCCATGAGCGTTATTACAGCAAGAGCACTTCCTGATGTAAGGGACGGTTTAAAGCCGGTACAGAGAAGAGTGCTGTATGCCATGGACCAGTTGGGGCTTAATTACGACAAGCCTCACAGAAAGTCTGCACGTATCGTTGGTGATACAATGGGTAAATACCATCCACATGGTGACAGTTCAATATATGAGACACTTGTTGTACTTTCACAGGATTTTAAGAAGGGTATGGCGCTTGTTGACGGACACGGAAACTTTGGCTCTATCGAAGGTGACGGAGCTGCCGCCATGCGATATACAGAAGCTAAGTTAAAGAAGTTCACACAGGATGTATATCTTGCTGACCTTGATAAAAATGTTGTGGATTTCGTGCCTAACTTTGATGAGACAGAAAAAGAGCCTGAGGTTCTTCCTGTAAGAGTACCTAATCTGCTTGTAAATGGTGCAGATGGTATTGCGGTTGGTATGACAACTAATATCCCTCCACACAATCTTTCAGAGGTTGTTGATGCAGTATGTGCATATATGGATAATGAGGATATCACAACAGACGAGCTTATGCAACTCTGCCCTGGGCCGGATTTTCCTACAGGTGGAATTGTAATTAATAAAAGCGAGCTTGGTGCAATATATGAGACTGGAACAGGTAAGATTAAGTTAAGAGGCAAGGTTGTATTTGAGCCTGCCAAGAACCGTTCTGAGAAGGACAAGCTTGTTATTACAGAGATTCCATATACAATGATTGGTGCTAACATAGGTAAATTTATATCTGATGTTGTAAGCCTTATAGAAACTAAGAAAACTACCGATATTGTCGACATTTCCAATGAATCTTCTAAGGAAGGAATAAGAATTGTCCTTGAACTTAAGAAGAACGCTGATGTCAAGAATCTTGAAAATCTTCTTTACAAGAAGACCAAGTTGGAAGATACATTTGGCGTAAATATGCTGGCTATCGTTGATGGAAGACCTGAGACCTTAGGTATTAAGGATATAATAAAACACCACATTAATTTCCAGTATGAGCTTGCTACAAGAAAGTACACAACACTTCTTGAAAAGGAGAAGGCTAACAGGGAGATTAAGGAAGGTCTTATAAGAGCATGTGATATTATTGACCTTATTATCGAGATATTACGAGGCAGTGCTAATCTTAAGATGGCTAAGGACTGCCTTGTCAATGGTAATGTCGAGGGAATCAAGTTTAAGTCAGAGCAGTCAAAAAAGCAGGCTGCAGGTCTTGATTTCACAGAGAGACAGGCTGGCGCAATATTAGAAATGCGTCTGTACAAGCTGATTGGCCTTGAAATTCTTAATCTTCAGAAGGAATATGATGAATGTGTCAAGAAGATTGAGAAGTATGAAAAGATACTTGGCAGCAGAAAAGAGATGGCTAAGGTTATCAAGTCTGACCTTCTTAATATTAAGAAGGAATATGGTGTTGAAAGAAGAACTGTAATTGAAGACGGCGAAGCTGCTGTATTTGAGGAAAAGAAGATTCCAGAGATGGAAGTTATGTTTATTATGGACAGATTCGGATATGCAAGAACCATTGATATGGCTGCATTTGAGAGAAATAAAGATGCTGTATTTAATGAGAACAAATATGTCATTCCGGTAATGAACACAGATAAAATCTGCATATTTACTGATACGGGAGACATGCATCAGTTAAAGATAAAGGATCTGCCATTCACTAAGTTCAGAGATAAAGGCACACCGATTGATAATCTGTGTAACTATGACAGCTCTAAGGAGATAATTGTGTACATTACTCCATTTGAACGACTTAAGAATCAGAAAATGCTGTTTGTCACAAGACAGGGAATGATGAAGCTTGTAGACAGCGAAGAATTCCAGGTTGCAAAGCGTACAGTTGCATGTACCAAATTAGCAGATGAAGATAAGCTTATCGGAATGTATTCAACAGACGCAAGAGTAGAGATTTATTCCAAATTCTCGCTTGATGGTGAAATCAAGGAAGAAGAGGTTGTCGAGAGCAACCAGAATGTAATTGTACAGACAGAAAATGGAGTGTTCTTAAAATTTCCATTAACAGACATTCCAATGAAGAAGAAGAGTGCTGTTGGCGTAAGAGGAATCAAGCTTTCAAAAGATGATTATATAGAAGATGTATTTCTGCTTACAGAAGGTGACGAGTTTACAATGGAATATAAGGGCAAGAGTATCAGCTTTGCCAAGATGAAGACGGCACACAGGGATACTAAGGGAACTAAGATAAGAGTATAGTTGTTTAACGGTTGGAGAGTCGAAGAAGTGCTTCACACCATCACAACTAAGGTAAGCTGTCCTAGTGGCTGT
>ENA-OPDE01000443-OPDE01000443.1-human-gut-metagenome-genome-assembly--contig:-NODE-443-length-22562-cov-4.080286_pt1 | contig 22562 bp, 14 predicted proteins | sample MGYA00241261_ERZ501502 | MGnify/ENA primary metagenome ERZ501502 (study PRJEB25962, sample SAMEA2042450) | human gut metagenome | biome: human gut; feature: human-associated habitat; material: faeces... | reverse complement strand
TCTAGCTTTTTCGACGTTTTTCTGTTGCAAAAACACGCCCATTCTGCCCTATCCTGCAAGACTCTTTTTTTCATATTTCATTGTCCGCCGCACAAACCGCGCGCAAATCCCTTATAAAACAACAGCAATTCGTGAAAAATCAAACGACACAGTATTTCGACCTGTTTTTCAATTAATTGTGTTGACAATTTTGCGAAAAAGGTTGAATTTAACATCCAAAAGTGGTATACTATAGCCATCCCAATAAAAAGGAGCGATGATTATGCGTTATAAGATTACTGGAAGAAATATCAATGTTACCCCGGGGTTAAAAGCAGCTGTAGAGGAGAAGATCGGAAAGTTAGAGCGATATTTCAATCAGGACACTGAAGTGAATATCACACTTACGGTTGAGAAAGATCGTCAGAAGATCGAGGTTACCATCCCTGTCAAAGGCACCATCATCCGTGCAGAGCAGGAAAGCAACGATATGTATGTATCCATCGACCTGGTAGAAGAAGTCATCGAGCGTCAGCTCAGAAAATATAAAAACAAACTGGTAGCAAAGAATCAGGAAGGTAACAACTTCAGCAAGACGCTTTTTGAGACAGAAGAGTCAATTGAAGACGGTGAAGTAAAAATTGTCCGCACAAAAAGATTCGGAATCAAACCAATGTATCCAGAAGACGCATGCGTACAGATGGAATTACTTGGACATAACTTCTTTGTATTCTTAAATGCAGAAACAGAAGAAGTCAATGTTGTGTATAAGAGAAAAGGTAACACGTATGGTCTGATTGAACCGGATTTCTCTGATGAAGATTAAGAATGAAAGATTAAAAATTGAATAGGCTATGGATAGAGGCTGTAGAGAAGTTCTACAGTCTCTATTATATTCTGAGGAAATATAATTAACATGGAAGATTCAAAGAAAATATTAAAAATTATTGAAAATTTAAAATTACAAATGCAGGAACAAAAATGTATTTATCGATGGTTGGAAGATGGAACAATTGATAAGGTAGTATGTAAATTTAATGCCCCTATTGAGTTAGAGGAATTGCAAAAAATTTACCAAAAGTATCCAAATATAAAACTGCCAGAATCGTATATTGCCTTTTTGAAATGCTCTAATGGGGCTCAGCTCTATGAAAGCTTAACTTGTAAAGCATCAACTATTTGTACAATTTATTCTTTGCAAGAAGCGTTTGTACATAGAGAAAATTTACATCAGAGTATTTTATTTCAAAATGAAGATATGAAGGACTTGCTTCCAATTTTACTTCTTGAAGATATTGGAGAAATTTTTTTGGATACAAAAGTTTCGGATGGAGAAGAATATCTACTATATCCTTTTCCAGAAGATAAGAGATTTCCCTATTCATTTGCTGATTGGTTAGGAAAATTTGTTGTTGCACAGGGAAATGAATATTGGAATTGGTAAAATGGATAGAGGCTGTAGAGAAGTTCTACAGTCTCTATTTTTGCGTGCAAAATGAAAAAAGTACCTTGAATTTCCAAAACTACCATGCTAGTATACTAGTTATAGAGAACTTGATAACAAAATCTATAAAGATGAGATAGGGATGGTGGATACGAAGGATGATAGAAATCTTAGAGGGAACACACGAGACAATCAACTATGGTAATCCATTAGGACTTAGATTGTTTCATAATGTAGACTACGAGGATTACCCGGAGCACTGGCATACTGCGATTGAAATCATTATGCCGATTCATGAAGGATATAACGTGATTGTCGGAAGTAAAAAGTATTGTTTAAAAGAAGGAGATATTTTAATTATCAACCCGGGTGTACTGCATGGATTGGAAGTACCGCCAACTGGGGAACGTATTATCTTACAATTCAGCGACTACTTATTATATTCGTTAAAAGAAATGGAGACACTGTTAAATGTGCTTCCGCCTGTGCTGTATTTATCAGAGGAAGAAGACACGCAGAGATTATACAGTTTTGTAAAACGTCAGATGGATTCCATTATTGTGGAGTATGATGAGGAAAAGGCATTTTTTAATGCAGTCATTTACGCAAAATTAATTGAAATATTTGTACATATCGGACGAAATGTTATAAGCGGAGGTCGAAAGAATAAAAATCAGGTTTTGCGCACAGAAAATAATCCGGAAAAGAAAAAGGAATATATGGAAACGATTATGAGTGCCTGTAATTATATTAATCAGCACTATCAGGAAGCTCTTTCTTTGGAAGAGGTGGCAGAATTCAGTGGATTTTCCAAGTTCCATTTTACAAGGATTTTTAAGCAGTGTATGAATATGACATTCTATGAATATCTGAATCAGAAGCGGATTTCAAGGGCAGAGGAATTGCTTAGTACGACCGGAGAAAGTGTGACGGAAATCGCAATGAGCTCCGGATTTTCTTCAATTAGTGCATTTAACCGTACCTTTAAATCAATAAAAGGATGTTCACCATCGGAGCATCGTGGAAAAATCGGTACCGATGAGATGTGCAGGAAAAAATAAGAATCCCATTTTCGGGGTTCTTATTTTTGTTGTATAAAAAGAAAGCAAGAATCGGGAAACACTCGGCAACATTAAGGGAGAATTTTTACAGGGAATCCTTTATGATAAGGGTAAAATAAAAAAATGAGTAAATTCAGAATAGAGTAGAAAAAAGGAGGCCGTTATGAGTCAGCCAATCAAACTTCCAAAACTTCTGCAGGAAGGCTGTGTATTACAGCGTGGAGAAAAAACAAGAATCTGGGGATGGTACAAACCACAGGCAGAGCTTGAGGTTACATTTCAGGAGAAAGTTTACAGAACCAAATGTGATGCGGAAGGAACATTTGAGACAGAAATTTCCTGTGAAAAAACCGGTGGTCCTTATGTGTTGAGCATAAAAAGTGAAGATGGACAGGAGACAGTCGTAAAAGAGGTTTATGTGGGAGATGTATTTGTCTGCTCTGGACAGTCTAACATGGAACTTCCGATTACAAGAGTGCGTGAAATGTTTCCGGATGAACCGGGAAATGCAATGGTACACCAGTATAAAGTGGAAGAATGTCCGGTGTTTACAGGGGCATTAAAAGAACATAAAGAAGCAGGCTGGAATGAATGTGTGGGAATGCCACTAGAAGAGACAACTGCACTGGGATATTTCTTTGGAGATATGATTCAGAAAAAAGAGCAGGTTCCGGTCGGAATCATCAACATCAGCAAAGGGGGAACTCCGGTAGAAGCATGGATGAGTGAAGAAGCCTTGGCAGATTACCCGGAGTTTTTAGAAGTAAAAGAGCGTTTTGCACAAGACGGATATATTGAAAATCTGCTCAGTGCACAGGATAAAAAAGAAAATGCATGGCATGAACTGCTTTCAAAGAAAGAGGCAGAGACAGAGGATGCACCGTGGAACATCTTGGAAGTTCCGAGCTGGTTTGATAAACAGGGACTTGAAAACTTCAGTGGATTACTACATTTAAAGAGAACTTTTGAAGTGCCAAAAGAACTGGCAGGAAAATCTGCAATTTTAAAAATGGGAACGCTTGTGGATAGTGACCGTATCTTTATCAACGGAGAAAAGGTGGGAGAAACCGGTTATTGTTTTCCGCCGAGAATTTATCCGGTACCGGAGGGACTTTTAAAGGCAGGAGAAAATGAAATCTTTATCCGTCTGGAGTGTCGTGATGGAAAAGGTCGTATCACTCCGGATAAACCTTGTGATGTATGTTTTGAATCAGGAGAAAAAATCAGCCTTCGTGGAACATGGGACTATCAGGTGCGTGTAGTCAGCGAACAGGCTCCGACGCTCACCTTTATTACAAGACAGCCAACCGGAATGTATCAGGGGATGGTTGCACCGTGTACCAACATGACCGTAAAAGGAGTGCTGTGGTATCAGGGAGAATCCAATGAGTGGTATCCGGAAAGTTATGAAGATTTGATTCAGAAGATGATTTTGGACTGGAGAGCACATTGGAAACAGGAAGAACTGCCGTTTATTGTGATTCAGCTTCCGGCTTGTGGAATGGATAACCGTGGAGATGGCGCATGGGCAGTCATTCGTGAAGCCCAGAAAAATGCAGCAAAACTTCCAGATGTGGCAGTTACTGTAAACTTAGATTTGGGAGAATACAATGATTTGCATCCACTTAATAAAAAAGGTGTGGCACACCGTGCTTATCTTGCAGCAAGAAAAGTGATGTACAAAGAAGAGATTATCAGTGAAGGACCAAAGCTGATTTCTTATGAAAAAACAGCAGATGGCGTAGAATTTATTTTTGATACACAGGATGGACAGCCACTGGAAATTGTCTGCGGAAACAGCGTAAATGAATTTGAAACTGCAAAAGCAGATGGAGTATTTTATCCGGCAAAAGCGGAAATTGAAGATACGAAAGTAAAAGTATTTGGAGAAGAAATTAAAAAAGTGCGTTATGCATGGAAGGATTCCCCACTTGATGGTCTATTAAAAAATAAAGAGGGACTTTTGACAGCTCCGTTTGAGATAGAAATAAAGTAGAGAATCAAGCCTAAATCGGACAGAAAAAAGTAAAGGAACAGGAGCGGAAGATGAAACGATTATTTAATGATGGATGGGAGTTTTGTAAACAGCCCCTTGAGACAAGCTTAGAACAGGTACAGAAAAAAATGCAGGATTTTTATGCAGTAGGAATCCCGCATGACTGGATGATTTCCCAGGTGGAAAATTTATACGAAGACGGAATGGGCTGGTATCACAAGAAATTCAACTGGACAAAAGAGGAAGAAGAACTGGTTGTACTTCGGTTTGATGGAATTTACATGGACAGCCGTATCTATGTAAATGGAGTACAGGCAGGAGAATGGAAATACGGATACACAACATTTGAAGTGGACGTTACGGATCTGTTAAAAGACGGCGAGAATGAAATCTTTGTATCGATTACTTTTCAGACTCCAAACAGCCGTTGGTATACCGGAGCCGGGATTTATCGTAATGTATGGTTAAAAAGGCTTCCTTTGGAACATTTTGTATCAGATGGAATTTATTTTTCAGCCAAAAAAGAAGATGAAAATGTATGGCAGGTAGAGATTGATGCCGAGGTTGAAGCAGCAAGCGAACTGCAGGTGGTTTATGAATTAAAAGCAAAAAATTCAGAAACGATTCAGAAACTTGTCGGGGAAGAGACTGTAACAAAAGAAGACGGCATTTATGTGCATCATTTAAAGGCAAAAGTGAACCACCCGGATATCTGGGATGTAGCACATCCGGATTATTATGATTTAATCGTTTCTTTATATAAGGGAACAGAATTAATTGAGCAGGAAGTGCAGAATGTCGGTTTCCGTACAATTGAATTGAATCCAAATCAGGGATTTTTATTAAATGGAAGAAAAGTAAAATTAAACGGTGTCTGTGACCATCATGACCTGGGATGTCTTGGAACTGCTTTTCATAAAAAGGCAATGAGAAGAAAATTTGAACTCTTAAAAGAGATGGGAACTAATGCAGTCCGTCTTTCTCACAATATGCCGGCACCGGAAGTCATGGAACTGGCAGATGAGATGGGACTTTTGATTGTGACAGAAGCTTTTGATATGTGGGAATCTTCTAAGAATCCGTATGATTATGCAAGATTTTTCCCTGAATGGTATGAAAGAGATGTCAAAAACTGGGTGAAACGTGACAGGAATCATCCAAGTCTGATGATGTGGAGTATCGGAAACGAAATTTATGATACCCATGTCGGTGATAAGGGACAGTACTGGACTCGTATTTTAATAGAAGAAGTACGAAAATACGACCCGAGAAACAATGCCGAAGTGACGATTGGTTCGAACTATATGCCGTGGGAAAACGCACAGAAATGTGCGGATATCGTAAAAAATGTCGGATATAACTATGGAGAGAAATATTATGCAGACCACCATAAAAATCATCCGGAATGGGTCATTTATGGAAGTGAGACTGCTTCGATTGTACAGAGCCGTGGAATCTATCATTTCCCATACCGCCAGTCTGTACTGACAGATGAAGATGAGCAGTGTTCTGCTCTTGGAAATTCCACAACAAGCTGGGGTGCAAAATCGGTTGAAGCATGTATTCAGGCAGAAGCAGAACATCCGTATTCCTGTGGACAGTTTATTTGGACCGGATTTGACTATATCGGAGAGCCGACTCCGTATCACACAAAAAATTCTTATTTTGGACAGATTGATACAGCCGGATTTTTTAAGGATTCTTTCTATTTATATAAGGCGGGATGGGTCGATTATAGAAAAGAACCATTTGTGCATATTTTCCCATACTGGGATTTTAATGACGGACAGTTTATTGATGTAAGAGTCTGCTCCAATGCGCCGGTTGTGGAATTGATTTTTAATGGCAAGAGTCAGGGAATCTGTACATTAGATGCAAAGAGTGGAAAACAGCTTGCTGGACATTGGCAGATTCCTTATGAAGAGGGCGAACTGCGTGCGGTTGCCTGTGACGAAGAAGGAAATGAAATCGCAGAAGATGTTCAACATTCGTTTAAAGATGCGGAAAAAATCTGCTTAAAAGCATCCGAAAGTGAACTGCTTGCAGACGGTGAAGATTTATTATTTGTAGAAATTTCAATGAGAGATAAAGACGGATATCCGGTTCAAAATGCAAACAACCGTGTCTGGATTGAAGCGGAAGGCGCCGGAGTCTTAGTTGGAACAGATAACGGAGACAGTACCGATACCGAGCAGTATACTTCCGGAAGTAGAAGGTTATTCAGCGGAAAACTCTTAGCAGTATTTAAGACAAAAGACAAAGCAGGAGATTTAAAAATCCGTGTCAGCAGTGCAGGAATGAAAACAAAAGAACTGGTCATTCCGGTAAAAGAAGCAAAAGTAAGAGAAGGAATCAGTCTGCTTGCTTATGAAGGAGTAAGAAAAGCAGAACCGGAAAAAACAGAGGATGTGGAAGTGAGAAACATTTATCTGGAAAGCGAAAATGGTCTGCATCTGCATGAAGAAAATCAGGAAACGATCGTAAAAGCACATTTTAGTCCGGCAAATGCAAAAGATAAAGAATTAATCTGGAGTATTGTAGATGATGCGGGGATTCCGTTAAAGATTGCAACAACTGAAGAAATCGGGGACGGTCGCGTAAAAGTAACCGCAAAGAGTGATGGGAATTTCAGACTTCGCTGTATGTCAAAGAGCGGAACAGACCATATCTGTATTATTTCTTCCCTGGAATTTATTATTACAGGACTTGGAAAAGCCTTTACCGACCCTTATGAATTTGTAAGTGCCGGTTTGTATAACTACAGCAAAGGTGAAATCGGAAACGGGAATGAACATGGAGTGGCGACTGCAAGAGATGGAGAAAGTCAGGTTGGATTTAGAAATATTGACTTTGGCGTGTATGGTTCTGACGAAATTACCGTTCCGGTTTTTGCACTGACCGATGACCCTTATGAAATTGAAATTTATGAAGGCATGCCGGATGAAGGAGGCAGCCTGCTTGGCAAATTTATCTATCAAAAGCCAAAAATGTGGAATGTTTATCAGTTAGAAACTTTCCATTTGAATAAGAGACTGCGTGGAATCAGCGAAATCTGCTTTGTACTTCGTGAGAAGGTTCATATCAAAGGATTCTGGTTTAAACGCTATAATCGTGCATGGCAGACACTTGTGGCAGGAGAATGCGACAAGATTTACGGAGACAGCTTTGAACGTGCAGGAGAAGAAATTCATCAGATTGGAAATAATGTTACCATTTGTTTTGAGCAGATGGATTTTGGCGAAAAAGGAACAAAGAGTCTTGTAATTTGTGGAAGTACTCCGCTTGAAAAGAATACGATTATTCTGAAATTTGCCAAAGATGGAGTTGAAGAACAGAGAATGGTTGAATTTATGGGAACAAAGACGAAACAGAGCTTTGAGATAGAACCGATTTACGGAGTTAACGATGTAAGTCTGGTATTCCTTCCGGGAAGCAACTTTAACTTTACGAGTATCTGTTTTTGCGAAGCATAAAAAATAAGACAGGGACTGCATGGGAAAAACAGGCAGTCCTTGTTTTTATTAAGGTGTTAATTTGCAAGATGTGAGCAATTTATGAGGAAAGATATGGAAAATAGCCAGAAGAAATAGCAAAAATTGGGCATTTTTTAGCAAGATGTGACTAGCCAAATGGGAAAATGCATAAAAACATACAAGTATTATGCACATGTTGCTAAAATAATGGCAAAAAAAGAAATGCATAAGTGCTAACCGTACGATATAATTGGCTTATCAAGTGGAACACAAGAAAGTTTAGTTGAAAGGGAGGAGCAACGAAATGAAAAAACAGAAAGACAATGTACAGGTTCCGCAGTCAGGTCAGATAGCAGTTAATACAAAAGAACATTCACTGCTGAGACATATTAAAAAAGAGTGGAGATTATATTCTTTAATGATTATCCCTCTTTTATATTACATTATTTTCAAGTATGTACCGGTAGTCGGAAATATCATTGCTTTCAGACGCTATAAGGGAGGTCCGAATATCCTTGGTGAATATTGGGTAGGATTTCGGTACTTTGAACAGTTTATCAAAGACCCTCAGTTCTGGCAGGCATTTTGGAACACACTGAGATTAAGTATCGGATATTTATTAGTGCGTTTCCCGGTTACTTTAATCTTTGCACTTCTTCTGAATGAAATCAGAAAGAAAATGTGGAAGAAATCCGTGCAGACAATTTCTTATCTGCCACACTTTATCTCACTGGTAGTTGTCTGTGGTATGGTAAAAGAATTGTTAGCAGCACAAGGACCAATCAACAAATTGATTGAGATGTTTGGAGCTGATAAAATCGCATTTATGTCTGAACCAGGTTGGTTCGATTTTGTATACATCGCATCTGGTGTATGGCAGGCATTAGGATGGGGTACAATCCTTTATCTGGCAGCAATGACAGGTATTAACACTGAATTATATGAAGCAGCATCTATGGATGGTGCAGGAAGATTCCAGCAGGTTATTCATGTAACAATTCCGGGAATCATGCCAACAATCATGACCCTGTTAATCATGGATATCGGTGGTATCGTAACATCAAGCAACATGCAGAAAATCTTGTTGTTATACAACCCACTGAATCAGCAGAGAGCCGACATCATTGGAACTTTGGTATATAGAATGGGTATTACAGGTGGTAACTTCAGTTACGCCGCAGCAGTTGGTCTGTTTGAAGGTGTAATCGGTCTGATTCTTGTTACATCTGCAAACTTCTTATCTAAGAAATTTACAGAAACATCATTATGGTAGAAAGGAGTACAGGAAGAAAATGAACAATATGAAACCAACAAAAGGATATCGTGCCTTTCAGGTCATTAATACGATTATTATGATTTTTGTCATCTTTATTACCCTGTATCCTTTTGTATATCTTGTAGCACAGTCATTCAGCAGTGATGCTGCTGCAAGTGCCGGAAAAGTTACTTTTTATCCAATCGGATTTAACGTAAACACTTACAAATATATCTTAAGAGATAATCAGTTCTTCCGTTACTATGGAAATACCATTTTTTATACAGTAGTCGGAACTTTTATCTCTGTAGCATGTACAGCGCTGATTGCATATCCGCTGTCAAAGCCAAGATTAAGATTAAACAAAGTAATTACACCGTTAGTTGTATTCACCATGTATTTTGCAGGTGGTATGATTCCAAACTACATTGTAATCACACAGTGGTTAGGTCTTCAGGACAGTATGTGGTCAATCATTCTTCCAAATGCAATCAGTACATTCAACTTACTGGTTATGAAATCTTTCTTCGCAGGACTTCCGGAAGAACTTGAAGAAGCAGCAGCAATCGACGGAATGAATACTTATCAGATTTTCTTAAAAATCATTATTCCGTTATCCAAACCAATCATTGCAACCATGTGTCTGTTCTATATGGTAACCATGTGGAATGAATGGTTCACGCCAATGCTGTACTTAGATTCAAAAGACAAATGGCCGGTTGCTCTGTATGTAAGACAGTTAGTAGAGGGGGCAAATAATACGGAAATCGGTTCTTCCGATGCAAGTAGTGTACAGGCAACTGTAAAATCTGCAACCATGGTATTAACATCTATCCCGATTATCTGTGTTTATCCATTCGTACAGAAATACTTTGTACAGGGGATGACAATCGGAGCAGTAAAAGGCTGATACTTAACAAGTTTTAACAGGGTACGCTAAGGCGTACCCGCATATAAGGAAATTTATAATTTAACTATGTGAATTGCGTATGATTAAACGTACGTTAAAAAATCATAACTTAAGGAGGTAATTATGAAAAAGAAACTCGTAGCAATGACACTTGTGTTAGCTATGGCTGGCACTACATTAGCAGGCTGTGGCGGCAGCAAATCATCAGACAGCAAAGACGGACCGACTCTTTCAGCAGAAGATGCAGACAAAGACCTTGATTACACTTATGGAGAAGACGAAACTTTCCATTCAGACGAAGCAGTAAAATATTCCATGATGTACTCTGACCATGAAAACTATCCTTACAATGAGGACTGGTTACTTTGGAAAGCAATCGAAGAAAAAACAAATGTAACATTTGACCTGACAATCGTTGCAAGAACAGATTACAATGATAAAGTTTCTGCTTCTGTAAACAGTGGTAGTGCTCCTTACATCATTCCAAAAACTTATGATTCTACTGCTTACGAAGACAGCGGTCAGATTGTTCCAATCAGTGACTGGGTTCAGTACATGCCGAACTATCAAAAATGCGTAAAAGACTGGGGCATGGAAGACGACTTACAGCAGATTCTGGCATCCAACGGTAAATACTATCGTCTGCCGGGTATGTGGGAGACAACAGCCGGTGGTTACTCTCTTGCAATTCGTAAAGATGTATTTGAAGCAGCAGGTGTAGACCTTTCAAATGAAAGCTCCTGGACATGGGATGACTTTTATGAAGCATTAAAGAAAGTAAAAGAATATACAAAAGCAGATTATGTATGGTCTGATGGATTTGGGTTCGGAAGTACCATGAATATCGCTGCAACAGTTTATAACGTAACAGGTGGTTACTCCAATGACGGTGGTGACTGGGGCTTAAAAGATGGTACAAAATTTGACTTTGATAAAGGAGAATTCTACTTCGCTGATACAACAGACGAATACAAAGAATACCTCACAATGTTCCACAAAATGTACGAAGATGGTTTAATTGACCCTGAAACATTTACACAGGATACCACACAGGCGCAGGCAAAATTCTTCCGTGGTGATTCTTATGTCTTAAATATGAACTATCAGATTTATTCTGATATCCAGAATGGTAAAATGCAGGTCGATGGAGCTGAATTATACTTCCTGACTCCTCCGGCAGGTTCCGCAGGACAGTTAAAAGTTTCCAGCGCAGCTGGTCGTCTTGAAAATGGTATTATGATTACTCAGAATGCTTTAGATGAACTTGGTGAAGAAGGATTTATCAAAATGCTTCGTTTCATCGACTGGTTATGGTACTCAGACGAAGGACAGACTTTATGTCTGTGGGGTGTTGAAGGTGAAACCTATACAAAAGATGATGATGGAAATATCGTATTAAACTCTGACATCTACTATAATGGTATTAACCCAGGTGCAGAAAAACAGTTAAACGTAGACTATGGATTTGGTAACGGTGTATTTGCTTACGGCGGTTCTAAAGAACTTCAGTATTCTAAATTCTCTGATGGAGAAAAAGAATGGAACGAAAGAGTAAATGCAAGCAAAGAAGATATCCAGTTAAAACCACCAATTCTTGCTGATGAAATGCAGAAAGAAGAAATGAACTTAGTTAAGACTCCTCTTATGGACTATGTAAATACAGCAGCTCTGGAATTCATCACTGGTAAACGTGATCTGGATAAAGACTGGGATGCTTACGTAAAAGACTGTGAAAACAAAGGCAGCCAGAAATACGTAGACGAAGCAAACGAAATTTATCAGGATACAAAAGACCTTCTTAAATAATTAAAATAAGCAGTAACCAGAGAAAAGAATCTGGCAGCGCAAGCTGTCGGGTTCTTTTTAGAACAAAAAACATGGAAATAAACCTGGAGGATGTATGGCTACATTAGAAATTTCAAAGAATAAGGGACTTTATTTTGTAATTCCAGAAGAATGTGGAACCGGTGTGAAAAAAGTAGCAGGCAAAGTGGCAAAAGATGTAGAGGGGACACTCTCATTTTGTCCTGAAATCTGTGAAACAGCTGTACCGGCAAAACAGGCAGTGATTGCAGTGACTGCAGGAAGCGGAAAACTGGCAGAAACACTGTGCAGTAAGATTTCAAAACTTGGACAGGTAGAAGGAAAACGGGAATCTTATGCGTTTATTGTGGCAGAAAATCCGGTAGAAGGAATTGAAAGCGCACTTGTTATTTACGGAAGTGATAAACTTGGAACCATTTATGGACTGTTTCATCTGTCAGAGTTGTTAGGTGTGACAGCAATGGTTGACTGGGGAGACTGCCAGTACGTGAAACAGGACTCTTTTATCTTAAAAGAAGAGGATTCTTTTGTATCAAAAGAGCCGTCTGTGAAATACAGAGGATTTTTCATCAATGATGAATGGCCATGCTGTGGAAACTGGGCAACTTCTCATTTTGGAAGTTTTAATGCAAAAATGTATGACCATATTTTTGAATACCTCCTCCGTATGAAAGGAAATTATTTATGGCCGGCGATGTGGGCGGAAAACTTTATGTTAGACGGTCCGGATTTGGAGTCTATGAAACTGGCTGATGAATACGGAATTTATATCGGAATGTCTCATCATGAACCTTGTATGCGTTCCGGTGCAGAATACAGCAAGGTGAGAGGACCGAAAAGTCCGTATGGAGATGCATGGAGCTATGTGACAAACAAAGAAGGAATCTTAAGATTCTGGGAGGACGGTGTGAAACGAAGCATCGGTCACAATGTATTTCCAACAGTCGGAATGAGAGGAGAAAACGACAGCAAGATGCTGGGCGAAGATTCTCTGATTTCCGATAATGTACGTCTGTTAAAAGAAATTATTACAAAACAGCGTGAGATGATTCATGAACATCTGGAAACGGACGGAAAGAAAGTACCGCAGTTATTTGCAGTTTATAAAGAAGTAGAAGATTACTATTTTGGTGGTGGAAGCGAAGAAGGACTGCGTGGATTTAAAGAACTTGAGGACGTAACCTTACTGCTTTGCGAAGACAACTGGGGCAATATGAGAGCACTTCCGGAAGCGTTTGAGAGAAATCATAAAGGTGGATTTGGAATGTATTTCCATCTGGATTATCATGGAGACCCTGTTTCTTATGAATGGGTTTCTTCTACCGAACTTTCCAAGATTTGGGAGCAGATGACAGAAGCTTATGAATACGGAGTAAGAGAACTCTGGATTGTCAATGTCGGAGATGTGAAATTCCAGGAATTTCCGTTAAATTACTTTATGGATTTGGCATATGATTTTGAAAAATGGGGTTCTTTGGCACCGAACAGCACAAAAGAATATACCAAAGCATGGATAGAGTCTGTATTTGGAAGCTATACTTCAAAAAAAGAACGAGAAGAAATTCAGGAAGTATTAGAAGGCTATTTGAAAATCAATGCATTAAGAAAACCGGAATCTTTAAATGATACGGTTTACCATCCGGCACATTACTTAGAATGTGAAAAACTGCTCTCTTTTTGTGGAAAACTCGAGGAAAAGAATGAAAGGCTGTGGAAAATTTTAGAAGAGCGTGGTATGGGAGATGCTTACTTCAGTATGATTTATTTCTCAGCAGAAGCATCCTTTAATTTACTGAAAATGCATCTTTATTCTGGAAAAAACCACTTATATGCTTCTCAGGGCAAAGCGGTTGCAAACGAGTATGACAAGCTAGTGGAAGCCTGCATCGAAAAAGATGAAGCTTTGAAAACTCAGATGGCAGAATTTAAAGATGGAAAATGGGCAGGAATGGAACTGGCTTCTCATATTGGATTTACAAACTGGAATGATGAAGACTGGAGATATCCGGTGCGTCACATCGTTCGTCTGCCGAAAAAACCGAGACTGGTTGTGACAAGAGCAGATAAAACACAGCATTATACGAACCAGTATTTCCCGATTACACTTGTGATTGATGATTTCGTAGTTTCTTCTAGCAAAAAGGCTAAAATTCAAATTGCAAATGGTGGTCAGGGAAGCGTAAAATGGAAGATACAGGAAGGTGCAAGAAAAGTCGGATTAGATGGAATAGCACACGAATCCGGAGAAGGAAGCAGATGCGAATGGCTGGAATTTTCCCAGATATCAGGAGAGACTACACTTCAGGACGAAGTTGAAATTTCTTTAAAAGAAGAAAATCTCCCGCTTGGAGAAGAAGTATCCTGCAGTTTTGAAATTAAGACAGAAACTGAGTTTGTTCCGGTTCTGGTAAAAGCACTGAAAAAAGATACCAGTGCACTTCCGGAAGGTGCATTTCTTGCAGAGCATGGCATGTTTGTAATAGACGCTGTACATTATGCAGATAAACAGGCAGGGCTGTATGAGGGAGAAGCCGTAGAGTTTAAAGAACTGTATGATTTTGGAAAATATCAGAGCGGAATCAAGGCATTTCCGGTAACGTCGTCATTTGATTCAAAAGAAAATGCCCCTTCTGTTACTTATGAACTTTACAGCGAAGAAGAAAAAGATTGTTTTTTAAATCTTTATACTTCTCCTGCGAATCCACTGATTTATGGCGGAAAACTTTCGGTGGAAGTTTCTGTAAATGAAGGAGCCGGAAAGCTGGTTGAATTTACAAAAGCCGGTTACAAGGGTGGAGAACCGGGCTGTATACCATGGGAACAGGCAGTATTAAATCAGGAACACGTAGGAAGTACAGAGATTTCTTTGAAAAAGGGACTCAATAAAATTACAGTATTTGCAAGAGAAGCCGGAATGGTATTAGAACGTCTGGTGGTTTATCCAAAAGATATGGAACGTGCAGTATCTTATCTTGGAGAAAAAGAATGCATCAGGGTAACACCTGCAGAGAAATAAATCAGGTACTTATAAAATCGAATACAGAAAAAAGAAAGTGAGGAATTAAACAATGGCAGTCAAAATGAAAATGAAGACAGCAGTAATGACAGATTTACAGAAAGTAGAAATTCAGGAACGTGAAGTTCCGACACCGAAGAGTGATGAAGTACTTGTAAAAGTAGAATATGTAGGAATCTGTGGTTCTGACTTACATTACTATGAATCAGGAAGAATCGGAGATTTCATCGTAGAAACTCCTTTCGTACTGGGACATGAAGCAGGTGGTACTGTTGTGGAAGTTGGCGAAAATGTAAAACACTTAAAAGTTGGTGACAGAGTTGCCTTAGAGCCAGGAAAAACCTGTGGAAAATGCGAATTCTGCAAACAGGGTAAATACAATCTGTGTAAAGACGTTGTATTCTTCGCAACTCCGCCGGTAGACGGTGTATTCCAGGAGTATGTTGCACATGAAGCTGACCTTTGCTTTAAACTGCCGGAAAACGTAAGCACAATGGAAGGTGCATTAATTGAGCCATTAGCAGTTGGTATGCATGCCGCAAATCAGGGAGGTGCTCATCTTGGACAGACAGCAGTTGTGACAGGTGCAGGATGCATCGGTCTTGTAACTCTGCTTTCTTTGAAAGCAATGGGTGTATCTAATGTAATTGTAGTTGATATTATGGAAAAACGTCTGCAGAAAGCATTGGAACTTGGAGCAACAGCAGTTATCAACGGAAAAGAAGAAGATACGGTTGCCCGTATTATGGAACTGACAGGTGGAAGAGGATTTGACCTCGGAATCGAAACCGCAGGTTCTCAGATTACAGCTTCCCAGTTAATAAAAGGTGCAAATAAAGGCGCAACTATCGTATTTGTCGGATACAGTGCAAGCGGTGAAATGACACTGCCAATCGGTATGGCACTTGACAAAGAACTGACATTTAAAACTGTATTCCGTTACAGAAATATTTATCCGATGGCAATCGATGCAGTTGCTTCCGGAAAAATCAATATCAAAGATATCGTAACAGACTACTTTGAGTTAGATGATATTCAGAATGCACTGGATTCCTGCGTAAAGAATAAAGCAGATATCGTAAAAGGTGTAATTAAAGTCTGCTAATAAAATAGTCTGCTGATAAATAAAGAGAGGAATTGAGGAAAAAGATGAGAGACAGAAAAAAAGCAAGAGAACGGGCAGAAGCACTGGTTTCACAGATGACAGTAGATGAGATGGCAAGTCAGTTAAAATTCGATGCTCCGGCAATTGAAAGACTTGGAATTCCTGCATATAACTGGTGGAATGAAGGACTTCACGGAGTAGCAAGAGCCGGTACAGCAACCGTATTCCCGCAGGCAATCGCAATGGCGGCAGCGTGGGATACAGATTTAATGAAGGCAGAGGCTTCTGTTATTTCAGAAGAAGCACGTGCAAAATATAATGAGTCTATAAAGCATGGAGACAGAGACATTTACAAAGGGCTTACTTTATGGTCTCCAAATGTAAATATCTTCCGTGACCCAAGATGGGGAAGAGGACATGAAACTTATGGGGAAGACCCGACTTTAACATCCAGACTTGCAGTTCCATTTATCGAAGGACTGCAGGGTGATGGAGAATATTTAAAGACAGCAGGATGTGCAAAACATTTTGCAGTTCATTCCGGACCGGAAGCACTTCGTCATTCTTTCGATGCAAAAGCAAACAAGAAAGATATGTATGAAACCTATCTTCCAGCTTTTGAAGCCTGCGTAAAAGAAGCGGATGTAGAAGCAGTGATGGGAGCTTACAACCGTACAAACGGAGAACCGTGCTGTGCAAGTGAAGAACTGATGGAACATATTCTTCGTGAAGACTGGAAATTTGAAGGTCATTATGTATCAGACTGCTGGGCAATCCGTGATTTTCATGAACACCATATGGTAACCAAAAACGGTGTAGAATCTTCAGCACTGGCATTAAATAAAGGCTGTGACTTAAATTGTGGCTGTACTTATCTGTGTTTAAAAGAAGCATTAAATAAAAGACTGACTACAAAAGAAAAAGTAAAAGAGGCTGCAATCCGTCTCTTTACTACAAGATTTTTGCTTGGAATGTTCGACGAGACTGAATTTGATAAGATTCCGTATACAGCAGTAGAATCCAAAGAACATCTGGAACTTTCCAGAAAAGCAGCAGAAGAAAGCATTGTTCTTCTTAAGAATAATGGAATCTTACCGCTCAAAAAAGAAGAACTTAAGATTATCGGTGTTATCGGACCAAATGCAGATAACAGAAGCTCTCTGGATGGAAATTATCATGGAACAGCTTCCCGTTATATTACAGCACTTGAAGGAATTCAGGATTATGTCGGCGATGATGTAAGAGTCATGTATGCAAAAGGAAGTCATTTATTTCTGGATAAAGAAGAAGCGCTTGCACAGGAAGATGACAGAATTGCAGAAGCACTCAGCGTAGCAGAGCATAGTGACGTGGTTGTACTATGTATTGGTCTGGACGAATCACTTGAGGGAGAAGAGGGAGATACCGGAAATGCTTATGCGTCCGGAGATAAAGAGAATCTTGAATTTCCAAAGAGTCAGCAGAGACTGATGCATGCAGTATTAGAAACCGGTAAAAAAGTAATTGTATGCAACTTTACCGGAAGTGCCATGAATCTTTCTGAAGCAGAAGAAAAAGCAGAGGCAGTCATTCAGGCATGGTATCCAGGTTCACAGGGTGGAAAAGCACTGGCAAATATCTTATTTGGCGAAGTTTCTCCAAGTGGAAAACTGCCGATTACCTTTTATCGTACCTTAGATGAACTGCCTGATTTCACAGATTATTCTATGAAAGGCAGAACTTATCGTTATCTGACTGAAGAACCATTATATCCATTTGGATATGGTTTAAGCTATGGGGATGTGCAGGTGGAAAAAGCAGAATTTGCAAAAGCACCTGAAAAAGAGCAGGATGCTGAAATTCGCGTTACCGTGAAAAATCATTCTGAAGTAGCAACAAGAGATGTAGTAGAAGTGTATATCAAGAATCAGGATTCCAAGTATGCACCGGTAAATCCGGCTCTGTGCGGATTTGCAAAAGTTTCTCTTGGAGCAGGGGAAGAAAAAGAACTGACCATTACAGTTTCAAAAGAAGCTTATAAAGTCGTAAATGACGAAGGAGAAAAGATTTTTGATTCTTCTTCCAGTATTCTCTTTGTCGGAACAAACGGTCCGGATAAGAGAAGCGAAGCTTTAACAGGAAAGACAACAAAGCAGTTAGTAATTAACTGGTAAAAATCAGAGCTGCGAGGGCAGGAATTTCATAATTCCTGCCCTTGTTTTCGTTACTGGAAAGTGATACAATAAATAGTACTGTGGTATAGTGTAGATACGCTTACAGTATGACACTTATGTTTAAGCTAGTAATAAAATCAGGAGTATAATTAAGTATGAATATAATTGAGAAAATGTTTGGTACTCACAGCCAGCGAGAATTAAAACGTATCATGCCGATTGTAGATAAGATTGATTCCCTTCGTCCATCTATGCAGGCTCTTTCCGATGAAGAACTTCGTGGAAAAACAAGGGAGTATAAAAAACGTCTGGAAGAAGGTGAAACACTGGATGATTTACTTCCGGAAGCATTTGCAACCGTACGTGAGGCAGCAAAGCGAGTATTAAATATGGAGCACTACCGTGTTCAGTTAATCGGTGGAATTATTCTTCATCAGGGGCGTATCGCAGAGATGAGAACCGGTGAAGGTAAAACATTGGTATCTACCCTTCCGGCTTATTTAAATGCACTGGAGGGAAAAGGTGTCCACATCGTAACAGTCAATGACTATCTGGCACACCGTGATGCAGAGTGGATGGGAAAAGTTCATGAATTTTTAGGACTGACGGTAGGTGTTGTACTCAATTCCATGAAAAATGATGAGAGACGTGCACAGTATGCCTGCGATATCACTTATGTAACCAATAATGAATTAGGATTCGATTACCTGCGTGATAATATGGTAATCTATAAAGAACAGTTAGTGCAAAGGGATTTACACTATGCAATCATCGATGAGGTTGACTCGGTATTAATTGATGAGGCAAGAACGCCTCTTATCATTTCCGGACAGAGTGGAAAATCCACAAAACTCTATGAAGTGTGCGATATTCTTGCAAGACAGTTAGAGCGCGGAGAAGCCAGTGGTGAAATGACCAAGATGACAGCTATCATGGGTGAGGAAATCATCGAAACCGGTGATTTTATCGTAAATGAAAAAGATAAAATCGTAAACCTGACGGAACAGGGTGTTCATAAAGTGGAAAAATTCTTTAATATTGAAAACCTGGCAGATCCGGAAAATCTGGAAATCCAGCATAATATTATTCTTGCGCTGCGTGCTCATAATTTAATGTTCCGCGATCAGGATTATGTGGTAAAAGATGATGAGGTTTTAATCGTTGATGAATTTACCGGACGTATCATGCCGGGACGTCGTTATTCAGATGGTCTGCATCAGGCGATTGAGGCAAAAGAACATGTAAAAGTAAGACGTGAGAGTAAAACGCTTGCAACGATTACCTTCCAGAATTTCTTTAATAAATATACAAAGAAATCCGGTATGACCGGTACAGCTTTGACCGAAGAAAAAGAGTTCCGTGAAATCTATGGAATGGACGTTATCGAAATCCCGACCAACCGTCCGGTTGCACGTATTGACTATGATGATGCCGTTTACATGACCAAGAAAGAAAAATTTCATGCAGTTGTTGAGGCGATTAAAGAAGCACATGCAAAAAACCAGCCGGTACTGGTTGGTACGATTACCATTGAGACGTCTGAATTAATCAGTAAAATGTTAAAGAGGGAAGGAATCCCTCATCAGGTCTTAAATGCAAAATATCATGAGAAAGAAGCCGAAATTGTTGCACATGCAGGTGAAGCCGGAATGGTTACTATTGCTACGAATATGGCAGGTCGTGGTACCGATATCAAGCTGGATGATGTAGCAAGAGAAGCCGGTGGTTTGAAAATCATTGGTACAGAGCGTCATGAATCCAGACGAATTGACAATCAGTTGCGTGGACGTTCCGGTCGTCAGGGAGACCCGGGTGAATCTCGCTTTTACATTTCTCTGGAAGATGATTTAATGCGTTTGTTCGGTTCTGAAAAACTGATGGGAGTATTTAAATCTCTTGGTGTTGCAGAAAATGAACAGATTGAACATAAGATGCTTTCCAATGCAATTGAAAAGGCACAGCAGAAGATTGAAGGAAATAACTATGGTGTTCGTAAGAACCTGTTAGATTATGACCAGGTAAATAATGAACAAAGAGAAATCATTTACAAGGAAAGACGCCGTGTACTGGACGGAGAAAACATGCGTGATTCTATCTACAAGATGATTACAGATACCGTAGAACATGCTGTAGAAATGTGCTTCTCTGATGATGTAGATACCGAAGAATGGGATTTAGAAGAATTTAATTCTGTACTCTTACCGACGATTCCATTAAAAGCTCTGACCAAAGAAGATGTCAAAGGCAAAAAGAAAAAACAGGTAGAACAGGAATTAAAAGAAGCTGCTGTCAAACTTTATGAGGAAAAAGAAGCAGAATTTCCGGAAGCAGAACAGCTTCGTGAATTAGAGCGTGTTATCCTCTTAAAAGTAATCGACCAGAAATGGATGGATCACATCGATGATATGGATCAGTTACGTCAGGGTATCGGACTTCAGGCTTATGGTCAGAGAGACCCGAGAGTCGAATACAAAATGCAGGCTTATGAAATGTTTGATAACATGATTAATAACATTCAGGAGACAACGGTTCGTCTGTTGTATCATGTAAGAATTGAACAGAAAGTAGAAAGAGAACAGGTTGCACAGGTAACCGGTACAAATAAAGATGAATCCGGTCCGAAAAAGCCGATTCAAAGAGAAGAAAACAAAATTTATCCAAATGACCCATGCCCATGTGGAAGCGGTAAAAAATATAAACAGTGCTGTGGAAGAAAAAGAATCTAAAGCAGATACAGATAAAAGAGAACGGGCAAAAACAAAAAGCCGGAAGGTGAACAAATGGGACAGATTGTAGAATTTACAATGGAAAGAGAAGGACTGGTAAAAGAGGGTGACCGAGTAGAATTAAAAGAGGACTGCGCGAGTACCATGTCCGGACAGATGTATTATTATACAATTAAAGATGCCATTGCAATGTCAAGTAATTTAAAACGTCCACTTAAGAAATTAAGCGGTACGGTAATAAAAGTCGAGCCACAGATTTCCATTTATATGGTTTCTGTGGAAATCGATGAGGAATAAAAATAAGAAAAATATTCATGAAAGTAGGTGAAGCTATTGGTAGAATTAGATCAGTTTAAATATACATTAAACGGCTATAATGGACCATTAGTGGAAGTGAGGGATTCACTTTGACCTCGCTAACAAAGAAAAAAGGGTCGAAGAATTAGAAAGAGAAATGGAAGCTCCTGATTTTTGGGATAATCCGGAGCGTTCCCAGAAAATGATGAAAGAGCTGAGTACCTTAAAAGAGGATATTCAGATTTATCAGAAATTAGAGACACAAAAAGAAGAAATTGAGCTGATGATTGAGATGGGATACGAAGAGAATGATGCTTCGGTCATTCCTGAAATTCAGGATATGCTCGATGAATTTCAGGCGGATTTTGAAAAAATCCGTGTAAAAACACTGCTTTCCGGTGAATACGACAAGGACAATGCGATTTTGACCTTACATGCCGGGGCGGGCGGAACAGAATCCTGCGACTGGGCGGGCATGCTTTATCGAATGTATCAAAGATGGGCGGACCGTCATGGCTATTCCACTGAGGTACTGGATTATCTGGATGGAGACGAAGCAGGAATCAAATCTGTTACGATTCAGATTAATGGGGAAAATGCGTATGGATATTTGAAATCCGAAAAGGGAGTACACCGTCTGGTGCGTATTTCTCCGTTTAATGCAGCAGGAAAGAGACAAACTTCTTTTGTATCCTGTGATGTGATGCCGGATATTGAAGAAGATGTTGATGTGGAAATCAAAGATGATGATTTGCGAATTGATACCTACCGTTCCAGTGGAGCAGGTGGACAGCATATCAACAAAACTTCATCGGCGATTCGTATTACGCATCTTCCGACCGGAATTGTGGTACAGTGTCAGAATTATATACGCGATATTCTTTTTCATCGGGAGCTAAATTTGAGGAAGGAAGGCATCAGATTTGCATTGAAGATGATGAAAAATATGGTATTTTTCGTGGAATTGCAAATGTAGAACTTATATGCGAAAATCGTATGGTTATTCATATTGTTCCAGATGAAGAAGACTTTGATACGGTATATCAATCATTAAAAAATCCTCCACAATATTTGGCACTGGGACGATATGAAGATCTTCTGGACATAGAACGAGTTGATATTGTAAGAATTCATCCGGAAAATGAAGTGGATTTGAAAAGAGATATGTATATTCCGGTAGAAAATGAATGGGAAAAGGATGAAGAAAAGATAAAAATCAAAAATCCAAGAATGACTATTTATAATCTTACAAAAGAATATGAAATTACAAAGCAGGGATTACGGCGATGGAAAAAGAAAAATGGAAGAATCAAAGCATATTAT